>Ga0163159_1000086_pt1 | contig 147817 bp, 124 predicted proteins | sample BioMet9_FD_108702 | JGI IMG/M metagenome (GOLD analysis project Ga0163159, IMG submission 108702) | Microbial communities from bioreactor (seeded with sewage sludge) at Lawrence Berkeley National Lab, California, USA - Biofuel... | ecosystem: Engineered > Bioreactor > Anaerobic > Unclassified ... | reverse complement strand
CGTTATAGCTGATCAGCTGCCATTCATTCTGGGCATACTTCCCGTCCGCTTTCCGGTATTTCCAGCTGTTCCCGCTCTGGCCCCACTGCGGGGTATAGCTTCCGGCTCCGTTTACTCCGCCGCCTATCCCCGCTCCATTGCCGCCGCTGGTTGCTTTAACGGTTCCCCCGCTGATCGTGATATTGCTTCCGGCTCCTCCGTTTCCGCCGCCTATCCCCGCTCCATTGCCGCCGGTTGCCGTTACGGTTCCCCCGCTGATCGTGATATTGCTTCCGGCTCCGCCGGTTCCTGCGGAACCGCCGCCGCCTATCCCCGCTCCATTGCCGCCGCCGCCGTCTGCCGTCAGGCTGCCGCTTCCTGCAATGGTCAGTTTTCCTATCCCCTCGATATCTCCGTTTTTCTGTAATCCGGCACCTTCGTATTGTGTAGTTTTAAGACTGTTCTCTCCCGCAAGCGTAATATTTACATTTCCTGTGGAATTGTCCTCAATCTTAAAAGGGGAAATTCAGCTGCATTCCATATGCAGGTCTTTAATAGTCACATCGGCACTGATATCCTTGTCTATCTCTATTCTCGCAGATGTGGTAATTGTCTTTGTCGATGGCAGAGAGCAGCTCATCGGGGTGTGAAAACTCGGTTATTTCGGATTCAATTTTCTTTCCTTCTATATAGTGTCTGATGATTAAATATTAACCGTTTCACAACCTGCCGGTCATAAAATAGTGATAAATATTCAGGATTTTCTCTTGACAGAAAAAAAAGGTGTGCTATACTTAAACAGTAATAATTATTGTTTTTATTGTTCCTGAAAAGGAGGACCGATGAAGGAACTCAAATACAGCCGGCAGCGTGAAGCTGTTAAGGAGGCTTTGCAGACACGTTTCGACCATCCGACTGCCGATGCCCTGTATCAGTCTCTCCGGGAGAAATATCCGCACATCAGCCTCGGAACCGTCTATCGGAATTTAAGTCTGCTTACCGATACGGGCTCCATCCGGAAGATTTCATGCGGAGACGGGTCGGAACATTACGATTACAATGTCAGCGATCATTACCATTTTGTCTGCAGAGAATGCGGAAAGGTCATGGATCTGGATATAGACCTGATCCGTTCCCTGAATGACATGGCAGTGGGTCCGGATATCGGAATTGTAAATTTCCACTCTCTGATTTTCTACGGATACTGCAGGGAATGTTACAAAAAAAGCTTAGAACGTTAAAAAACAATACAGTAAAACAAACAACATATGAAAGCAAAGGAGAAGAAAATCATGAAAAAATGGAAATGTACAGTATGCGGTTATATTTTTGAGGGAGACCAGCCTCCGGTGCAGTGCCCGCAGTGCAAGGCTCCGGCAGATAAGTTTGTAGAAGTAAAGGAAGAGGAAGGTATGACCTGGGCTGCCGAGCATGTGGTTGGAATTGCAAAGGACGTGGATCCTGAAATCAAAAAAGGCCTGGAAGCCAATTTCAACGGAGAATGCTCCGAAGTAGGAATGTATCTTGCCATGTCAAGAGTCGCTTACCGTGAAGGCTATCCGGAAGTCGGTGACTACTATAAGATTGCTGCTTTCGAGGAAGCGGATCATGCCTCCCGTTTTGCAGAACTGCTGGGCGATGTTGTCACGGATTCCACAAAGAAAAACCTTCAGCTCAGAGTTGCTGCCGAAAACGGAGCAACCGCAGGGAAAGTGGAACTTGCAAAACTCGCGAAAGAGCAGAATCTGGATGCCATTCACGATACCGTACACGAGATGGCGCGTGATGAAGCAAGACACGGCAAGGCATTCGCAGGACTGCTGAAACGCTATTTCTCATAACTTCTATTCTTTCAAAAAAGGAGGAAATACATATGACATCCAAATACGCCGGAACCAAAACGGAACAGAATCTGAAAGATGCTTTTGCCGGAGAATCCCAGGCAAGGAACAAATATACTTACTATGCTTCCGCTGCCAAAAAAGCCGGTTATGAGCAGCTTGCCGCTTTATATCTGGAAACAGCGGAAAATGAAAAGGAACATGCAAAGCTGTGGTTTAAGGCATTCCACGGGATTGATGATGAGATCACGAACCTGGAGGATGCCGCTTCCGGCGAAAATTATGAGTGGACGGATATGTATGCCCGCATGGCCCGCGAAGCGAAAGAGGAAGGCTTCCCGGAACTGGCTGCCAAGTTTGAACTGGTGGCAAAAGTTGAGGCAGGACATGAGAAGCGCTACCGGGAACTGGTTCAAAGACTGAAGGACGAAAAGGTCTTTAAGGATGATGCTCCTCTGGGCTGGAAGTGCCGTAACTGCGGATTCATTTATGAGGGCGCGGAAGCTCCTGAAAAGTGTCCGTGCTGCGATCACCCGAGAGCTTATTTCGAGAGGATGACAAAGAATTATTGATTGGTTTTCTGATAAAAACAAAAGTCAGCAGGTGCCTGTGCACCTGCTGACTTTTTGTTTCAAACACCGGGCTTTTCCCGGTAAATCAATTTTCTCTTATTCCACTGCAATGCATTCTATCTCGATCATGGCATCCTTCGGAAGCCTTGCGACCTCTACCGCACTTCTTGCCGGGCAGTTTTCCGTGAAGAATTTTGCATAGACTCCGTTCATTGCCGCAAAGTTATTCATATCACTGAGAAAAACCGTGGTCTTGATGACCTGATCCAGTCCTGCGCCTGCCGCCGCAAGCACAGCCTGGCAGTTTAAAAGGGACTGTTTTGTCTGCTCCTCAATTCCCTCCGGGAACTTACCGGTTGCCGGGTCAAGAGGAATCTGACCGGATGTGATGATAAGACCTCCTGCTTTTATCCCCTGGGAATACGGGCCTATGGCTCCCGGCGCTTTGTCTGTACTGAGTATCTGTTTCATGATATACCTCCTTTTATGTTTTGCACTATGATTTATGCATCCGTTTTTATTCAGATGACATGATGCTCTTTTAACAGTTTGTCGATGTCTGTCCCCTTTACCTTTTTCAGGACTCCGTTCAGGGCCGCTTTCTCCACCATGCCCAGCTTCATATCGGTAATTTTTCTTCCGTCACGAAGGGCTGCCGTGGCATTGAGCAGATCCCGGATATCATATACGCTTCCCCAGACCTCCGGAACACCGCGGTCTATTTTCAGCAGAGTATAAACAGCTTCCATGGCGGTGCGGATGGAATACTCGGTAGTGAAAATCGTATCCCTCCGGGTCTCGGCAAACTGACCGAGAAAAGCAAAGTTCACTGCCTTGTCCGGAACAACATCCGGACGGTCTCCTTTTTCCCGCGGCATAAAGAACGCGGTAATATACGGCATCATACACGGAACCGTATTGGCACTGTGCTCTGCGAGGTCCGAAATCTCCGCCTCGGGTACTCCCATGTGGTACAGCCATTCCATGCAGATCTCCTTACCGGTACATTCCCGCATGGTTTTTTTGACAAAGTCTCCGGGCTTATCCGAAAACAGACCGTAGACCCATACGACCAGCTGATCCTTGGGCTGATTCCTGAACTGCGGCTGGCGGTTTACCGTCCAGCTCAGCAGCCAGCCGGAATCTCTTGCAGTTACAATGCCGCCGGTAACCACCTTTCCGGAGAACGGATCCCTCTTGCAGATCTTCTGCATATACGGCGGAATTTTGCCGTCCAGCGTGGTTACCGTAGCGCTCATCCAGTTGGACTGTTCCGGATCATGGCAGAATTTATCGGGATGACCGAAGGAGGCATCCTGTGCTGCGATCTTCCGCCACATATCCCAGCCTCCGCCCTCGCGTATGGTCTTATGAAACTCAGCCGGTTTATTCTGGCTGCCGTAGGAAGAATTCTCCACGCAGCCGCCGTTGGTGATAAAGACAAGATCATTTTCCGTAAGATCAATGTTCTCTTCTTTTCCGTCACAGGTGACGATGATCCGTTTTGCGGTTTTCTTTTTTGTTTCACTGAGAAATTCCACATTGACCACTTTGGTATTATACCGGAAGTTCACGCCGAAGGACTCCAGGTATTTCACCATGGGAAGGATCATGGATTCATACTGATTGTATTTGGTAAAACGGAGAGCTGTGAAATCCGGCAGTCCTCCCACATGATGAATGAACCGCTGGATATAAAGTTTCATTTCCAACGCGCTGTGCCAGTTTTCAAATGCGAACATGGTACGCCAGTAGAGCCAGAAATTGGATTCCAGGACTTCCCTGTCAAAAAACTCCTCGATCCGTTTATTATAGAGTTTCTCATCCGGCGTGAAAAAGAGTTTCATGATCTCCATGGCGCCTTTATCGGAAAGTCCGAATTTTTTATCGGTGTGCGCATCCTGTCCGCGGTTTTCCGTTGCCCGCATCAGCGAATAGTTCGGATCCTTTTTGTTAAGCCAGTAATATTCATCCAGGACACTGACTCCTTCCGTTTCTATGGACGGGATGGACCGGAACAGATCCCACATACACTCAAAGTGATTGTCCATTTCACGGCCGCCCCGCATGACATAGCCGATGTCGCCGTACTGAAACCCGTCACAGGCTCCGCCCGGGATGGGATCCTTCTCCAGCACATGGATATTTTCCCCTTTCATCTGTCCGTCACGGACCAGGAAACATGCCGCGGAAAGCGCCCCGAGACCGGAACCGATAATATAGGCATTTTTTCCGTCAACACCCTCCGGTTTCACCGGCCGGGCAAAAGCTTCGTAATTTCCGCTGGAATAATACATCCTTCCGCCTCCTTATTTGTTTTTTGTGGAATGGAGAGAGCTGTTATTTCGCTTCAGACTCTTTAAATAGATCTTCTGTTCCTCTGTGATGCGGTAACTTTCAACTGCCTTCTGTATGGTTTTGTTGTGTGTCCACTCATCCAGCCTGTTCTTTTCAAGGTATGGCAGCGCTGCTGTATTCTGTTTTGCCAGTGCAGTCGCAAAGAACCAGGCTTTCATCATATTGACATAGTATTCGTCCGATTTGACTTTGGCGACCACTTCCAGATATTCCGGCTTAAAGGCATCCTCCAGATACAATGACATCAGCAGCCGGATCCCGAACCTTACCGTGTAGGTCTTGCTGTCCCGAACCCATCTCCTGATTTCGTTTATCAGTTTCTCTCTGTGCCCGGAAAAATTCCCCGGTGATATCATATCGCAGGTAGCCCAGTTATCCACATAGGGGAGGAACCGGTCTGTCTCCGCAATCCGTTCCTCATAATCCCTGATCTTTTCCAGAAGGATCCCGTGCAGATTATTTTCATCATAGTACCTGTGCGGCAGTTCCTTCATGAACCGTCTGCTTTCGGGATCCTTTGCATATTCCGATCCGAATTTGCGGAGATCCGGCATCCGGACGCCGATTATGGTGTCCGGATCAACATTCGGGCAGAGTTTTTCCTGAAAATTCCGATAGTCTTTATCCTGCAGGTCAAAAAGCTTCTCCCGGACTCTCTTTTCCACCGCCTTCATATAAGCAATCTCCCGCTGTCTCCCGGGCTGCAGCCTTTCCTGTTTCCCGGATTTTTGTTACAGCACCAGCGACGGTACCGTATAGATTCTGGTCAGCAGTTCCTGATTCAGCGAGTAAAGGCCCTTGGGGTCAGAACCGAAAAGCTTAAATTTTTTGATCAGGTCATCCCCGTTTTTCTCTTCTTCTCCCTGTTCCTTTACAAACCAGTCGAAGCACTGCATGGTCCGGTAATCGTTGACGTCAGCGGCCGCCCTGTAAATGGTATTGATCAGACCGGTAACATACTGCTCATGCCCGAGTCCTATCCTCAGCGGATCCTCCGGTCCTGCGTATGTCTGTTTTGGCGCGGGGATTTCTTCAAAGGTAACAGTTTCCCCGTTATTGTGCAGATAAGTCCGCATCAGCATTGCATGATCCCGTTCCTCCTGCGCCTGAATATCGTACCAGTGTCCAAAACCGTCCAGCCCGCTCTCATAATAATAATTTGAAAAATCAAGGTATAAATAAGCAGAATAAAATTCCTTACTGATCTGTGCATTGATAAGGTCCCTTACTTTAGGACTCAGCATATTTTTTTCCTCCTGATCTGTTGATCATACTGATTTTCTGTTTTTTGCTGTTTCTCTTTTTTGTTGTTTCTTTTTTGCTGTTTCTCTTTTTTGCTGTTTCTTTTTTGCTGTTTCTTTTTTGCTGTTTCTTTTTTGCTGTTTCTTTTTTGCTGTTTCTTTTTTATTGTTTCTTTTTTACTGTTTCTTTTTTGCTGTTTCTCTTTTTTGCTGTTTCTTTTCTTATTTTTTTGCTGTTCCCCTGATGATCTTCTTTCTGTTTCTTCCCTGCTATTATACTTCTTTTTCCGTTTATTGTCTGCCTGACTTTGGGCCCCTCTGCACCGCCGCACTGTTTTTTCCGCGTTGGATATTCTCTCTTTACCGGATGATGCAGGCAGAAATGTTGCTATTTTGGTTAGTTTTTGCTAATCTGTAAGGGATAAATATTTCTGTAGTATTTTACAGACAAAAACGATCTGTATGCTTCGGGAGGCTGCTTATGGAAATCCATGAGTCCGCAGAGGATTATCTTGAAAAAATACTGATGCTGAAAGAAAAAATCGGAGATGTGCGTTCCATTGATATCGTAAACATGCTGGGCTATTCCAAACCCAGTATCAGCATCGCCATGAAACATCTCCGGGAAAACGGATACATAGAAATGGATAAAAACAATTTCATTTTACTGACCCCTTCCGGCGAAAAGATCGCGGAGCGCATCTATACCCGTCACCGCATTCTCACAAGGTTTCTGATGTCTTTCGGCGTAAAGGAATGCACCGCTGAAAAAGATGCCTGCAAGATCGAACATGACATCAGCGACGAATCTTTTCAAAAAATCAGAAACTACATCAAAAATGCCGACAGCCGGGTATAATCCGGCCGTGAAGATCTTTCGTCAGGATGACGAAGAGCTTCCCTTTTCTTTGTCATTTCTGCCATTGTCTTGGTGCAGGGATAAAATTATAATCATTGCATAAAGAAATCTCTGCAAACTTCGGAAGGAGCAAAACCATGGCAAGTTTAAAATTGGAAAATATCTGCAAACAGTATCCAAACGGCTTTCAGGCTGTTAAAGATTTCAATCTGGAAATTCAGGACAGGGAATTCATTATCTTCGTAGGACCTTCAGGCTGCGGCAAATCCACAACTCTGAGAATGATCGCCGGTCTGGAAGATATTTCAAGCGGCACTCTGGAAATTGACGGCAAGGTCATGAACGATGTGGAACCGAAGGACCGTGATATTGCCATGGTCTTCCAGAACTACGCTCTGTATCCGCATATGACCGTATACGAGAATATGGCATTCGGATTGAAACTTCGTAAAATCCCGAAGGCTGAAATTGATCAGAAGGTCCGTGAGGCTGCTCAGATCCTGGATCTGGACAAACTCCTCGACAGAAAACCCAAGGCTCTTTCCGGCGGCCAGAGACAGCGTGTCGCAATGGGACGTGCCATAGTCCGGAAACCCAAGGTTTTCCTGATGGATGAACCTCTTTCCAACCTGGATGCAAAGCTTCGTGTCCAGATGAGAATTGAAATTTCAAAACTGCATGACAGACTCGGTGCAACCATCATCTACGTCACACATGATCAGACCGAAGCCATGACGCTCGGTACCCGGATCGTAGTTATGAAAGACGGACTGGTTCAGCAGGTAGATACGCCGCATGTATTATATGAAAAGCCCTGCAATCTTTTCGTGGCCGGGTTCATAGGTTCTCCGCAGATGAACTTTATGGATGTCAGGATCAGCGCAGACGGGGACAAAGTAACTGCACAGGCGGGCGACCATACTCTGATTGTTCCGGTCACCAAAGCCGCTGCTTTGAAGCCATACAACGGCAAGACAGTTATCATGGGCATTCGTCCGGAAGATGTTTATGATTCCCAGATGATGATCGATACGAATAAGGACAGCATTATCAAGGCAAACATTAAGGTATATGAACTTCTCGGCGCGGAAGTGTTCCTGTATTTCGATTTTGCAGGTACACAGATGACTGCCCGCGTGGATCCGAGAACTACAGCCAAAGCAGGGGATACGGTTTCCTTTGCTCTGGATATGCAGAAAACTCATTTCTTTGATAAGGAAACCGAAAAAGTCATTGTCAACTGAGCCATTACACCTGGACCGGCGGGTTGTTCCCGCCGGTCTTTTGTTGTAAACTGATACCATGAAAACAAATCAGGAAACATCCGAATCAAAAATAAAGAATGATCAGGAGCTGAAAATACTCCTTGCCCGGCTCAAAGAAAAAACCGGGATCGAATTCAGCATCAAAAAACAAAATCCATCCGGGGAAGAAGAAACCCTGAATCAGATCCGGACTCTTCTGTCTGTGCAGAATACTCCGGCAGACAGAGAAACTTTACTTCGCCATCTCCTGGCCGGCGACTCGGATCCTTCCTATCTTCTGAACGGACTGAAGAAACTTCATATCAGTGAAAAAGAAGATCACTTTGTATTTCTGATTGAGATCCGTCAGGATACGGACATCAGCATCGAAACCATTCTGAAAAATCTTTTCCTTGCTTCCGGTACTTCCTCCGTAGTCCGAATGGACCGCAGCCGCTTTGCCCTTGTTACCGGTTCCGGCCGGGAAACAGAAGAAAATCTGCATGAGACGGCTCAGGTCATTTATGAAACGCTTACCGCGGAAGCCATGCTGAATGTATCCGTTTCCTATGCTGTTTTGCCGAGAAAAATAACCTGCGTTTCGGATTCCTTCCGGGAAGCGGCACTGGCTCTGAAAATAGGCGATATTTTCTATGCGCAGAACCATATTTTTTCATATGACAGGCTTGGGATAGCGGGACTCATTTATGAACTTCCCGAACCGGTCTGCCGGAATTACCTGAAAGAAGTGTTCGGTAAAAATGAACCGAAAGAAATGGATGAAGAGACCTCCCACATTGTCTCTGCCTTCTTTGATAACGGCCTGAACATTGCCGAGACCTCCCGGCAGCTGTACATGCACCGGAATACCCTGGTCTACCGGCTTGAAAAAATCAGCCGGTCTACCGGTCTGGATATCCGGAAGTTTGATGATGCCGTCACCTGGAAGATCGCCGTCATGATCCACACCTATCTCAAATATAAAAGCGGAACCTCCTCCATTGCTCAATGAATTTCAGCAGCCAGCTCCGGAAAAATCCCGAGTGCCCTTTTCAGTATTCCGTTCATAAACGCAATGCTGATTCCGTAATTGGAGATCGGCACATTCTGGTCCACGGCACATTTCATCCGGAATCGGACTTCCCGCTCGTTCAGCATGCAGCCGCCGCAGTGAAGAATAAATGAATACGGAGAAAGATCTTCCGGGAATTCTGTTCCGGAACAGGTTTTAAAGAGAATGTCTTTCCCGGTATATTTCCGGATCCAGTTCGGGAGTTTTACGGTTCCGATATCATTGCACTGCCTGTGGTGCGTGCATCCTTCCGCGATCAGGACCGTATCGCCGTCCTGCAGTCTGTCCAGTGCCGTCACACCCTTTATTGCCGTATCCAGAAGGCCTTTGTACTTTGCCATCAGAATGGAGAACGATGTCAGCGGAATATTTTCCGGTACATCCTCCGCAGCTTTTTGAAAGACCTGGCTGTCGGTAATGACAAGAGCCGGTTCTTTTTTTAATTCATTCAACGTTTCCGTTATCAGGTCGTCCTGTATCACCACCGCCTTTGCTCCCGCATCCAGTACCTCCCGGACCGCCATCTGTTCCGGAAGAATGAGCCGTCCTTTCGGAGCCGCCTTGTCAATGGGAATGACCAGCATCACCAGTTCCCCCGGATGAAGATAATCCGTAATAAAGTGTTTTTCTTCCCCGGACGGTTTCAGGCTTCCGATTTTTTCCTTTAAATCAAAAATTCCCTCTTTTGTTTTTGCGGAAACGCAAAGGATACGGTCTGCCGGGATATTGTTTTCCTCTGCCTTTTTTTCTGCTTCCGTTTCGCCGTTATCTGTCAGATCACTCTTGTTATATACAATCAGGAAGGGCAGATTCTTTTCCTGAAACAGGCCGATCAGCTGACGGTCTGTTGTGTCCATGCCCGCGGTTTTGTCCACGACCAGTATGGCGATATCCGTTTTATTCAGTACCTGCTTTGTCTTCCTTACGCGAAGTTCTCCCAGTGTGCCCGCATCGTCAAAGCCGGGTGTATCGATAATAACCACCGGACCGAGCGGCAGGAGCTCCATGGATTTATAAACCGGGTCCGTCGTGGTTCCGGCTGTTTCCGAAACAATGGCCAGTTCCTGTCCTGTGACTGCATTTACTACGCTGGATTTGCCGGCATTCCTTCTTCCGAAAAACCCGATGTGTGTCCTGTCTCCTGATGGAGTTTCATTTAAGCCCGCCATATTATCTCCTTGTTCAAAACAGATTTTCGTTTTTTAATTGGTAAATACCTTTCCCGCCTCCGCGGAAGGTGCAAAGATCGCATTCGCCTGCTCGTCCGTTAATTCCACGTTGAAGACCGTCCTGTAATAATCCTTTGTTTCCTTTGTAATATCCACATCCGAAAACAGATCCGGATAAACGGTCTTGGCCATCCAGAGAAGCGTTACCGGCGTATCCACACCCGGCGTATAGCTGCGGTACATTCCCAGGGGCATTTTATAGGCCTGTTTATTCTTGACCGCATCAATGCCGCTCCAGTCATAGTTTCCCACCTTATTGCCGTAGAGATCCTCCGGCTTCGCACTGTTGAAATTGGTAATAAAAATCATCTCCGGGTTCCAGGCATAGATCTGTTCCATATTGACTTCCACGGCATTGTCCTTGGTCAGTTCTTTTGCCACATTCTTTGCTCCGACGGCCTGTGCCCACCAGTTCCCGAAAAAGTTCTCACCGGAAGTGCTGATCATGCTGTCCGAATACTGGAACAGGAAAAATACTTTTTTTCTCTGATCGTCCGGAATATCTTTCACCTTGCTCTGAACGCGGTCGTAAATTTTCTGCGCATAATCCGCCGATATTTTGGATTTGTCGTTTTCGGGGAACATCTGACTTAATAAGGACATCCAGTTGTTCAGTGTCTCAATACAGTCATAGTGCCATTTGTTTGCGGAAATCGCGACTGCGGGGATTCCGGCCTTGCGAAGAGCTTCTCCCTGTTTCTCATTTCCCGCACTGTAAAACGCCACATCGGGTTTCAGCTTTAAAAGTTCCTCGGTATTGATTTCCGAGCCTTTGATATAACCGGTATCGGCCTTCAGGATATCCGGATAAAGCTGTCCGAGGAGGCTGTTCTTTGCCGCCGTCATGCTGGCATCCGCTATGCCTTTGATCTTTTCTGCGGAATCAAAGAAAATACACAGAACCGACGGAAGCGGATAAATATCACAGACTGCGATCCGCTGTATGTTTTTCGGAACCGTTACCTCATTGCCTGCGTGGTCGGTGACGGTGATGGTATCTCCTGTCTGCCCTGCCGATGATGCTGCCGCCTTCGCTGTCGTTTCCTGTGCCGCTGCTGTCTGTGCCGCTGCGGACGATGCCGCTGCCGTGATCTGAGATGACGCGGACGATGCCGCCGCAGAGTCTGTCTTTCCCGTATTGCCGCATGCTGTAAGAGCTATTGTCAGGATTGCCGTCAGAAGAATGCCTGCGGCCTTCTTTCGGTTCTCGTAACCTGATCTCTTCATGGTAATTCCTCCCTGTTTTTGTGGTTTGTTTTTGTGATTTGTTTCTGTGGTTTGTTTCGTGGCCTGTTTCTGTGGTTTGTTTTTGTGATTTGTTTCTGTGATTTGTTTCGTGGCCTGTTTCTGTGGTTTGTTTCGCGGCCTGTTTCTGTGGTTTCCTTTCTTCTGTTTCCGGTTTTTGTTTCCTTTTTTGTTTCTCAGGATAACCAGTTTATCGGGATCCCTTTTACAAGATCGGGGATCTCCCTCCGGTATATCCTTCCCGAAAAAGCTTCATGGGGAAACGGAATAAATTTCACGTTTTCCGGACACATCAGCCTGTACATCGGGTCTGCGATCACGATCTTCGCCTGTTTCAGCAGCGGGATCAAATCATCCTCGTCTTCCGCAAAAGCATCCCCGTCTCGTAAAAACGGATCTGTCTTTTCCGTCTCGCCGTAATCTGCCGGAGGTATGGGACTGACCAGACGGACCGCCTTCCCCGTTTCTCTTTCCATCCCTGCCGCAATGCTCTCTCCGATCACCGGTTCATAAATGAGTACCGTATCAAAAGACTCTCCGCCCTGCCGGATATTTTCTGCCGGACTTTTCCTTTTTATCCTGTCCGGAAATTTTCCTGCCGCAGCATCCTTTATTTTGGCTGTCAGAAGTCTTCCGCCTTCCGGACCTATCGGAATTCCCGTTACATACGGTATCCCGAAACGCTTCTGCAAAATCTTTGCCGCCGCAAGTCCCGCAGAGGAAACCACGAGATTTACATCTGCCGTCCCTGCTTTTTCGATCGCCTGCAGAGATGCCCTTCCGGGCGTCCGCCCCTGCTGATCCTGAACTTCTCTGTTCTCTTCTTTGTTTTCATTCCCGTAATGTCCGTTCATGGCCCAGTTGGAAACAATGCCGAACCCGGATGCTTCCATTCTGCTTTCCAGACTTTCCAGTTCTCCGTTCACGGAAAAATCCAGCGGCGTTGCTCCGAGAATATTCACGGATATTCTCCCGGCTTTGTTTTCTCCTTTTGCAGACTTTTTCCCGGGATTATCTTCTCTTTCCGCAGACATCTCCCCCTCTTTATCTTCTTTTCCCGCAGACTTTCCCCCGGGGTTATCTTCTCCTTCCGCAGATTTTCCTCCGGCTGTTCCTTTTTTGTTTTCTCTCTTCACCATGCGTTCCGCCAGACAGGCAAAGGCTTTTCCGGCTCCGCTTATATAGGTATGCATTCCGTTGGTCGGAATGCCGAAGGCGGGAACTCCTGTTTTTTCTTCGACCAGCTTTGCCATGGCTTCAAAGTCAAATCCGGTCATCATCGGAATAGGCGTACCGCAGAGCGCAATGAACTCCGGATGCAGTTCCTCCGCTGCCCTCTCTATATCCCGAAGAATTTTTTCGTCATTTCCCATGACCGCATCGATCTCGGTCAACGCGGAAATAAAAACGTAACTGTCCCTGTCATACCAGCGCGGTTCATCATGTGTGTTGTATGTGGAATTGCAGCCGGAAGCATCGTGTATCACTGTCATGCCTCCGAGTTCGTAAAGCGCCGATGCCACACCGGATACATCCGCCGTATAGGTTGAAATAACACTTGCCGTCTGCTTCAATGCAAAGACCCTCCTGACTTGTTTTCCGAAACACGTTTTCTGATCAAATGCAGCTGCTGCAGCCCCAGCCCTTTACCTGGATGAGCGTTTTCGTATCCTTCTCATGCAGAAAAGCCTCCGTCATATCTTCCGCCATCCGCACAATCCCGTCAAAGCCGTAAAGCCCTGCCGCCTCCACCGAATTGACAAAGAAACGGGAGCCTGTAAAGTATGCCGCCTTTTGTCCGAGCGCAAGAATTTTCTCCGGGAAGCTGCGCGGCATGACTCTCATGCCTGTTTCCGCCGTAGGATGCAGAATAAGATCCGGTGCATTCTCTTTCAGCCAGTCAAAATCCTCTTTTTCCTCCCCTGCGAATGCATCCGCATAGACCGTGACCACCCGGAAGCCATGTTCCAGAAGCAGTCTTGCAAGGCCGAGCGGCCGCGGTGAATAGGTATAATCTATTGCGATCGCACAGTTTCCGATCTGCTCTTTTGCCATGGCAAGCGCCCGTTCGGAAAGCTCTTCTCCGCCTCTGTCCCCGTCATAAGGGATATGAAGTTCATTTGAAAGCACTTCCATATTTTTCCGGATTTCGCTCCTTCCGAAGCAGAACGGCAGATACAGATGCTTTATCCCCAGTCTTTTCTCCAGTTCCTCTCCTCCCGCTCTTGATGCGGGCAGAGTGGAAATACAGAATGCCGCCTCCGCCATGCCCTGATATTCCTCATAGGTCCGGCAGAGCGTGATATCCCTGACGGTCTTTTTCCCGTTTCGGAGGAAACGCATCAGATCGGATGTTTCCGCCATCGGAAAACTGTTGCCTATTATATCGACTGTATCCCTGTCTGTCTTTCCCGGTTTCAGAAGAGAATACAACTGTTTTCGCATGATCTGATCCGGCGTCATTCCGCTTTTCCGCATGATCGGATTCATATAGCAGTCCGTAAAATCGATCTCCGGAAATTTTTCCCGGAGCGTTTTATATACCAGCGGCAGGTCGCATCCCATGAAGTGATGAATGCAGCTGGTATAGATCAGGACTGCTTTCGGAACAACCGGAAGTTTTTTAAGGATGTCCGCAGTGCCGTCCGCGATCAGGCTTTCCATATCTCCGTCCAGTACATTGTTTTCCCTTACCGCGATCATGGAAAAACGTCTTTGTGCTCCCATTTCCGCCGCCGTAAGCACCACGCCGCGCAGACACCCTTCCGCACAGACAAATATCTGATGGGCTTCCGGGATCAGCATTCCCTGGTGCACTATGTTCCATCCGCCGCGTGCAGGAGAGGCATACTCAAGCCCCGAAACAAACGGCTCCGGAAAAGACGCCTCTTTCATGGAAACTGCAGCCCCGGAAAGGTCCGGTTCCGTGTGGCTTAACCGTGTAAGCATGAGTTCTCCTCTTTGCAGATCTTCAATATTCTCTCTGTAAGTTCCCGATATTCCCCTGCCATTTTTCCTGCAGGGAACGCCTCCATTACCGTCTGTTCCTTTTCCTCCGCATCCTGCACCTCACTGCTTCGGTCCAGCATGCCGATGATTGCGGAATGGATGTCATTTGCAAGTTCCTGTACTTTTTCCGTTTCATTTTTTACTTCTCTCTTATTCAGGATCAGTCCGCCGAGAGAGGCATAGCCTCTGCCTTCAAAATTAGCAAGCGCCATGGCAATATTGGCAGCCGCATGAATGGCCATATTTTCTCCCGAAGTAAGGATGAAAACCTTGTCCGCATAGCCGTTCCGCATGGGCATGGAGAACCCGCCGCAGACAACATCGCCCAGTACGTCGTATAGGACCACGTCCGGCTGATAAACCTCATAGGCTCCTTTTTCTTTCAGCTTTTCCAATGCCGTAATAATGCCCCGGCCGGCGCATCCCAGACCCGGGGTAGGTCCGCCGGCTTCCACGCAGATCACACCGGCATAGCCCTCGCGGACCATATCCTTTAATGCAAAGTCATCCTTTTTCTGACGAACCAGGTCGAGCACGGTAGGCATTTCTTCTCCGTGCCGAAGTTCGATCGTGGAGTCCGCCTTCGGATCACATCCGATCTGCATGACTTTTTTCCCGGACAGTGCCAGCACTGCCGCAAGGTTGGAAACCGTAGTGGATTTCCCTATTCCGCCTTTTCCGTAAAACGCAAGTTTGATCACAAGATTTCTCCTTAGATATTTTTTGAATCCCCTCTGTTCACCGCAGCATGATATCCGATCTTTTCCATCCGGCGTGCAAGACATTTCCGGCATTCCGCCGCTTCATCTCCCGTACAGATCTTGTTATCATACAGAAGATAATCTTTTCGTACATCGGTCGGGGAAAGGTTCGGCATAATAACATTGGCGCCGGCAAGCACTCCCTTTTCCCTTCCTTCCGGGTCGATGGTGCCGAGTGCCGTAGTGGCAGGCAGCAGAACCTTCGGCAGCATCAGCCGGATACAGGCAAGAAGAAAAAGCGTAAGCTCCGCGGTCCCCGCCGGCTGATCCTTAAACGGCGTATCGTGATGCGGAATAAAAGGCCCTATGCCGACCATGGCCGGGTTCAGCTTTTTCATAAACAGAAGATCATCTGCCAGATTCGCCGTTGTCTGATACGGTGACCCGACCATCATTCCCGTTCCGACCTGAAACCCGATCTCCTTTAGATCCCAAAGGCACTGCTGCCTGCGTTCCGGCGAAAGCTCCGGCGGATGAAGCCTGTGATAATGATCTGCATCATAGGTTTCATGCCGGAGAAGATAACGGTCGGCGCCCGCAAGAAACAGTTTCCGGTAATCCTCTTTCGGAAGCTCTCCGACGGAAAGCGTAATGGCACAGTCCGGAAATTCCGATTTGATGCCGGAAATGATGTCTGCAAGAAGATCGATCCCCTGCAGAGAACCGTCTGTGTTTTCTTTTTCCGCATGCGCAAGAAAATATCCGTCCTCTCCGCCCTGCAGGACAAACGTACGGAAGTCGAGTTGATATCCAAGCCGGCAGCAGGATAAAATCTGCTCCTTTGTCAGGCGGTATCTGTGCACATTTCCGTTGTCCCTTCGAAGCCCGCAGTAAGTACAGTTGTTCCGGCATATATTCGTAAATTCGATCAGGCCGCGGAGATAAATATCTTTCCCGTAGTATTTCTGCGCCGTTTTTTGCGCGCGAAGGAACAAATCCTTTTCCAGGTCGGGTGTCCTTTTGTCGATAAGGGTCATCCATTCCTCTTTTTCAAGGCCCTCTGTCCGCTCCAGTTTATCCAGAAGATCCATCGTATTCCCGGTTGTCATGCTCCCGTTTCCCTTCTTTGGTTTCTGTTTTCTGTTATCCGTTATCCGTTTCTGTTTCTGTTTTTTGTCTCTGTCTCTGTTTTTTGTTTCTATCTTTGTTTTTTGTTTTCTGTCTCTGTTTTTTATTTCTATCTCTGCTTTTTATTTCTGTCTCTGTTTTTTATTTCTATCTCTGCTTTTTATTTCTGTCTCTGTTTTTTGTTTTCTGTCTCTGTTTTTTGTTTCTGTTTTCTGTTTCTGCTTTCTGTTTTTGTTTTTGTTTTCTGCTTCTGCCGTCTGTTTCTGCTGTCTGTTTTTTGTCTCTATTTTCTGTCCTGTTTCTGATCCCTGTTTCTGCTGTCTGTTATTTTTTGAAGTCTTTCTCTTCGCCGGATCCGTTTTCTTCCGTATGGATCACTTCCACCGGCATCACATACGGGATCTGCTGTTCTCCGGCATTCACGTTTCCGATGGATACCCTGACGCCGAATGCCTTTGAAATATTTTCTTCCGTGATGACCTCTTCGGTTTTTCCGAAAAGGTGCTCTCCGTCATTCATCAGAAGCAGGGATTTGTTGGCATGTCTTGCCGCGTGTGCCGGAAAATGCGTATTGAAAATGCAGGCGGTCCCCGACTCCGAAAGTTTTTTCAATGTGGAAAGAACAAGAAGCTGATTTTTAAAATCCAGATTGGACTCCGGTTCATCCAGGATCAGGATATCCGGTTCGGCAGCCATGGCCCGGGCGATCAGGACCATCTGGATCTGTCCGCCGGAAAGCTCCGTGCATTTCTGTTTTTCAATTTCCGAAAGGCCCATCTTCTGCATGATCCTGCCGACCTGCTCCTCATCTTCTTTATCCGGCTTTTCAAAAAAACCATGACGGCTTGCACACCCCAGAAGGATCATTTCCCTGACCGTATAGGAGATTCCGGTGCCTTTTCCCTGCGGCACATAGGCAATGCTCTGCCACAAATTCCGGTTGGATATATCCCTGATGTTTTTTCCGTCCAGAAAAGATCCGCCTGAATTCCACTTCAAAAATCCCATGATGCAGCGTAAAAGCGTTGTTTTTCCGGATCCGTTCGGGCCAAGTACGGCGATCAGATCTCCCGGCCCTGCCGAAAAACAGATATCCCGCAGAATTTCTTTTTCTTTCTGATAGGCAAATGTGCCGTGATTCACAGCAAGGATCATAATTTCCATCCTCCCGTTTTCCGGATAAGGATAATAAACACCGGCGCGCCGATCACTGCCGTTAATGCGGAGATCGGGATCTGTGCGGCAGTTGCGCTGCGTGCCACGGTATCCACGATCACCATAAATGCCGCGCCTATGCTGATGCTTGCCGGCAGCGTGGAAAGATGATTGTTGCCGAACATCATCCGGCATACATGAGGAACCAGCAGTCCCACCCATCCTACCTGACCGCACATGGAAACACAGGACGCCGTGATCATGGTCGCACAGAGAACCGTGACCATGCGGAGAAGTTTCAGATTTGTCCCTGTCGCCCTGGCTTCATCATCGGACAGCGGCAGTATGTTCAGACGCCAGCGGATCAGAAACAGGATCAGGATCCCGACCAGAATGGGCGGCGCGCCAAGCAAGAGCGTATTGTAGCCGGACGTATTAAAACTCCCCATCAGCCAGAATGTTATGGCAGGAAGCTGGGATTCTGTATCCGCAAGGAATTTAACCAGTGATATGAATGCCGAAAACAGGGAAGAGATCATGATCCCTGCAAGAACAAGGGTGTTGGTATTTCTCTCTCTCCCGGAGCAGGAAATATAGGTAAGCCCGACCGCGGCCAGACCGAAAAACAGGGCCGTGACCTGAACTCCTGCCATGCCGAATCCGAAAAGGATCCCGAGAGCCGCCCCGAACCCGGCGCCGCTTGCCACCCCGAGCGTATCCGGTGTTGCCAGAGGATTTGCAAAAAGGCTCTGAAATGCACATCCGGAAACAGAGAGTCCCGCGCCGACCAGAAGAGCCGTCAGGATGCGCGGAAGCCGCACTGAAAAAAGGACCTGTTTTGTGGCTTCCAGACCCATTCTCCCCATTCCCAGCGCCAGAAAGGCTGTAAGAAAAGGCAGAATCCATAAAATGATTTTTGCGGGTAACGGAAGCGTTCCCGTTTTTGCGGCTGCATGTTTTTCGTTGCTTGGAATCGTCATGGGTTTATTCCTCTGCCTGTTTCGCCGTTATGTTGCTGTATACCGTCTTCGCGCTGATCCCCGGCAGTCTCCCCAGTTTTCCGGACAGCGTATTGATGATGTCCTGCGGAGCGTCCACCGCAACGCTGATCACATTGATATTTTTCTCCCGATAGGGAATTCCCATCCGCCCGAAAATATATTTTCCGTATTCATGCAGAATAGCATTTAACGGTTCCACGGAATTTTCATTTTCCACAATGATTGCAACCAGCGCTACTCTTGTTTCCATATTTTCCATCTGTCTCCTGTCTGATAGATATTTTTCGCAAAGGTCCCTTTGTAAAGATGCCGCCTCTCCTCTTTATGGACTTTCGCCATCAAAAAAGCGGCGCATGAAAGCCGCGCCGCACAACAATCCGGTATGTAACTGATTTCGTGCTTTTGCAATGCTTTCATCTCAACAGTTGTTTCGATGTCAGGTTACAATTTTTTATACAGTTTTATTTCCTACCATTATAGTATGCTTTGCAGGTTTCGTCAAGCCGGAAATCCGGCTGCATCGACCTCTTTCCGGGTGGGAATGGACGGTGCCGCTCCCGGTCTGGAAACCGCGATCGCGGAAGCCTTTGCCGCCAGATTCAGTGCATCCTCTACGGTTCTTCCCTCTGAAATCCCGGCAATGAAAAATCCGCTGAATGTGTCTCCCGCCGCAGTCGTGTCCACCGTTTTCACGGAATAAATGCCCTGCCTGACTTTCCGGGAATGATCCGCATAGCAGGAACCGTCCTGTCCGAGCGTAAGAACGATCTTCGCTTCCGGAAATTTCCGGAGCATTGCATCGGTCAGCAGCTCTGCATCCTTACTTTCAAATCCGGCGATCTGCGATGCCTCGATTTCATTTAAAATAAACCAGTCTATTTTTTTCAGATCCAGTCTGTTGATCTTGTCATTCATGGGAGAAGGATTCAGAAAAATCTTCATTCCTCTTTCATGCGCCAGATCCACAATATGGGAAAGACAATTGATCTCATTCTGCAGGATCAGATAATCTCCGGCCGAGAAATTTTCGATTACCTGATCTGCCTGTTCTTCGGTGATCGCCTGATTTGCGCCGCCGTAGAGAAGAATGCAGTTATCTCCTTCCCTGTCATTCTGAATAATGGCATTCCCCGTCCGTGCTTCCGACGGGTCCAGAATTTTCACATGGCTGACATCCACATCGGCAGATTTTAAAACATCCAGAAGAAACAGTCCGTCCTGTCCGATGCTGCCGGCATGGTACGTTTCCAGTCCTGCCCTTCCCAGCGCAACCGACTGGTTCAGGCCTTTTCCCCCGCTGTAGACATGAAGCGCATCCGATGAAAGGGTCTCCCCCTTTTTCACAAAATGATCGACCCGGTACACATAGTCGATATTCAAAGAACCGAAATTCAAAACTTTCATTTTTCCTCCTTTGCGTGAACTTCCATTGCCCTCAGTGCTTTTTTAAACTGGACCGAAAAAAGGATGCATGTAAAGGTAACTGCTATGATATCCGCGATCGGCTCTGCCAGATAAACGCCGGTGCAGGCATCGGGTACCAGCTTTGGAACAATATAGATCAGCGGCAGAAGCAGAATAAATTTTCTGACTACGGCTACCAAAATGGAGCAGAGCGCATTGCCCGTTGAAACAAAGGTCATCTGACAGGCAATCTGAATTCCCAACAGGAACATGGCTCCGCAGTAAATTCGCAGCATCTTTGCCGCGAAAGCAAGCAGCACCGGATCGGGCGTGAAAATTCCCGCAAAAACCTGCGGTGCAGCCAGGATCAGAACCCACAGGATAACGGAATAGATCAGGCATGAAATGAGCAGCAGCCGGAACGTATGCTTCACTCTGTCCGCCTTCCCGGCGCCTACGTTGTAGCTGGTAATCGGCTGTGCCCCCTGTGCAATCCCCTGCAAGGGCAGCATGGCGAACTGCATCACGCTTGTCAGGATGGTCATGGCGCCCACTGCCAGATCTCCGCCGTATTTGAGAAGTGAAGCATTGAAACAGACAAAGATAATGCTCTCACTGCCCTGCATGATAAAGGCCGAAAGACCGAGAACGACACATGGCCAGACCACCTTCAGGCCGGAGAAAAGATTTTCTTTTTTGATCCGCAGCAGCGATTTCTTTCCGCAGAGAAAGCAGACCACCCATATGCAGGAAATTCCCTGTGAAATGATCGTTGCCAGTGCCGCGCCCCTGACACCCAGTCCGAAGCCGAAAATAAAGATCGGATCCAGAATGATATTGCATGCCGCGCCGATCAGTACGGTGAACATTCCGACTTTGGCCTGTCCCTGCGCCGTTATGAAGGCATTCATGCCCAGGGTCAGCTGCACAAAAATTGTCCCGACGGCATAGATATCCATGTAGTTTACGGCATATTCTATTGTATTTTCACTGGCACCGAATGCCAGCAGAAAATCCCGGCTCCAGATCAGAAGAACCGCTGTCAGAATTACGGAAATAATGATCTGCAGGGTAAAACAGCCGCCGATGATTTTTTCGGCGGATTTCATATCATCCTTGCCCATGGCAATGGACGCGCGCGGAGCTCCGCCGGAACTGACAAGCGCCGCAAAAGCCGAAACGATCATAATGATAGGCGCGCATACCCCGAGGCCGGTCAGGGCCAGGCTGCCGTTCCCGGGCATGTGTCCGATATAGATACGGTCAACAATATTATAGAACATATTCACAAACTGCGCGGCCACCGTCGGTATGGCCAGCTTCCAGAGAAGTTTTCCGACCGGTTCCGTGCCGAGAAATTCTTTATTATTTTCTGTCATATGGGGTCCTGCCCTTTATCCGGTTATTTTTTGTATCAGACAAGACCTGCATCATCCGGCCGGTTCTCATTCATCCCGGCCAATTTCATACTTTGGTCCGCGGCCGTAAGGCTGTCTATGATTTCGTCTATGTCTCCGTTCAGGATCTGATCTATTTTTCCGTAGACCGTCAGTTTGATGCGGTGGTCCGTTACCCGTCCCTGCGGAAAATTATAGGTCCGGATTTTTTCCGATCGATCCCCTGTTCCGATCTGGCTGCGGCGTTCCTCCGCTTCTTCGTTCTGCCGTCTCATCAATTCCATTTCATATAATTTGGTCCTGAGAAGCGCCCACGCTTTATCCTTATTCTGAAGCTGCGATTTTTCTGTCTGCGCATAGATGATGATCCCGGTCGGAAGGTGTGTAAGTCTTACCGCGGAATCCGTGGTGTTGACACACTGACCGCCGTTCCCGGAAGCCCGCATCACATCGGTACGTACATCCTTCGGGTCTATTTCCACATCCCACTCTTCCGCTTCCGGCATGACCGCAACACTTGCGGTCGATGTATGGATCCGTCCGCCGGATTCCGTTTCCGGTACCCGCTGTACCCTGTGAACGCCGGATTCATACTTAAGCTTTGAATAGGCGCCTTTTCCCCGCACTGTGGCAGTCACTTCCTTAAAACCGCCGAGTCCGTTTTCATTCAGGGAATTGACTTCCACTTTCCAGTGATGATTGTCCGCGTAGTGCTGATACATCCGGAACAGATCCGCTGCAAAAAGAGCCGCTTCATCTCCGCCCACTCCGGCACGAATTTCCAGAACAATATTTCTGTCATCATTCGGGTCTTTCGGAAGAAGGAGAACTTTCAGTTTTTCTTCCAGTTCCGCTTCCCGTTTTTTCCCGTCGGAAAGTTCCTCCTTGGCCATGGATTTCATCTCTTCATCATTTTCGGAATCCAGAATGGCAAGCGCGTCCTGCTGATCCCGCCCGGCTTTTTTATATTCTCCGTAGGCCTCTACCAGCGGCAGAAGATCCGACGCCTCCTTCATCAGACGCCGGAAATTTTCCTTGTCCTTTACGACCTCCGGGTCCGATAAAGCAGCCATGACTTCTTCATAATGTATCAGAACTTCTTCCAGGTGTTCGAACATACAGATTCCTTTTCCGTATCATGTTATGAGTTGTCCGACAAATTAGTCCCTCATGAATTTCTGTCTTCGTTTCACTGCGGTCGTTACAGGCAGCCATCCCCTGGATGTCCTGCAGCGTGCTTTGCACTCTCAAAATTCATGAAAACACTCGAGATCCGTTCATTTTCAGGTTCCGGCGGCATTCACTCCTGCCCTGATAACCCGGTCCAGACCCGAAAAATCTTTTATGACTTCCCTATCAATAAAACCGGCAGCTTTCAACAGTTGTGTCACATCCTCTGCCTGATCGAAACCGATCTCAAAAAAGATCCTTCCGCCGGGATTCAGATGTCTCATCGTTTCCGAGGAAAGAATGCGGTAGAATTTCAATCCGTCTGCATCTCCGTCCAGGGCAATGCGCGGTTCATGATCCTTCACTTCCGGGTCGAGAAGATCAATGACCCCGCTTCGGATATACGGCGGATTGCAGAGGATGACATCAAACTTTTTCTCTCCGAGTCCATCATACATATCGCTCTGTAAAAACGTAATCGACGCATCATTGTTTTTTGCATTCTCCTCTGCGACCGCAAGGGCTTCTTCTGAAATATCGGAAGCCGTTACCGAAAGAGAAGGGATTTCTTTTTTCATTGTGACTGCAATACAGCCGGAACCGGTACAGAGATCAAGCAATCCCCATTCCGTCTTTTCCCCGGGATTTTGTTTTTGTTTTATCCTTGTCCTTAACTCTTTCACCGCTTCCATCACCAGGATTTCCGTATCCTGCCGCGGAACCAGCACCTTTTCATTTACGCTGAAATCATAGCCGCAGAAATTCTGTACATGCGTGATGTGCTGCAGCGGGATCCGGTCCGCTCTTTTTGTTACGGCATCCAGATACACCGGCACAAGGTCCGCCTCTCTTTCCGTAAACGGGGAAGCATAATTCATCAGCATCTCATTCATGTCTATTCCGTAAACAAAAAGAAGGAGATATCGTGCATCTATCTCATATTCACGGATATACGCCGCAGACAGACGTTTCTTTCCCTCTTCGTACAGATCCATGTAGGTATTCGGTTGCTCTCCGCCGTTCCCGTTCATGTGTTTTTTTCTTCATCCTTTTTGTTTTCCGCACCGGAAGGCTCTTCCCATCCGAAATTTTCCTGCAGATATTTTTTCCAGTCGAACACTTCATTGACCGCGGCAATGGCAACTTCCGCCATATCCGCTGTCGGTTCCTTGGTGGTAAGCCCCTGCATCCACATGCCGGGACGGCTCAGCAGATTTACGATCGGTGAATCATTTCTTCCCGCCCAGCGCAGAAATTCATACGAAACGCCGGCAATCACCGGAATAAGAACAATGCGGCTCAGCGCCCGCATGGCAAGCGTGTCCACACGGATGACCATAAAAAACAGAATGCTGATCACCATGACATCCAGAAGGAAACTGGTGCCGCACCTTTTATGCTCCTTGGAAGACTTCATTACATTCTCCACCGTCAGAGGAAGACCATGTTCGATGCAGTTGATGCATTTGTGTTCCGAGCCGTGATACATGAAAGTCCGGCGGATATCTTCCATGTGTGATATCAGAAGAATATATCCGATAAAAATAACAATACGGATCACGCCTTCCAGAAATGCCATCAGATAATAATTGTCGATGACTTTTTTCAGCAGGTTGCTGATGTACATGGGGAGAAGCATAAAAAGTGCGATCGCAAACACAAAGGAAATAACCATTACCGTCCCCATGATGATGTTTTCCACTTTGTCACCAAAGGTTTTATCCAGCCAGAGTTCGAATTTGGACGGCTCTGCATCCTCATCGTCCTCAAAAAAACCTGCAGACCATGTGAGAGTACGCATGCCGAGGATCAGCGAATCCACAAATGCAAAAATACCGCGGATAAAAGGAAGCGCCAGAATTTTGTGTTTATCCGCCATGCTGATGTAGGATGTTTTCTGTACTTCGATCTGGCCGTCCGGTTTGCGAACGGCTGTCGCATATTCCTGTTTGTTTTTCATCATGATTCCTTCGATGACGGCCTGTCCGCCTATCCCGGAATATTTCTGACACGTATTCATCTGCAACTCCCGTCTGCTAAAATTTAGGTTTCCATACCGGCCGCTTACAGTCTCCTGTCGAAAACAGGGGTACGCTCTTGTTCGTGCGTTCAGCTTTCAAGCCCTGCCGCGTTTTATCCGTTAAAAAAAGCTGAGTACTTTTTCCGTACTCAGCCCCCTGCTTTATAAGGTGGATCTACGCTTCCTGCTTAATGCCGTACTTCCTGTTGAACTTATCAATACGACCGCGTGCCGAAGCTGCTTTCTGCTGGCCGGTATAGAAAGAATGGCACTTGGAACAGACTTCCACGTGGATCTCTTTCTTGGTAGAACCGGTTACGAATGTATTTCCGCAGTTGCAGGTAACATTGGCCTGATAATACTCCGGATGAATTCCCTCTTTCATAATATCACCTCATTTCCTATCGATTCGTGCGTTTAGGAACGCTTTCATTTTTTTTAGACAGCGAAAATAGTATATCACAGCACTTTACGCAATGCAAGAACAAATCATTTTCCGGATGTGTTCCGTTAAGGTATTCTGTTAATCTGTTGATGTGATGTTTATGTCAACAGAACACCATCTTATAAAAAACGCTCGATCATTCCGGATCAAAATCTGTTGTATTTCGCATACCGGATGATATCTGCATTGCTTTTGGTTTTTGCGAACAGATCAAGGATACGTTCCACGGAATCATCCGGTCTGTTCCCGGAGGTGGCTTTGTGGATCATGTCCAGAACGCCCCTTTCCTCCCTGGATAAGAGAAGATCGTCTCTTCTGGTTCCGCTTTTTAAAATATCGACTGCAGGGAATATCCGCTTCTCCGAAAGCTTCCGGTCCAGCACCAGTTCCATATTTCCGGTTCCCTTGAATTCCTCGTACACCATATCATCCATGCGGCTTCCGGTATCCACCAGCGCCGTGGCAAGAACCGTAAGACTCCCGCCTTCCCGCATATTCCGTGCCGCACCGAAAAATCGCTTCGGCATATAAAGAGCGGCCGGATCCAGACCTCCGGAAAGCGTTCTGCCGCTTGGCGTAATGGTCAGGTTATAGGCACGGGAAAGTCTTGTAATGGAATCCAGAAGTATAATGACATCGTGATGCTGTTCCACAAGTCTCTTTGCCCGTTCAATCACCATTTCGGATACTCTTTTATGCCGTTCCGGCAATTCGTCAAAGGTCGAATAGATCACTTCTACCTGCGGGCCTTCAATATATTCCCGGATATCGGTCACCTCTTCGGGACGTTCATCAATCAGAAGAATGATCACATGCATGTCCGGCTCGGTTGTTGTCACGACTTTCGCGATCTGTTTTAAGAGCGTAGTCTTTCCCGCTTTCGGCGGAGAAACGATCATGCCCCTCTGTCCTTTTCCGATCGGGGAAATCAGGTCTACCACACGCATGGCTGTCGATGCACCGGGTGCTTCCAGATGGATGCGCTCATCCGGGAAGATCGGCGTCATATCTTCAAAGTTTTTGCGTTTTTCAATTTCCGCCGGACGAAGACCGTTCACGGTATTCACATAAAGAAGAGCTGCAAATTTTTCGGATGCGGTTTTCTGTCGTTTGGAGCCGGTGATCATGTCTCCGGTTTTCAGGCGAAACCGGCGGATCTGGGAAGGAGAAACATAGACATCGTTATCTCCGGGAAGATAGTTTTCACAGCGGATAAATCCGAATCCGTCCTGCATGACTTCCAGTATACCGTATGCCTGCGGTCCTCTGTCTGCAACGCTTTCCAGTCTATCCGGCATGCGGTTTTCTTCCGGCTGATTTTCTTCTGACCGGTTCTCTTCCGGCTGATTTTCCTCTGACCGGTTCTCTTCCGGCTGATTTTCCTCTGACCGGTTTTCTTCCGGCCGGTCTTCTTCCGGCCGGTCTTCCTCTGTCCGGTCTTCTTCCGGCCGGTCTTCTTCCGGCCGGTCTTCTTCCGGCCGGTCTTCCTCTGGCCGGTTTTCTTCCGGCCGGTCTTCCTGAAAAGTCGTTTCTGTTTCTTCGGGAAGCATTTCCGGTTCTTCGAGAGCCATTTCCGGTTTGTTCTCGTATGAATCTGCTTCTTCTTTTACAGGTTTTTTCTCAGGTTCCGGTTTTTTCCATTCCGTTCTCTTCAATTCCCGTTTCCGGGTTCCCGGCCTCTTCTGTTCCGCTTTTTTGGACTCTGTTTTCTTCGGATCCGCCTGCCCTGCCTCCGTACCATTCCCTTCGGCGCTGCTCCTGTCGGTGCCGGTTTCCGTGGTTCTATTCTTATTCACAACAGCTTTATTCCCCGGCGTTTTCTTTACGACAGCTTTTTTCTTCTCCTCTTTTTCAGATGCTTTGACAAGAAGATCTACCAGTTCTCCTTTTCGCAGAACAGACGTATTTTTCAAACCTGCACCTTTTGCAAGCTCTTTCAGCTGTGAAAGGGACAGCGTTTCCAGTTTCTCTCTCATGATTACCCCATTCTTTTAAATTATGTTCTGAATTTTGTTTTGGATTTTGTTTGGAATTTTATTTGGGATTTCGTTTGGAATTTAACTTTGGATTTTCTTTTGCATTCTCATTTGAATTTTCTTTTGAATGCTCTTTTGCATTCTCATCGGAGTGATCTTTTAAACTGTCTTCCAGAAATTTCAGATACTTTTTGATTGTTTTTTCATATCCGTTATCAGAGGGAATATAGAATTTTTTATCGGCCAGTTCTTCCGGGAGGTATCTCTGTTTTACATAATGATTCGGAAAATCATGCGCATACAGATATCCTATCCCCTTCCCGAGTTTTTCATGTCCGCCGTAATGGGCATCCTGCAGATGCACCGGAATGGGAGCAGTAACCGTATCCTTCACCGTTTCCATGGCATCATAAATGGCGTTTGTTGCAGAATTGCTTTTCGGCGCACAGGCAATATAGGAAACCGCCTGCGCCAGAATCAGCTGGGACTCCGGCATGCCCACACGCTCCACTTCGGCCGCCGCGCTTGCCGCCACGACCATAGCCATGGGGTCCGCATTTCCCACATCTTCGGATGCGCAGATCATGATACGCCTTGCAATAAATTTTACGTCTTCTCCGGCATAGAGCATTCTTGCCAGATAGTAAACTGCCGCGTCCGGGTCCGACCCCCGCATGCTCTTGATAAATGCGGATATGGTATCGTAATGATTATCCCCGTCCCTGTCATAGCGAAGGACCCGCTTCTGAATACATTCTTCTGCGACCTCCAGGGTCAGGTGGATTTTATTTTGTTCATCCTTTGGTGTTGTAAGAACCCCGAGCTCCACCGCGTTGATGGCAGCCCGTGCATCTCCGTTTGCTGCATCCGCGAGGAAATCCGCTGCATCCTCATCGATCATGACATCAAAAGCTCCCATGCCCTTTTCCCTGTCATTTACCGCACGCATGACCAGAATCCGGATATCGGAAACGGAAAGAGGTTTCAATTCAAATATCCGCGACCGGGACAACAACGCTCCGTTTACTTCAAAATAGGGGTTCTCCGTTGTAGCGCCGATCAGGGTAATGGTGCCGTTCTCCACAAAGGGGAGAAGATAGTCCTGCTGGCCCTTATTAAAGCGATGGATCTCATCGATAAAAAGAATGGTTCTTTTCCCATAGGCAGCCAGATTGTCCTGCGCTTCCTTTACCGCATCCTCCATATCTTTTTTTCCGGCAGTAGTGGCGTTGATCTGCCTGAAATTTGATTTTGTGGTATTGGCTATTACCTTTGCGATCGTTGTTTTTCCCGTTCCCGGCGGTCCGTAAAAAATCAGGGAGCCGAGTTTGTCCGCCTGAATGGCACGGTAAAGCAGCTTGTCTTTCCCGAGAATATGCTGCTGTCCTACAATTTCATCCAGCTTGGACGGCCGAAGCCGCGAAGCAAGAGGTGCTTCTTTTTTCAGAGCATCTTCCCTCATATAATCAAACAGATCCATTTTTGACTGCGCTCCTGTTTCTGAAAATAAAGCGATACTAATTTTCCGGCAATTGCCGAAGAAGGGTCAGATCGGAATAAAACTGACTTTCACGATAGGTATCGCTGAAGATCCAGTAGGGTTCTTTCCCGTAATCCTGATCATAATTCGTGGTATCAAAAAACAGCCACGCTTTGGCAGGCATTGCCAGCCCCAGAATATGTCCGCGTCCGTCCGCCTTGCTTTTTGCCGTAACGGAACGGTACGGAATTCCGCAATTTCCGAAAAAAAGGAGGGCTTCCGCATTATACCCCATGCAGGCAGTCACGCCCGTATCTATGGCATCCGCAAGTGAATTTTTCTTTTTTTCCGAATCGTACGTCAGGGAATCCGCAATATAATCACAGATATAAGCTGCTTTCCCCGTATTGTCTTTTTGAGAAACCGCATCCCTGACGGAATGCATTGTGTCCCGGATTTTCTGAAGGATGCGCATATTGTCTGCTGCCCGGTCCGCATCAAAAGCAGCATCCGTTTCCACCGCGAGCAGAAGCGCTCCGTCCTGCTGCCCGAATACCAGGACAGGATTGCTGAAGAAGGTAATGCCTTCCTGTATAAAACTGTATGCCGAAGAAAAATCATCCTGAACGCCCCGGTAAAGGATAAGCGCTTTTGTCCCGTCGGCCTCAACATAACAGTTTGCAGGATCATAGAAGGTGCTGTTTACAATACTCTGGATATACATATTTTTCTGTTTCGTATCATCCACAAATCCATACAGATCCTGTGCAATGGCTTCTGCATCCGCCTTGGTATATCCCTTCAGTGTTTCCGAATTCCCCTGCGCCGCATTCGGGTCCTGCATCATCCCGGTAATGCTTTCTTCCTGAACGGAAGTTTTCGGAAGATCTGCCACCGCATTTGATTTTACAATTTCAGCTGCCTGTACTTTTGAAAAAAAAGATAAGGTGAGGAAACAGGACAAAAATAATATAGATGCTTTTTTCAGAATTTTCATCATACCGGTTCTTTCTTTGGGTGTGTTATAATGTGATCATAAAACAGCAGAACTGCCTGACGGGATACTCCGTATCCGTCGGCTCTGCCTCCAAACCATAAATCGGCAGAACCGATTTCTGGTATTATTCTATCATAAGAACGGGAAGGAAAACAGATGGAAGAAAAAGAAATGCGGATTGCCGTCCTGATCGATGCGGAAAACGTTGCAAGTAAATATATCAATATCATTTTAAACGAGGCCAACAGTCTGGGAAATGTAATCATCAAGCGGATTTACGGGGACTGGACCAATCAGCAGATGAGTTCCTGGAAAACGGTTATCCTGGACAATTCCGTGCAGCCCATACAGCAGTACTCCAACGTGAGCGGAAAAAATTCTTCCGATTCTGCACTGATCATAGACGCCATGGATCTTCTGTATCAGGGGAGGCTGGACGGTTTCTGCATTGTTTCCTCCGACAGTGATTTCACCAAACTGGCGGCACGTTTAAGGGAATCCGAAATGTATGTTCTGGGAATGGGGGAACAGAAAACGCCTCAGTCCTTTGTTTCCGCCTGCAATAAATTTTCCTATATTGATCTCCTGTTTGCGGCGGCTTCTCCGGAACAAAAGCCTGCAGCCGCGGTCAGGGGTTCTGCTCCCGAAAAGCTCCCGAAGATAAAAAGGGAAAATCATACTGAAAAACCGGAAGAAGAAGTCAAAGCCGGAAATAACCTTCAAATGATCAAACAGGCACTGAAAGAAATCGCGGATGAAAATTCAGATGATGAGGGTTGGATTGCCTCCAGTCTTCTCGGGAACCTGCTCACGAAAAAATATCCTGATTTTGATGTCCGGAATTTCCAGTATAAGAAATTTGTTCCGTTTGTGGATTCCCTGAAGGTCTTTGAAAAGAGAAAGGAAGCTCTGAATATTTCCTTCCGGCTGAAGTAGCTCTGTTTTGCCGGGATTCCGTATCAGGAATCCCGGCTGTATATGCAGCTGTATATGCGGCCTGCGGCTATATATACTGCCCCAGAACATCGTAAAGTGCCGTCGGATCGATCGGCTTGGCCACATGCGCATTCATGCCGGCATCCAGACATCTTTTTACATCCTCCGCAAAGGCATCCGCCGTCATGGCAATAATGGGAATTGTTTTTGCATCCGTTCTTTCCATCGAACGGATGGCTTTTGCAGCCTCATACCCGTCCATCACAGGCATACGGATATCCATCAGAATGGCATCATAATATCCGACTGCCGAACGAAGGAAGGCGGATGTGCCTTTTTGTCCGTCTTCCGCAATCTCCACCAGCATCTCTTTTTCTGTAAGCAGGGCTTTTGCAATTTCCTGATTAAGGGGATGATCTTCACATAAAAGAATATGTTTTCCGGCAAGAGATTTTTCCGGCCGAAGAAGATCTATATCTGTTTTCCTGTTTTGCTCCCCGATCCAGTCTGCGGAAACGGTATCCTGCAGCAGGTCTATGGTAAATATCGAGCCGAGACCCGGACTGCTCTCCACCGCAATGGTCCCGCCCATCAGATCGATCAGCTGCTTTGCAATAGCCATACCGAGTCCGCTTCCGCGGGAAGCGGATACATCGTTTCTGTTTTCCTGTGAAAACGGTTCAAAAATTTGTTTTTGGAACTCTTTGCTCATGCCTATTCCGTTGTCAGTAATTTCAATATGCAGCTGCATTTTTTCTTCCGACACAGTCGTGCCGGTCGCCATGTATCGGATGGTTCCGCCCTCCGGCGTGAATTTGACGGCATTGCTCAGGATATTGAAAACGATCTGATTGATGCGCAGTTTATCCAGCATGGGAATGACCCCCTGCGGCAGATGGACCTGAAAATCGATCACCTGGTGCTTTTCATGAATTAACGGCATGATGACCGCTTCCATATAAGCGGTAAATTCATTCGGCGGATAGGGTTCCGGATGCAGCACCAGCTTGCTGCTTTCGGCCTTTACCAGATCCAGGATATCGTTGATGAGTCCGAGAAGGAATTTTGAGGAAGTATCGATTTTTTCCAGACAGTCCTCTATCTGTTCCGATTGATTTTTTCCTCTGGCGATGTGGCTCATTCCTATAATACCGTTAAGCGGTGTCCGCATATCATGAGATATCCGGGACAGAAACTCCGTCTTGGCACGGTTGGCCTGTGTCGCTTCATAAGCTGCTTTTTTCAGTTCTTCCTGATAGGCCGCTTCTTTCTTTTTTTCTTCATTGATCCCCCTGGTGACAAGCAGGACATTCCGAATATTTCCGTCCGGGTCCCGTTCATTTGCAATGATCATCAACCGATTCCAGCCGGTTGCCGCACCCAGAAAATCAACGGAAAGCAGGTTCTTTCTCCGCATCCGTTTGGCAATGGTCCCGATATCCAAAAAATTTTCTATCTGCTCCCGGTATTCCTCCGAAACAAGTACACGGCAAATAACATTCCACCCTTTCTCCAGTCTGCCCTCCGGTTTAAAATAACGCCGCAGTGCATCAACAGCAGTGATTTCCCTATAGGTACCGGTCTGAAAATCAAGCAGGTAAATTGAATCATAAATATTTCCAAGACTATGAAAAACAGCATTATGCTGTCTCTCTTTTTCCTCCATGATGACAAGGTCGTCAATGTAACGGTATGCCAGCACGGCACTGCTGCCGTCATGAAAAGTGCTGATATCTACAAACCTTGCTTCAATATGATGTACATCATCTTTATATGTTCTGGTATATCGGATTATGGCAGAATTATGTTCGCACAGCTGCTCCCTGATTCTTTGTGCATCAAACTTCGCAATAAATTTTTCTCTTTCATCCGGAACAACCAGATTCTCCGCACAGTATTCAATGAATTGAAGATAGGTAGGTTCTGTTTCAAAAAAATGCACCAGAGAAAGAATGGCACCGTCCATAGCTCTCAAAAGCTGAATTTTATTGTTGGAAAAATCCACTGACAAAACCGAAAAACAATCATCACTCAACGCTACGACCATCCTGTTCAGTTCTATGGTGCGTTTCATCTCGATGGATTCATTTTCAATGATTCCGAGTACCTCTTCAGGCCTGCCCTCTCTGTCAGAAATAACTGTTGTCAGAGTAACATGACACTGGGCGGTAAGCTCATGATTTCTGAATATGGCCGTTGCGGTTTGAATTCCCGAATCGATTTTAAAATACATTTCATTGAATTGGGCCTTATCGCCCTGATATACAAAATCATCGGCAAAGCTGTACGGCATATCGATGTATGTCTCACGACACTGATAGATCCGTCGTGCCTTCTCCGGGATCGTGATCATCTTAGTCTTGGGAAAATACATGAATGTACATATGCCGGTATTATCCAGAGCTGCACTCAGCCCTTTCAGTTCCGTTTTTCTCTTCTCTTCCCCGCCTGCTTCCGCCATAATTCAAGCCCCTCATACATAAGCTTAATCATCGGTCATTGGTAAGCTGCCCCTACAAAATATAACCCCGGTGCGGCTGCTGATGCCGCATTTATAGTTACAAAAATTATTCGGTTAAGTTAATTATAACGCCAAAAGACATTTTTATACAGCCGGGTTGGGGGTTTTTCGATTTATCTTAAAGAGCCTGTCGTTTATGTAAAGCCGCACTGTTTTTTCGGCAAAGAGTACTCCTTCCAGAAAAAAACAAAAAATAAATTTATGGAAGATGCGGAAATCAAAACGAGAACACCGATAGAATTTTATCGGTATCCCCGTTAATCATTTCATAGTTTGTTTCCCGACAAATTACAGATTCACCGGCGGGTGAATATCCCAATCGGGGAAACAGCTTGCAAATCCATCCAGATTTTGGGAAAGAATAATATTCTCCGCCTTTTTTGTATCTTCATCATCCTGTCCGAACATTGCATCAAGATCCGCGAAATCATTTGAAGAATTGGTATTTGCTTTTTCGTTCATACCCTTAACTGCTCCTTCCAAATTGATTTTTAATTATGCAACAATAGTGCCTTTCTTAGAGGTCTTAAAACTTTGTACAGTGCCGCGAACCGTATTCCACTGTGCGAGGCAATGATCAATCTCCATGTTTCCTTCTTGTGAGAGCTTCCGGTATTTTACTTCCAATGCTTCAAGACTTGCTATCGCATTTTTTCTAGCTTTATTCGAATACAGGAATAAACCGCCCGCTGCAAAGAGAAGGATAATTCCAACCGGAAATACCAATATTGCCATGATAATGCCAAGTACGGCAATAACAGCCGCGCCGATCCTCCATGGCTTTGGATTTTGTTTCGCTGTAATTTGGGTTTTCTCCGCTTCTTTTTGACTTGCGAGAAAACTTTCATAGGATATGTGAAGATCTGCTGCATTTCCGCCGTCGGTTGTCTGCCCCGACCAACCGTTAAGATTGATTGTAATCTGCTGTGGAAATACCTCTTCCTTCTCATTTATATAACGGGAAAAACCCTTATCAATATAACCGTGCAAAAAAGACACCGCAGTTTTTTTCTCCGAAGGATACACATCTTTTCCCCCACTGATGATGCGCGTAAAATATTCTATAATGTTCATTGTTTTAGTTTCTTTTTCAGTTTTTCTTTTTTCAACGACCTGACGCGCGGCAGCGACATCTCCCTCACACGCCTTTACAGCCAATAGATATTCCTCTTTTTCACGCAGATTCCTCTCCGCCTTGTCATCTGCACTCACGAGCTTAATCAAATGTTGATCTACGGTTTTGCGCAATGTATCCTGATCCACAAATGCATCCTGAATTTTGTGAAAGTTTTCCGATATCCCTTCGACAGCATCCACGCGTCCTAAGTATTGGTCAATATACCCGAACTCTTGGACACATGCCTGCAAAGCAGGATATTTTGTCCCTTCGCTCACATCAAAGCGATTGAAGTATTCATCCCATGTCTCCATCTGCTCATCTTCAAAGTTACTACTAGTTCCACGTATCTCATCAATCCAACGGGCGATATAGTCATCACACATATGTTTTTCATCCTTGCCAAACACTCCGTTGGTATATGCATTGATATATACCATTTCATCCTCATCAAAACTTGCAGAACGTTGTGTGGAAAAGTATCGGGACAGCCATTCATAACAGGTCTGCGTCCGATTATTTCGTCTGCAAACGAGCGCCATAACAAGAGAAGTGTGCTCATTATCACGCTTTATTGCCTCTTTTATAGCGCGGTCTGCAAGATCCTTGTCATTACCGATCCATGCAGCGATTGCAACCAATACCGGCGCAAGCCAATAGTTCGGAGTGGAAATCATCAGTTCCTCAGATACTTGCGAAACCGTGACTTTGCGCACAAGTGCCACATCCGTAGCCTGGAGGACGCCAAGCATTGTATTACGTACCACTCTGTAATTTGCGAAGCATCTCTCCATTTCCTGTCGGACTGTCACAAGTTCGGTAGACGCCTGCTGCAGTGCTGCGGTCCGTCTCTGCTCCCCCATCATGTTCTCAAAAGCATTTTTCAGTTTTTGAAGTTCCTCCTGTGTTGTAGCAATCTGACCTGAAACCTTCTGAACACTATTATTGACCTGCTCAGCACTCAGATGAACCGTCTGTTCCAGTGATGCCAGGCGTCCTTCAATTCCATTCAGATCCCATTTGTTCAACTCTGCCATAAAGTTCCCCCTCTTTCTGCTTATGACGCTTGTGCGTCCAAATCGAATTGTTCTTTGAATGTTTTGTATGCCGATAAAAACTTCTGCCTGTACGGCCCATCCTGCATGGCCACAATAATTTTACCAACTGATTCAACATAGTGTTCACGAAAGTATGCTGTCTTGGCTTTCATATAAAAACAATTTGCCACATATGGTGAATCCGGATTTACTTTGATTCCCTTTATCAATGCAAGACATGTCTTTGGTATATTGCAGTTCGATGCCAAATCGCAATATAACTCTACACGCTCTTTGGCCAGAAAATCCGCGGACGGATACTTTCCAATACAATACGAGCATATGGTGTCAAGCCATGTTTCCAATTCACTGTGGTCTTCTTGGCTTTGCATATTTTTTACAATCAGTGACACCATATCAGCCTCATAATCCCGAAGATTGTAAGCAGCAACGCTGAATAGGTTTTTCAGATCCCGTACTTCCTCATATTCCAGTGCGACGGAGTCCAGTCTTCTGAAAAAATCTTTAATTGCTCCGCTTCGGCTTTCTACAAATTCATCGCAATAGGCCATAATAAAGAGCGCCGCTGCGTTGTCCTGCATGGTATTCAATACATCGCCTGCAAACTTTCTAGCGCCGTCTCTATTACCCTCCATAAAAAAATGAATGGCATTGTCCTTGGCAAACGCTACTTTTCCGGTTGCACTAAGTTGTGCTCTGGAATAGTACTCTTCCTTGCCGCACTGATTACAATGAATTTTACGTGTTGCCGGGTCAAATGAAATATCTGTACTGCCGCAGCCGTGGCATAAGAGCCCTTGTATTTCCACTCAACACCCCCACTTTCACTTCGTAGAGGACGCACCATTGCGCCTGCTCCATGTCATTTGTGCTGCATCAATCTTATTCAACACGTCTTCAGCGGGCATGCTCTGCGCAATGGCATTAGATATCTCATCCAACTGATGAAACAGCAATGCCTCCAAATCAGCAGTAACCGGTTGAGAAATACTTGTACTGTAATCCAACTGCTCTTTTAACTTTCTGAGCCGTTGTTTGACCTCCTTATCCCGTGCTGATCCCATAATCTCGCTCACCCTGGCAGATAATCCGACGATGCTGCGCATTTTTTCCGCTGTATGGGTTGTCGTATGTGAAACACGATCTCGATATGGCAAAACAAACATTCTGGCTGACACAAATACAATCGTCATCAGCGCATTTATCACAAGTGGGATTATTCTCGGGAAACCTAAATAAGCCAACAACAAAAAAACCGTATTTGCCAGAACCGACGCTCCAAAATATACACTTGTAAAAACAAGCGGGATTGCGTTAATCTCTGTTGTATCTCTTCCATTGTCCGTTTTCCAGAGCAACAGAGAAGCCATCGAAACCGCAAATGCCAGAATGACTCCGAAAAAGCAGGTCAACCCGTAAAAGCCCTGGAACATGGTACCAATAGAGAAACCCGCGATCAGGACCCATGCTATAAAAACCATGCCGATAATAATCGACACCTTTTTTATAATATTGTTCATCTCAACACCACCTTAATCAATTTTTTGACCACAGTTCATACAAAACTTTGCATCTGTCTGAAGCTCTGCACCACAATTCGGACAAATTGAAGCCCCTAATTTTGTCCCGCACTCCAAGCAGAACTTGGCACCGGGAGGATTTACCTTTCCGCACTTAGGGCATTTCATTCCCTGCTCCAGTTTCTCGCCACAGGTAAGGCAAAACTTAGCATCGGGGGGATTTTCGGCCCCACATTTTCCGCATTTTATTTTTCCGGGATTTGTTTTGGCAACCGGCTGCATGGCGGACGTGACTGTATTTTGTGCGAGATTTGAAAATCCCGCACCAACCGCACCGCCAACGCCAACTCCCATCCCGAGACCAATGCCGGCACCCATGATCCCCGAAGAGGCGGATCCTTCATTTGATGCAGCAGCATGCATAACGTCCATCCCTCGCTCCTGCTGATAGGTAAAACCTTCCCTTTCACGCATTCTCGCTCTCGCAGCAGATTCGATATCCATCTGCGCTGCATTTCCTTCTGCTTCGAGTATTGCACGCTTTCTTTGAATTTTCATCTCGTTGATGGCGGCAAGATCATCTTCGCGAGCCTTGATGCTGTGGAAGGAAAAATTGTCCAATACAAGGCCAAACTCTTCAAAATGCTCATAAAGCTTCGCCTTCATAATGTCGGAAAATTCCGACAGATGCGGCGCAATCTTAAGAATTCCGACCTTTCGGTTGATCATGGTATCTGAGAGAAGCGTCGGAACATATTCCAAAATCTTTGCACGCATATAATTTGTGAGTTCTTCTCTCGTAAATTCTGCACATGTACCAACCACTTTCGCGAGAAATTTTCTTGCCTGCACTGTAGCCACCGTCAAATCCGTTTGCTCGATGTGTGCACCAAAAAGACCATATGCCTGTACATGAATGTTGACATCTTCTTCCGGATCCTGCATCTGGATCGGATCCATTGTTCCCCATTTCAGTTCATTCATATATGTAGTGTTTACAAAGTAAACGATACTGTGAAAAGCAGATGTTCCGCCCGTCAGTGCATGCGTAACATTGCGAAACGGTGCAAATCTACCGTCTCCAGTATCCAGCTTAATCTTACACGGCCCGACAAATACAGACACTTGCGATGCACCAGACCCGTCGGTGTCTAATGAACTTCCTGATGTCATATTATTTGTAAACACAGCCATTTGTGATTGTGCTACATGCAGATAAGAAGCGTTCGGAAAATCCTCATAAGGATATTTCTTAACGACAAGACTTGCCTGCTTATCGTCTTCCGGTTCCCACTTTATGTTGTCTACAGAAAAAGCTCCCAGAATTCCTTTGTGCTGCTCTTCTTTTGGATTATCACTATGAAATAATGACATTAAACTCCACCCCCCCCCTAAAAGAATTGAACTATTCATGTACATCTGTGATACGGCACATACATCCTTCAATCTTCTAAACATGTTCAACTGCAGTACAGCTTTACTGTCAATATAGTTGTGCTGATTAAAAAAAAACAGCAGTTGGTTTTACTCCCAACTGCTATATTATATTCAGCTGGCTACCACTCCTACGGAAAGGTCCTTATAGCTTTGCGTCACCGCCTTTCGACGGTTTTGCCGTTTTTCATTATTTTTCTATATTATAACAGGTATTTTCGTATCCGCACAAAAAAATATATAAAGAGAAATATACACTATAAATTGCCGATAGAGGAAACTTACGGGGCTGCTGACACCAACAAGTGGTAAGATATTGATTGACGAGCATAAATGAAACAAGAAGGATCTTATATCTTGAAAGGCTGATATCGGAAAACAGGAAATTCAGCCGTTGCTTCCTTTTCCCATACGGTCACTTGCCGCCTGTGCAAGCGGGCTTCTGGTACATTCTTCCTGATCAAATCCTACGATGGCGCAAAGTTTTGATCCCGCCATTTTTTCCAGTGCAAAGGCCAGGCCGTTGGTATGGCGGTCCAGCCTCGTATTGTCGATCTGGTCCAGATCTCCGCAGATCACGATCTTGGTTCCCTCTCCCGCCCTGGTCAGTATGCCGAGCATCTGATTCGGAGAGGTATTCTGCGCCTCATCGATCACCACGAACTGCCGGGTCACACTGCGCCCCCTGAGAAAGCCAAGCGCCTGAATATCTATCCAGCCCCGGTCGAACAGTTCATCCACTTTATCCTGCAGTTCATCTTCCGAGCCGCCTTTTTTTACTGTCTGCGCATCGATCAGAAGCTCCAGATTATCCAGGCATCCGCGCAGCAGGGGACTTACTTTCTCTTCCTCCGTTCCGGGCAGGGCACCGATATCATTATCAAAAGCAACATTCGCACGGGTGATCAGAAGTTTACGGTATCCGTTTTCTCCTTCCGGAACATGCCCCGGATTGGTTACCTGCTCCAGACCGCATGCCATGGACAGAAAAGTCTTTGCCGTTCCGGCAGGCCCCTTCATGATTACAAGCGGAAGCCGGGATGCCGGCTGCATCAGTGCTTCCAGGGCAAACCGCTGTCCCTCGTTTCTGGCACTCACACCGAACGGTTCCGACTCTGCAAAAAAAAGCGGGGCAACCGCATCGGCCGATTTTAAATAGCGTCCGTATGCTTTTCCCCCTTTTTTATCCGTGAAGGTAATAAATACATTGTCCGGAAGATTTTCCGGAAGACCCGCTTCGGATCGACTGATGCCGTCTCCGGAAAGAAAATTCTCCATCACTTTTGCGGAGACATCAAAGGTACGCCGTCCGGTATACGTCAGGGCATCCTCATCCACCATTTCATTCCGGTAATCCTCTGCATCAATCCCGAGAATCCCGGCTTTCACACGGACCAGCACATCCTTGCTTACCAGCACTGCCTTTCCGGTCTGGCGGTTCAGACCGTATGCCACTTTCAAAATAACATTATCCGCTTTCAGAGCATCCAGGGCCCCCGGCAGTTCCACTTCCTCAAAGTCCGCCTCAATCCGGAAACTTCCTCCTGAATCCAGGAGGATTCCCTGTGTGATGTTTCCCTTCAGGCGAAGCATTTCCAGATTTCTTGCCGCTTCTCTTGCACTGTACCCTATTTCGCCCTCATACGTTTTTAATTTATCCAATTCCTCTACCGCTGCCATGGGAAGAACCACATTGTGTTCCTCAAATTTATACATTGCGAGCGGATCCTGAAGCAGAACATTCGTATCCAACACATAAGTCTTTACCGTGTTTCGGGGAAAAGCACTCTCATTGCTGCCTCTGTGTCCTGCCATACATACCCCCTTGATGTTGTATTGAAATTATTATACCATGCCTTTTTACACAAAATATGGGTTTCCCGTAAATTCGATGTAAAATTATCCTGCCGAAAAAAAAGAAGAAGGGGATGATCCCTTCTTCCGTTTCTGTTAAATTCCGGCTTCGTCATCCGCCCAGAACAGAGCGCAGCGCACGGCCCGTTTCCATTCCTTCAGGCGTCTGTCCCGTTCCTCCGGCTTCATGTCCGGCATAAATTTTCTTCCGATCTGTCGGTTTTCTTTGATCTCCTGCCTGTCCTTCCAGAAACCCGCTGCCAGTCCGGCAAGGTAAGCTGCTCCCAGTGCTGTTGTTTCTATGCATTCGGGACGGTAAACTTCCGTGTTCAAAATATCTGCCTGGAATTTTACAAGCATGTTGTTTGCGCTTGCCCCTCCGTCAACTTTGAGGCCGTGACACGGTACGCCCAGGTCCTCTTCCATTGCTTCAATGACATCCATGGATTGAAATGCGATGGATTCCAGTGCTGCCCGGATAAAATGTTCCTTTTTGCATCCGCGTGTAAGCCCGACGACCGTTCCTCTGGCATACGGATTCCAGTAAGGTGCTCCCAACCCCGTAAATGCCGGCACAATATATACGCCGGCCGTATCCGGAACTTCGTTGGCATACGCTTCCGACCGGGATGCATTTTCCACCAGCTGCATCCCGTCCCGCAGCCACTGAATAACGGAACCCGCCGCAAAAACACTGCCCTCCAGCGCATACCGTACCCCGTCATCCCGATCGGATGCCGCTATTGTTGTCAGTAAGCCGTGTGTGGAGGAAGCCGCCTTTGAACCGGTATTCATAAGCAGAAAACCGCCTGTCCCATATGTGTTCTTTACCTCTCCGGGATCAAAACAGCATTGCCCGAATAGAGCGGCCTGCTGATCGCCCGCCACTCCGGCGATCGGTATTTTCCCGCCCAGTACGCTTTCATCCGTATAACCGTATATCCCGCAGGATGGCCTTACTTCCGGCAGGATATTTTTCGGTATATGAAAAATTTCAAGAAGCTCTTCATCCCATTTCAGCGTATGGATGTTGTACAGCATGGTCCGTGAGGCATTGGTTCTGTCCGTAACATGCAGCCGTCCTTTTGTCAGATTCCAGATCAGCCAGCTGTCCACATTTCCAAAACAGAGTTTCCCTTCCTCCGCATTTTTTCTTGCATCCTTTACATGATCCAGGATCCATTCTATCTTGCTTGCGGAAAAATAGGCATCCGGGATAAGCCCGGTCTTTTCTTTGATTGCCGATGTTTCCCTCAGCGACAATTTGTCTATCCGTTCTGTCGTACGCCGGCACTGCCAGACAATCGCATTACAAACCGGCTGTCCTGTTTCCCGATCCCAGAGAAGTGTGGTCTCCCTCTGATTTGTAATCCCGATCGCAGCAATATTTTTTGCAGTCACGGCAATCCGGGCCATTGCCTCTGCCGCCACGGCGACCTGTGATGACCATATTTCCATCGGGTCCTGCTCCACCCATCCGGGATGCGGGAAATGCTGTGTAAATTCCTGCTGTGCCTGAGAACGGATTATCCCGTTATGATCGAATAAAATGCATCTTGAGCTGGTAGTCCCCTGGTCAAGTGCCATGATCAGTTCATCCATGATTTCCTCTTCTAATTGTAAGTTCAGAAAGCCGAAGTTTTTCAACAGGATCCGCTGCGGTCATCCTTTGTTTCCCCGATGGAAAACCGAAAAAATATTTTGAAATGCGCTGCGGATTACCGTATGACTTCATCTGCAAAATCGATCAGTCCCTGTTCTACTTCCCCGCGGATTGCCGGTTCATTATGGATCTCATGACGGTACCCGCTGTAGGCATGAACCTTCACACAGTGTCCGGTCTCTGCCAGCATGTTTGCCACATGATATAATCCTTCTCCGTAATTCCCGCACGGATCCTGGTCTCCGGATATCAGATAAGCCGGAATATCTTTCGGAACTTCCGCTGCCCATTCCGGTCTTTCTATAAAGTGATAAAGCTGAACAAGATCATAAATCAGTTCCAATGTAGTACGAAAGGTATTGAACATATCTCCTGCATGATCCAGAACAACAGCGGGATCCGCTGCAATCCATGCATTCGGACTGACAGGATCCTTGATCCGGTCCGTCATGCGGGAAAACACTTTTCCGAACCACTCTCCGGCCGGCTGGTAAGGATCTTTTTCATAGGCCGCCCTGAATGCGGGATCTTCAAATTCGTCATCGAACCCGTGCAGCTGAGAACAGTTCCCGCAAAGCATGATTGCCTTTAAATCCTCTCCGTAAACAGCCGCATAGCCGCGTGTCAGCATGGAACCCCAGCTGTGTCCGAACATGATAAAGGGAATGTCGGGATAGTCGGCGACTGCGATATCATGCAGGGATTTTTCATCCTTCAGGTATGTCATGTAGCCGCCCGAGTGCGGGTCTCCCATATGTCCGGCATCGTATGCCGTTTTTCCGTGTCCTATATGATCATCCGCATATACGACATATCCCGCCTGCTGATAGGCATCGATCATGTGCAGATATCTGCGTGAATGCTCGCCGAAGCCGTGCACCAGCTGAATGATCGCCTTGGGTTTTACGAGCGGGCTGTATGCCCACGCTCTGATTGTGTCCCGTCCGTTGGCCGATGGAAAACTGATCTCTTTGATTGACATTTTTTCCTCCTTCTGTTTATGCTGCTGTTTATAATCTGCGGGTACTACTGATATTTTACTCTCTAATTTCAAAGAATGGGTATTCCCGGCAAAACTTTTCCGTTTAAAATAGATTATAATAACCTGTGAGGTACTTACAATGAATGAGGGAAATGACAAAAAAGATCTGCCCCATGTTCGCCGGGTAAGATACAAGGGCAGTTATCCGAAAAATTACAGAGAAAAATACAAGGAACTGGAACCGGACCGGTATGCCTCTGCGGTTCAGAAAGTGCTGAACAAGGGGAATACTCCTGCCGGAATGCATATTCCTATCATGCAGCAGGAAATCCTGGATTTTCTTGCGGTACGGCCCGGAATGAAAGGCATGGATGCTACCCTGGGATACGGCGGCCACAGCGAGAAAATTCTGGAAAGACTCACAGAGAGCATTCAGAATTCCGCTGAAAAGAGTACCGTCTTCCCGGCCGGTCATCTCATTGCTGCAGATGTGGACCCGATCGAGAGCAGAAAAACCGAGGACCGTCTGAGGTTGCTCGGCTACGGAGAAAATATCCTGACCATCCGTCATACCAATTTTTCAAACATTGACCTGCTTGCCGGACAATACGGCCCTTTTGACTTTGTGCTGGCTGACCTCGGTGTTTCCTCCATGCAGATCGATAATCCCGACCGCGGGTTCTCCTGGAAGGCAGACGGCCCTCTGGATTTACGGATGGATCCCGAAAAGGGAATAACCGGTGCCGAACGTCTGAAAGAACTGACACAGGATGAACTGGAGGGAATGCTCCGGGACAATGCGGATGAACCGTACGCTTTTGAAATTGCAAAACAGATCTCTGCCGATCTGAAACATAAAATTCCGGTTGAAACAACCCTGCAGCTTCATGCTGAAATTATAAAAGCATTGAAAAAAGTGTCCGATGCAGATCGCGCGGAAGAGATTAAAAAATCCAGCGCGCGAACTTTTCAGGCACTTCGGATTGACATCAATCATGAATATGAATCTCTTTATACGTTTCTGGAAAAACTTCCCGGCGTTTTGACTTCCGGCGGAAAGGCTGCCATTCTCACGTTTCATTCCGGAGAAGACCGGCTGGTCAAAAAATCTTTTCGGGAGAATTTCCGAACCGGCATATACCGGGAAATATCGGAAGATGTGATCCGCTCTTCCGCAGAAGAAATTTACCGCAACAGCCGTGCGCGGAGCGCAAAATTCCGGTGGGCCATCCGGGCTTAAATCCGGGCAGACCTGACTGAGATCTGAAGGTTTTCCAAAACCGGTTTTCTTCTTTGAAACTTTTTCCCCGCTGCTTTGTTTCCGCTGTTTTGCTTCTGCTGTTTTGTTTCTGCTGCTTTGTTTCTGCTGCTTTGTTTCTGCTGTTTTGTTTCTGCTGTTTTGTTTCTGCTGCTTTGTTTCCGCTGTTTTGTTTCTTCTGTTTTGTTTCTTCTGCTTTGTTTCTGCTGCTTTGTTTCTTCTGCTTTGTTTCTGCTGTTTTGTTTCTGCTGTTTTTATTCCGGCCGGTTTTTTTTCCGGCCGGTTTTTTTCGGCCGTCATGAACCGCGAACATCTGCTTAATACGCAATTCCCCAGTACACCATTTTTGTTGCGGGTTTTCCGCAGCAGACGCATTTATCTCCTGTATGCTCCTGCTCAAAAGGAATGCAGCGGCTGGTCGCATTGGTCTGTTCCTTGATCTTGCTTTCGCAGGCAGGATCCCCGCACCACATGGCCTTGATGAAGCCGGGCTTGTGCTGAACAAGCTCCGTAAATTCATTCATATCTTTTGCCGTATAGGTATGTTCCTCCCTGTGTTTCAGAGCACGGTCATACATATCCTGCTGAATGGTTTCCAGAAGGGCAGCCGTTTCTTTTTCCAGATCCGGGAGGGACACCGTTACCTTTTCTCCCGTATCCCGACGGACCAGGACACATTTATTTTCTTCCATATCCTTCGGCCCGATTTCCAGACGAAGCGGTATTCCGCGCATTTCACAATCGGAAAATTTGAAGCCGGGGCGTTTGTCCGAATCATCCAGTTTTACACGGAGTCCGGCATCGAACAGCCGCTTATAAAGCTCTTTTGCCTTTTCGAGAACTCCCTCTTTGTTCATCTGTATGGGGATGATCATAACCTGTACCGGTGCAATGTGCGGCGGAAGTTTCAGGCCGGAATTATCTCCATGCACCATGATGATGGCGCCGATCATTCTGGTAGTCATGCCCCAGGAAGTCTGGAACATATATTTCAGCTGATTGTCCTTGTCTGTAAACTGCATACCGAATGCCCGTGCAAATCCATCGCCGAAATTGTGGCTTGTGCCGGACTGAAGAGCCTTGCCGTCATGCATCAGGGATTCGATCGTATACGTTGCAATGGCTCCCGCAAATTTTTCACTGTCCGTTTTTCTGCCCTTTACAACGGGGATGGCCAGTTCCCTTTCACACAGATCCGCATACACATTCAGCATCTGTATGGTACGTTCCTCGGCCTCTTCTGCCGTTGCATGTACCGTGTGGCCTTCCTGCCATAAAAATTCACGGGAACGCAAAAACGGGCGCGTGGTTTTCTCCCAGCGGACTACCGAACACCACTGGTTCAGGAGCTGCGGCAGATCGCGGTACGAATGTACATTTTTTGCGTAATAATCGCAGAAAAGAGTTTCCGATGTAGGCCGCACGCAGAGTCTCTCCTGCAACGGTTCCAGCCCGCCCTGTGTGACCCATGCCACTTCCGGTGCGAACCCCTCCACATGATCCTTTTCTTTGTTCAAAAGGCTTTCCGGAATAAACAGAGGCATGTAGCAGTTCTGCACGCCCGTCGCTTTAAAACGTTTGTCCAGCTCCTTCTGAATATTCTCCCAGATGGCATATCCTGCGGGCTTTATCACCATGCACCCTTTTACGGAAGAATAGTCCGTAAGCTCCGCTTTTTTTACGATATCCGTATACCACTGCGCAAAGTCCTCATCCATGGATGTAATTTCACGGACCAGTTTTTTTTCTTCTGACGGTTTTTTATCTTCTGCCATTATTGTTGTTTTTCCTCGTCTTCCTTCTGATACTTTCTGTATTTTGTCATGAAGCGGTTGATGCGGTCGGTCGGTGTAAGGAATTCGCTGATCGAGTAATCATGATTCAGATTATCTATGATCAGCGCAATGTACTTGCTCATATCCACGCTGGTATAATACGGCCGCTTCAGAAGTTCCGGCGGCTGATAGATCAGATTCGTGGTAAGAAGACCGTCCATCAGTCCGTTTTCATACATCTGATCAAACCTTGCAAGACCGTTCGTAAACAGGCCGAAGGTTGCGCAGATATATACCTTGCCGGCTTTCCTCCGTTTCAGTTCCCCTGCAACTTCCTGAACGGTTTCCCCGGAAGAGATCATGTCATCGATCACGATCATATCCTTGCCCTGCATTTCCGAGCCCAGATATTCGTGTGCCAGAATGGGATTTCTTCCGTCGATCACCTTCGTGTAATCTCTCCGTTTGTAGAACATTCCCACATCAAGCCCGAGCATATTGGCAAAATAGATCGCACGTCCCATGCCGCCTTCATCGGGACTGATCACCATCATATGGCCGGAATCCACTTTAAGAACACGTTCATGATTCAAAAGAGCTTTTGTGAACTGATAGATAGGCTGAATGGTCTCAAACCCTTTGAGGGGAATGGCATTCTGCACACGGGAATCATGCGCGTCAAACGTGATGATATTTTCCACCCCCATGGCAGTCAGTTCTTTTAAGGCAAGCGCACAGTCCAGAGATTCTCTTCCCGTACGTTTGCTCTGCCTGCTTTCATAAAGAAACGGCATGATGACATTGATCCTTCTTGCCTTCCCCGCCGCTGCCGCGATAATACGTTTCAGGTCCTGATAGTGATCATCCGGCGACATGTGATTTGTCATGCCGAAAAGAGAATAGGTCAGAGAATAATTGCAGACATCCACCATGATGTAAAGATCGGATCCGCGGACGGATTCCAGTATGGTTCCTTTTCCTTCTCCGGTTCCGAACCGGCTGATATGCGTATCCAGAATATAAGAGTCCCTCTGATAACCCGCAAACGCGATTGTTTCCTTGTGTTCACTTTCGCGCCCTCTTCTCCAGTTCACCAGATAAGAGTCAACTTTTTTGCCGAGCTCCTCGCTGCTTCTTAGCGGAACCAGGGCCAGAGGGCCAATCGGTATGGTTTCGATAGTCTTATCTTCATTCGGCATGGATCATCCTCCGTTTTTAAATCGTTTTATGCTTCCGTTTTCTTCTTCAGGCGGATATCTTCCCCATAAAGCGGAATCACGCTATAGCCGCTTGTAATACGGGAAGTAACCCGTTCCGAATAGATATCCCGAAGCGATTTCATGGAAAGGTTCGTGGAAATAACCGTTGCCTTTCTGTCATTCAGTCTTGCATTGATCAATGAAAAAAACTGTGATGCCGTCCAGGTATTTGTCATCTCTGTTCCGAGATCATCGATAATCAGAAGGTCGCAGCCGAAAATATAACCGTAAAGTTCCTTTAGAGAAAGATCCTCCGTTTTATCGATCCGGACTTTGGAAATACATTCAAAAAGTTCGTTGGCCGTAAGATAAATCACGGCATAGAATTTGTCCAGCAGTTCTCCGGCAATGCAGTTGCACAGAAATGTTTTCCCGACGCCCGTATTGCCAAGGAAAAGAATATTGCCCTTCTCCTCTTTGAATTGGTCCGTATATTCTCTGCAGAGTTTTAAAACCTTCTGCATATAGGCACGTTCGCTCATCCCGATCCCGGGTATGATCTTTCCGTTATCATAATAATCAAGGAAAAACGAATCAAAATTTTCTTCCTTTGTTATCCTATCAACATTTGACTGTGCATACAAGAGTTTTATGATTTTAGACTGAAAACAGTGGCACTTTTCTCCGTTAACAAACCCTGTATCTCTGCAGTCCGGACATTTATAATGCATTTCCATGTCCTTTGCCGAAAAACCGTTTTCCCGGAGGAGTATTTTTTTCTTCTCTTCAATCTCTCTGATTTCCTCAGAAAAACCTTTCGTTACATTCAGGTCCCCTTTTTCCACTGCTTTTCGAAACCGGTTTGCAGCGGAAACTCCCGCCTGTTTTTCCAATGAACGTAATTCCGGAACCTTTTGATAGAGCTTTTCCAGACGTTCTCTGAATTCCCTGCGGTCCTCCGACTGAAGCCTTTCATATTCCCGCATGATCGCATTGTATTGTGAATTGGAAAGAGCCATGGGCATCTCAGCTTTCTTTGAGTTTCCTGTTTAACTGATCCATTACAAGACTGTCAAGGTCATCGCTTCTCTGTGTAAAATTACTGAACCGCGTCCCGTTTTTCTGAAGTGAAGTCTGTGCCGTGTTCTTAGCCTGTGATCTGTCTTCATGTTCCCGGTCCAGTTTCCGGATATCTTCCATGGTACGGACACCGGCTTCCTTCCATTTTTTCAAAATGGAATCCGTATACTGAAAACTCGGTTTCTGTGTTGCCGCCATGGTACGGGAACATGCTTCCAGGACAATTTCTTTTGAAAAGCCGTAACTCTTAAACCACTTCCGGATCATTTCCTGCTCACTCACGCCGGGATTTCTTCCCGTGAGTCCGAACGCCTTCATGACGCCGTATATTTCTCCCGTGTAAATTCCGGAATCCGCCTTGGCCTGTTCAATGGAACAGATCCCTTTTCTGTGCCAGTCAAGCGCGATGCTCTGCAGATATCTGAGAGAGGTTTTTCCGCGGTCCGCGCACAGTTCTGCCAGATATTCAATAAGCTCCGGCGGCATTTTCAGAACATCATAAAGATAAGCAATGGTCTCATTGTCCGTTTGCGAAAAAATCCTGGACAGATATCTTTGTACCACATAGAGCAGTGTGGTGAATTCCGCATCATCCTTCAGTTTAAAAATGTCGATCCGGGATTTATCCGGGATCCGGTCGCGGAAAAGATCTTCCTCTGCTGTCGGTTCTTCTTCCGTATCCGGTTCCGGTTCTTCCTGTCCCGTTCTTTCCGGTTCGGTTTCTGCGGACTGTATTTCTTTGCGGCCGGTTTCATCGGTCTTCTTTGTTTCTGTTTCCCCGGATTTCTTTTCTTTTCCTTCTGTTTTTTCTTCTGTTTTTTCTTCTGCCTGTTCTTCTGCCCTTTTTATTTCTGCTTCTCTTGCTTCCGTTTCCCCGGGTCCTGCTTCCTTTATTCCTGCTTTTGCGTATCCTGTTTCTTTTATTTTCTCCGTCTGTCCGCGCTCGCTGCGGTCCACGGTGATCATGCCTTCTTTTTCCCAGTAAGACACCATACGCCAGATGTCCCCTTCGGTAAGGCACAGATCTCCCGCCGCGCATTCTGCAGAAATATTTTCATTTGAATGGCGAAGAAGATACAGGTACCCCTTCACATATTCCCCGTTTGCCTTTGGCATGTACCCGTCAATAAATTCGTTCGCAACGAGTGTCGCAGACGGTATCTGAAGACTCCTGAAAGTGACTTTCATATTCTCCCCGCTCTTTCGATAAAAATTGCCGGCAGTTTTCATCGACCGGCAGAACTATCATAGCACGCACACAAGGCCTTGAGAACCAATAAAAATCCACAAGTTTATCAACAATGTTCATATTGACTGCTTGTGGATTTCGTGGATAATTACCTGCCGAGAAGCTCATCGCCCACTTTATAGATATCTCCTGCCCCCATGGTTATGCACAGGTCGCCTTCTGTCAGATTTTCAAGCAGCCAGTTTTCTATCCGGTCAAATGTCGGAAGAAAAACCGCATCTCCTCCGTCCCTGCAGATCAGTTCCGCCACATCCGCCGAACTTACTCCGAGCGTATCTGTTTCCCTTGCCGGGAAAATATCCGCAAGAACTACTTTGTCTGCCAGCGAAAGCGCTTTTGCGAACTGCGGCAGCAATGCCTTTGTCCGTGTATAGGTATGCGGCTGAAAAATACAGATGATCCGTTTATGCGGGTAATGCTTCGCCGCTTTTAATGTTGCTTCAATTTCCTGCGGATGATGCGCGTAATCATCAATGAGGATCGCTTTTCCTATCATTCCCTTTTTTTCGAAACGCCGTGCCGCGCCGCCGAAAGAAGAAAGTCCCTTTTCAAAAACAGACGGATCTATTCCCAATTCCAGTGCAACAGCGATGGCTGCAAGCGCATTGTGAACATTGTGTTCTCCCGGCACCTGAAGCTGCACCCTGTCTTTTTTTACCCCGTCGATCAGGAATGTAAATGCGGGTCTTGCCAGATTGTCAAACGCGATATCTTCTGCCGAAACATGCGCATTGTGAAATCCCGTTGTGATTACTTTCCCCCTGAAATCTTTTACGATCTCTCCGTAGTCCTTTATTTCATTGCTGATGACCACAGTCCCGTTATCCGGAAGCTTTCCCACAAACTTATGGAACGATGCCCGGATATTTTCAAGATTTTTAAAATAGTCCAGGTGATCCGCTTCAATATTCAGGATCACCTCCATGGTCGGGTAAAAAGAAAGAAAACTGTCTGTATATTCACATGCTTCCGTTACGAACATATCCTTGCCGCCTATCCGGATATTCCCGTTGATGATCGGAAGGATGCCTCCTACGGAAACCGTGGGATCCTCCTTTGCCGCCAGCAGAATATGTGTGATCATGGAAGTGGTCGTTGTTTTTCCGTGTGTTCCGCTCACCGCAATGGAGTGGCGATACCGTTTCATGACCTGTCCCAGAAGTTCCGCTCTTCGAAGCAGCGGTATCTTCCGATCCATACAGGATCTGTATTCGGGATTGTCCGGATGAACGGCTGCAGTATATACCGCAAAATCCTCATTCCCGCTTATGTTTTCGGCCTTTTGACCGATCACAATTTCTGCTCCGAGACTTTGCAGATGATCGGTGAGGCTGCTTTCTTTTGCATCCGATCCACCGACCTGAAACCCTTCCTGCAAAAGGATCTCGGCAAGTCCGCTCATGCTGATGCCGCCGATACCGATAAACCAGACATGTCCCGGTTTGTTGAATTCTATCTGATATGTGCTGTCCATATACTCCCTTTTTCTTCCATGCCGGACTTTCCTGCATTCTCTTTTCGCGGCCTGTCCGGCGTTTTTTGCTTATTCAGGATATCACGAAACCGCAGTTTTTCCAACCTCAGACTGTATCCCGGCCAAAAATGTGACCGGCATGCTTTTTAAGAGCCATTCTCAGGAGATTTCCGCAGACACCTACTGCAAGAATTTCTCCCGCCCCGACCGTAAGCATCATGACCGGAATCAGTTTGTCCGTACCGTATGCAAAACGCAATACGAACGGAACAATAACGGCATTGCTGATGATAGGCGGCAGAGCGGATAACCATCCTTTATTCCGCAGCTGATAGGTCCCGAAAGCACCGATCAGCGTGGCAATGCTTCCGAAGATCACATCCACAGGCATTGCGGTCCCCAGGAGGTTTGCCAGAATACATCCGGCAAAAAGTCCCGGTATGGCAGACGATGTAAAAACCGGAAGAATACAGAGTGCCTCCGATATTCTGAACTGAACAGGCCCATAACTTACCGGCGCTGCAGCCAGAGTCAGTACGGTATAAACCGCAGCGATCATGCCTGCATTTGCCAGTTCATGGACTGACATTCTGTGGTTCAGCATTTTTTTATCCGGCATTTTTCATTCCTTTCCTGTATTACCACCTTTATTTCTCACCCTGCCTTCTGCCTGTTCTGTTCCCGGTCCTGTGTTCTCCCCTGTTTCCGGTCCTGTGTTCTCCTCTGTTTCCGGCTTTATTCCATGTTCTGTTTTCCGTTCTATGCTCTTTTCTGTCTCCTGATCTGCGATCTTCTCTGCTTCCTGTCCTGTACTCTTTTCTGTCTCCTGATCTGCGATCTTCTCTGCTTCCTGTTCTGTACTCTTTTCTGTCTCCGGATCTGCGATCTTCTCTGCTTCCTGTTCTGTACTCTTTTCTGTCTCCGGATCTGCGATCTTCTCTGTTTCCTGTCCTGTACTCTTTTCTGTCTCCGGATCTGTGATCTTCTCTGTTTCCTGTCCTGTACTCTTTTCTGTCTCCCGATCTGCGATCTTCTCTGCTTCCTGTTTTGTACTCTTTTCTGCTTCCTGCTCTGTTCTCTTTCCTGTATCCGGTTTTGTGTTCTTTTCTGTATCCGGTTTTGCGCTCTGCTCTATTTCCTGATTCCTCTGCGGGTTTTTGATTTTGCACGCCGGATGCGCCGGAATCCTGACTGCTTTCATTCGTCTCTTTTTTTATGCTGTATCCGAATGTTCCCAGAAGCTTCCCCAGTGAAAAATATTCTCCGTGGGAATACGCGATCAGATCCGTTTTATTCAGATCGAATTTTCCGTTTCTGTCCATGTAGCTTTCATCTGCATCGACCGCAAGCACTTCCGCAAGAAAAAGGTTGTGGGAACCGAGCGGAATCTCCTGTACAACTCTGCATTCCAGGCTGAGCGGACTCTCCCCGATAATGGGCGCTTTCACCTTAGAGGCTTTTTCCGCAGTAAGATGCAGTTCTTTCCATTTGTCTGTATCCCGCCCTGACCTTACCCCGGCAAAGTCCGCCGCACGGACAAGTTTTTCTGTTGTAAGGTTGATCACAAATTCTTTTGTTTCATGAATCATCCGATAGGAATATCTTTCCGGCCTCACGGAAATTGAAACCATGGGAGGTTCCGAACAAACGGTTCCCGTCCAGGCAACAGTCATGATATTTTTATTTCCGTTTTCATCCGCACAGCTTACCAGAACCGCCGGTACGGGGTAAAGCATGTTTCCCGCTTTCCAAATCTGTTTCCCCATTCTGTCCTCTTTCCTAAAAATAGTTTGTCTGTCAGGATTTTGCTCCCGAGATCAGTGCCGGAACCAGCTGTTTCTTCCGGGATACCACGCCGGGAAGATCAATAAAGCCGCCCCTGTCCCGCAGGGCAATTTCCTCCGACATGTGGAATGCCTCCGCCGCAAGCTGTTCAGCTCCCTCCCCGGCACAAAGAAGGGTGGTATCTTCATTCAGAATATCCGTAAGCATGAGATACATGACATCCGTATCCTGATCCCGCACGGATGACTGCATGTATTTCAGCATTCGGTCCTTCAGTTTTATAAGCATACCGGCATCCATGCTGCTGACCTGCCCTATGCCGATCAGCGTATCTCCGACGGTAAATTTTTTATAATCCTGGAAAAAGATCTCCTCATCCGTTTTATTGTCCATGCTGCTGCCGGCTGCAAACATATTCCGGGCATGCTTCATGACATCGAGTCCCGCTGTTTTCGCGAGTTCCCCGGCTGCTTTCCGATCCGCATCGGTGCAGGTAGGAGAACGGAATAAAAGCGTATCGGAAAGAATGGCGGAGCAGAGCAGTGCGGCAATTTTTTCCGGGATCTCCAGATTGTTTTCCCGGAACATCTGAAAGACTATGGTTGCCGTACAGCCGAGCGGCATGGCCCGGAATATGACCGGCTGAATGGTTTCAAACGTACCGAGCCGGTGATGATCTATGATCTCCACCACATCTGCTTCTTCAATCCCGTCCACAGCCTGACTTTTTTCGTTATGATCCACAAGGATCATACGCTTGCCTTTTGCTCCCAGAAGGTTCCTTCTGGAAATCATTCCGAGATATTTTCCGTTATGGTCCAGCACGGGAAAATCCCTGTGCCGCACATTTGTCATGACTTCCCGTATGTCGTCTACCGTATCATCGATCCCGAACGTGATCAGATTGCCTGTCTTCATGAAATAGGAAATCGGAATGGACTGATTGATCAGCCTGGAAACAGTAAAGGCATCATATGCCGTCATGATGATCGTTACGTTATTTTTCCCGGCCATCTCCCGGATTTCTTCCGAGGCATCGGATCCTTCGCAGATGATGAGGCAGGATGCGCCTTCCTCAATCGCGGTTTTCTGGGAATCCTTTCTGTTGCCGAGAATAACAAGATCTCCCGGGTCGATGTAGTAACCCATCATTTCTCTGTTGGCCGCAGACACCACAACTTTTCCGGATTCAAAATAATCCGCCGGGTTCCCTGCGATCAGAAGACCTTCCAGTGTGTCGATGATGTTCAAATATCGCGTCTTTGCTTTTGACATGATGGAAGAATCATAAACATTCATATAGGACCGGGCGATGTCGTTTACCGTGATAAGTCCTTCCAGCATCCCGCTGCTGTTAATGCAGGGAAGCGTTACCACATTCTTTTCCTGCATGATCTTCCATGCATTCTTAATGGAAATGCTTCTCTCAACGCCTTCCGTCTGTCTGATCTCAATGTCTTTGACCTGCGTCTTTACGGATTCCAGGAGCCGGGGAAACTCTTCTCCGCAGGTATCCAGAACATATTTGGTCTCATTATTGATCTTTCCCGCGCGGCAGGGAATATATTTCCTGTCCCTTGTATGGTTTTTCAGCCAGGCATAGGCTATTGCCGAACATATGGAATCCGTATCCGGATTTTTATGTCCGCAGATATAGGTCTCTTTCTGTACCTGTGTTGTTTTGTCACTATTTACCATAAAGCACTTCCTTTTTTCCCCTGTAATAATAAATTTACCATCCGTTCATACTTTGTTCATACTTCTGTTTTATACTAATTGCATAAATGATTCGGTAGCAATCTTGATTTTTCGTTCAAGTTGCACATAGATTTTTCATAATTACCCCGGTCGGTGCGAAATCACTGACCGGGGTCTCCTCATCTTCAGGGGTAAAACGGAAACCGCGGTTTTCTCCCTGTCTGCCTGTTTTTCTGTTATCCGTTTTTCTGTTATCTGTTTTTCTGTTATCCGTTTTCCCGTTTTCCCGCTGTCCGCTGATCTTCGATATCTATCCGTACAATTTCTCCGGATATACGCCTGCATCGGTCAGGGACCGGATGGTTTCTTTTACCCCGGGCAGGTCTTCATGATAGGTAAGTCCGAACCACCTGTCCGTTGTCGGAATGACTTTGACCCTGCCCCTGCCGGATTTGATGCAGGCGTCGATCGCCTTCGGCAGCAGATACTCGGATTTGATATTTTCCGCTCCGCCGTCCTTTAAAAATTCCGGGAAACCCTTTTCGAGTTCCTTCAGAAAAGCGGGGGGCAGTCCCCACATGTTCATGGAAACATACTGCTCCGCACTGACCTCTGCCGGCGCTCCCTTTTCATCCTGTGCTTCCATTTTTCCGTTTGTCCTGCGTATCCCGTAGGTTTCCGTTACATCCGTTAATGTCATGTCCGGTGCCACATCGCATACGCCCCGGGTCACTGTCCCGTTTTCGGACAGGGTGTTCTTCAGAATAAAACCGCTCATGCACATATCCAGACAATCCGCAGCCGGATCCATTTCTCCGGTCAGATAATCATACATGTTCTGAAAACAGTTTCGGCCGTAATAATCATCGGCATTGATCACAAGAAACGGATCCTTTACCATATTTTTGACTGTCAGCACTGCCTGCCCGGTTCCCCAGGGTTTCTTTCTTTCTTCGGGAACCGAAAATCCGGCCGGAATATCCGAAAGTTCCTGAAACGCATATTCCACATCCATGCTGTCGGAAATCCTGTCACCGATAATATCCCTGATCTCCTGTTCCAGATCCCTGCGTGTAATAAAGATTACTTTCCGGAAACCCGCGCGGTGCGCATCATAGATGGAATAATCCATGATGATGTCTCCGCCCGGTCCTACCGGAGCAAGCTGTTTAATTCCTTTCCCGAAACGGGATCCGATCCCCGCCGCCATCACTACCAGCGATGCTTCCATACTCCTCCTTTTGTTGATTCAAATTCCTATATCCTGATGTGGGTGTCAAAAGTAACATCACGGATTGCTCTTCGTTCCGCTGCGGTCGCACCAGAGCAAAGACAACTCATGTTCGGACGTGTCCCAAATTCTTATTCCCACCTGCAGGCAAGCCTGCGTGGGAAAAGGACTTGGGACACTGCTGTCATATCATCATTTCGGAACGCTTGATGATATGGTCCTGATAGACTTCATCCAGTTCCACAAAATATCCGCTCCATCCCCAGACCCGCACGATCAGATTCTGGTAATTTTCCGGATGTTTTTTTGCATCCAGCATCCGGTCACGATTTACGGAATTGATCTGCATCTGGTGTCCGCCCATATCCATAAAACTTTTCACATACATGGCACATTTCTGAACTGCTTCCTCATCCCGGAACATGGTATCATGCAGTTCTATGGTCAGCGGCCCGCCGTTGACCACACGGGAAAGATGCGGCTTGGAAAATGACTTGATGATGGAAACAGGTCCCGGAGAGCGGGCAAACAGAGACGGTGAGAAATTGCATGCAAGCGCCTCTCCCGCATCCCTCCCGTCTGCGGACGCTCCCGCATGTTCGGAATGCCAGATATAATACATGGCCGATGCAGTCCCCGGGCGGAAAATCCCGCCGCGATCATTCTTTTTTCCCTCCAGGGCGTCTGCGTAATCATCCAGAAGCCTTACGGCAATGGAATCCACGCAATCATCATCGCTCCCCATCTTGGGACCGTCATACCGGAGTATATTCCGTTCCTTTTCGTAGCCTTTGAAGTTTTTATGCAGCATGTCCAGCATGATTTCCGGCGTAAATCTTTTCTCCTCAAATACATACTTTTTGATGTTCGCCATGGCATCCGCCGCATTGCTTAAACCATCTCCGTGAAAACCGTAATTGTTGTATTTCCCGGGTTCCGAAATATCCCTCATGTTTTCAAGACAGCCAGGACACATGAGGCTCACAAGCGGAGACGGTTCCTTATAAACATTCTTTGTTTCATTCATCAGGTGCTCCGCCTGACTGAAAATATTTTTCCTGACCTGTTCTTCAAAGTCTTCGTATTTTTCAAATGACGGGAGTTTCTCCGTGGCATCCTGGACCACCCCCAGAAAATTCAGGCTGTCCCAGTTCACCAGATCCATGGTCCCGGGAATAAGAATTTCCCAGCAGGCTGCAAGCGTATAATTATAGGCATCTTCCGGTTCATAACCCCAATGGATCAGTCCGGGAATAATGACGTCGTCATTCGAATACTGCGGGAAACCCAGTCCCTTTTTGGTCAGCGTGGTTGCCAGCACATAAACGGAAAGGGGGGTGTTCTTACTGACCCGCAGATTGACCTTCGGATCAATGAGAGAACAGTCACGGCTTGCCAGAAGGCATAATTCCGAAAGATCATTGTAGGCGCTGCTTCCGTCCGGATTGGTCCCGCCCAGAACAATGGTCTGTCCGTTGTCTCCCTGCTGAACCCCGATATAAAGATCGCTGTCACGGTTGCAGGAAACAAAAAATTCCTCCATCAGTTCCATGGCACCGTCTTGATCCAGCAGCCCGCTTTCCCTATCCTTTTTATAATACGGATACAGGTACTGGTCTATCCTTCCGAGCGTATTATGATAATTTCCGTTGCACCACATGCAGTAATGAAGAAGTCTCAGAAACTGCAGGGCCTGAAGAAATGTTTCCGGCTTATGGGCGGGGATATTTGCAAACGACTCCGCCGCTGTTTTATTTCCGGTTTTTTCCGCTTCCCTACGGTATCTTTCCGCAAATACCGTTACGATATCGATCACGGAAAGTTCCGCATCCAGAAATTCCTTCTGCTCTTCTGTTTCGGCATGTTTTTTCTGTTCTTTGATCCGTTCCGCCTTTTTTTCGAACCCTTCCTCCATCAGCATGGCATAATCCGGACACATATTGAAAACACATCCGTTCTCATGAAATGCATGCGTTTTGTGAAGTTCTTTGTCTTCCTCTTCGGTATGGATGGCCGGGACTGTGATATTCGTACGTAAAAGAGCGATCTTTTCATCCGGAAACACCACGGGAATTTCTTTCTGCAGAGCATACCGCAGACGTTCCACCGAACGCTGCATGTCATCCAGGCCTTCTGCGGAAAATTTTTCCGGAAGAACGGCTGCATCCTCCCCGGCGTTCCGGTATTGCTTCTGCTCCTTTTTACTGACAAAGAAATCTATCATTTTTTCTATTCTTTCTGTTCTCACAAAATTTCCTCTTCCTTTCCGTCCTCGTCCTTGCCGCTCGGACTGCATCGGGTGTTTATTTCCTTTTTCTGCGCACTTTCTTATCCTCGGCTGTATCGGGTTTTTCCCCTTTTTCGCGCGCTTCTTTATCCTTCAATCCGCCTCGGGTTACAGCGCTGTTTTTCTCCCCGTTTTCGGGGTATCTGCCTCTTTTCTACATATGCGTACAGGGAATTCCCTGTTCCGTAAATATTGCCGTGTTCAGTCCGGGGAGAACTTTTTCATCAAATCCGGGCCGATAAGCAAGTCCTACCATTTCATACTTCGCACCGGCTGTAAGATGATAGGGCAGAAGTTCTACTTTTTCAAGATTTCCCCTGTTCTGTTTCAGCGCTTCGGCTGTCTTTCTGAAATTGTCATCCGAGTCATTGATCCCGGGAATGACGGGGATTCTGATCCGGTAGCGTATCCCGCTCTTTTTCAGAAGTTCCAGATTCTCCAGAATCTGTTCATTGGATGCCCCGCAGTATTTTTTGTGCAGTTCCGGATCCATTTCCTTCAGATCCATCATAACATAATCGACCCGTTTCAGCACTTCCGAGAATATTTCCCCGCTGCAGTATCCGCTGGTTTCAATTGCCCGGTGCATGCCGGAAAGACGTTCCAGCATTTCCAGCAGGAACTCTGCCTGCATGGTAGGCTCTCCGCCCGAAAAAGTAACGCCTCCGTTTTCTTTTTTCAGGTATTCCGCATCCTTTTGAATGAGTGCGGACAAGGCTTCCGCTGTATAAGTGACCCCGCATATTTTTCTTAAATGCTGCGGACAATAGTCGATGCAGGTTCCGCACAAGGTACATTTTTTTCCGCCGTTCGGACAGACCTCCCGGCATTTCCCGCAATGAAGACAATTATTTACGGAAACCATAAGCTGCGGTTTTGCTGACAGACCTTCCGGGTTATGACACCAGGAACAGTGAAGCGGACATCCCTTCAAAAATACCGTAGTCCGGATTCCCGGCCCGTCATACAAAGCCAGCTGCTTTATATCAAACACAACTCCCTTTGTCATTTTCTTTAACTCCGTACATCCGTGACAAGATCCATCCAGTCACAGTCATTTTTGGTAAGAACAATATCCAGTGCTTTCAGGTTGTCTTTTATACGTTCACTGTTTTGGGAAGAAACGATCGGAAAAACCGGAAAATCCTGATTCAGGATGAAAGCCAGTGCGATCTGTGCCACGCTCGCATCCTTTTCCTTTGCTATTTCTTCTACTCTGGCGAGCCGTTTAAAATTCTCGGGATAAAGATAGCCTTTTACGGCACCCTCATCCAGAAATGCCTTTGCGCCTTCCGGATCACTGCTTTTCACTTTTCCGGAAAACATTCCTCTCCCCAGGCTGGACCAGGCAAAGACCGGGATATTTTCCCGGCGGTAGAAATCCCGCGCCGGTTTATTCTCCGGCCCGGACAGGGTAACACATCCGGCGCCCCCTCCCCAGGGATCGCCGATCTGGGCCGCTATTCCGTAGTTCGGACTGGAGACCGTAAACGGAATGAGTCCGTGTTCTTTTGCATACGCATTTGCTTCCCGGATTCTTTCCACCGTCCAGTTGGACCCGCCGAACGCACCTATTTTTCCGGCAGCATGATAATCGTTCAATGTCTCAACCAGCGGTCCCACCGGAACCTTAAGGTCATCTCTGTGCAGAAAATAAATATCTATAAATTCCGTCCCGATCTGACGGAATGAATTTTCAATATCATGTTTGATATCTTCCGGAGTGACGCGATCCCTTCCGTAGGGATGACAGCCCTTTGAAATCACCGTGATCCTGTCCCGGTTATTTTTTTTCCGGATCCATTTTCCCAGAGAGATTTCACTTTTTCCGTAATTTTCTGCCGTATCAAAAGTCGTGATCCCAAAAGAAAAAACCGCATCCAGAAGTTCGGATACATCTTCCCCCCGGATCATGGGTGCATTCGCGCACCCGAATACAATACGGGAAACCGGCAGTTCCACATAAGGGATATGAATTGATTTACCGTTCATTTTCCTCCGATCGGAAAAGGAAGAGTTTCCGGGTTCTGACCCCGAAAACCCTTCCCGAATAAATATCTTTCTTTACATCTTTTAACCTGTTTTTACTTCTTTACCACGTACTTCCGTACATCGATTGCGACAGCCACTATGATCAGGGCACCGCGGATGATGTACTGCAAATAGGAGTTAACACCCAGGAAATACAAACCGTAGTTGATGGCCTGCAGGATAATACATCCAATGACTACGCCGACAACGGTTCCGATACCTCCGTTAAAGGATACACCGCCGATTACGCATCCGGCAATGGCATCCAGCTCGTAGTTGATACCGGTTGCTGTTCCGACTGACTGAATCCGGGCTCCCTCCAGGAAGGAAGCAATCCCGTACATAAGACCTGCATACATGAAAACGCCGAGGATGGTTTTTGTAACATTAACACCGGAAACCTCTGCCGCTTCCGTATTGCCGCCTACCGCGAACATATTTTTGCCGAAACGGGTCTTGTTCCAGACAATGTAGGTCAGTATGGCCAGAAGCGCAAAGCACCAGATCAGGGTAGGAATCCCGAGAATGGATCCGGTTGCGATATTAACGTAACGGTCATCCAGAGAGGAAAGCGCCTGGGTGGAACCCGACGGCTGATTCTGAATATAGATACAGCAGAGTCCGTAAGCGATCAGCTGTGATCCCAACGTAACAATGAAGGGATGCATATGCAGTTTTGCCATTCCGAATCCGTTGAATGCCGAGAAGCCTACACAGAGAACAATACAAATCAGGAACGGAACGATCAGCGGGATCGGTTTTGTGATGCCGGGGTAATACCGGGAAGCAAATGTAACCTTTTGTAAAAGCGATGCCGCAACGGCCGCTGAAAGGCCGAGCAAACGTCCCACGGACAAATCCGTGCCTGCCAGTACAATAATTCCGGCAACACCAAGCGCCAGGATACCCTTTGTGGATGCCTGCTTTAAAATGTTGATCAGGTTATCCAGAGAAAGGAATTTCGGATTGATCACCACAATGACAATCAGGATAAGAAACAGGATAATGTACAGCGTGTAATTTAAGAGTTTTGCTCCAATACTTGACTTCGTTCCAGTTTTCATTTTTCTTCACCCCTTTATACGTACTGGGCAGCCAAACGCATGATCGTTTCCTGCTCGTTTTCTACTCCGCCAAAATCCACGCCTCTGGTCAGGATACCGGCCATTCTTCCGTTGCTCATAACCAGGATCCGGTCACAAATACCGATCAGTTCCGGCATTTCGGAAGAAACCATCATAACTGCCTTTCCTTCTTTTGCCATATTCAGGATCAGTTCATAGATCTCGTATTTGGCACCGACATCTATTCCTCTGGTCGGTTCATCCAGAAGAAGAACATCCGGGCTGGTAAGAAGCCATCTTCCCAGAATGACCTTCTGCTGGTTTCCGCCGGACAGATTTTTGATCAGCGTCTTTTGACTCGGTGTTTTTACACTCAGGGAATCTATGATCTTCTGCGTATCTCCGACAACCTTCCTGCCGGACAGGATAGGCCCCTTTTCATATGCACGCAGGTTGGCTATTGTTGTGTTGAAAATGATATTGGCATACGGAAAAATACCGGTTGCACGGCGTTCCTCGGTTACCATTGCAAAACCGTTTTTAATGGATTCGCCGGAGTCCTTATTCCGGATATCTTTGCCCTTATAAACCAGTTCGCCGCTTTCAGTCGCCTTGATTCCAAAGATCGTGCTCAGGAGTTCTGTTCTTCTTGCTCCGACCAGACCCGCGACACCAAGAACCTCTCCGCGGTGGAGTTCAAACGAAACATCTTTACAGGTCGGCTGATATTTTCCGGACAGATTCTTGACCGAAAGAAGAACTTCCCCCGGCGTATTGTGCTTCTCGGGGAACTGCTGTGTCATCTCACGGTTAACCATCATCTTGATGATCTCATCCGTTGTGACATCCTTTGTATCTTCCGTGGCAATCCACTGTCCGTCCCGCATGACCGTAACTTCATCCGAGATTCTTTTGATTTCGTCCATTTTATGGGAAATATATACGATTCCGACATTTGCGGAACATAATTTTCTCATGATACGGAAAAGATGTTCCACCTCATCGGTTGTAAGAGAAGAAGTCGGTTCATCCAGTACCAGGATCTTCGCATTATAGGAAACTGCTTTGGCAATTTCCAGCATCTGCCTTTGCGAAACGGAAAAAGTACCGATCTCTTTTCTGGGATCAATATTGATTTCCAGATCATCCAGAACTTTTTTCGTATCCTCATACATCTTGGCAGTATCGATCAGGCCTGCCTTCAGCGGAAAACGTCCCAGCCAGAGATTTTCCATGACATTCCGGTGAAGAACCTGATTCAATTCCTGGTGCACCATGGCAACCCCATTGTCCAGTGCATCTTTTGGATTTTTAAAAGCTACTTCCTTACCCTCCATCTTGATGGTTCCGGAATCTTTGATATAGATTCCGAAAAGACATTTCATCAACGTGCTTTTTCCTGCTCCGTTTTCCCCCATCAAAGCATGAATGGAACCCCTTTTCAGTTTCAGCTGCGCGTGATCAAGCGCTTTTACGCCGGGAAAACTTTTTTCAATATCTGACATTTCCAGCAGATATTCCGGTGTCTTTCCTTCCGTGTTTTCTTCCACCTTAAGTCACCATGCTTTCCTGAAAAGAGGCGTCTTTGTTCATTTGCAATCCCAAAGCCGCCTCCCCCATGAAATTCTTTAATTCAGTTTTTCTTTTATTTAATTCAGGTTTACCCGTTCTTAATCTTAAATATAATTATTTGGTATCTTTCGTGATCTTCGCATACGGAATACGGATAGAATATCCGTCGTCTGCTTTCTTGTAGGATGTGCCATCAAGGTAATCCTTACCCTGTGCCTTGTTAACAGCCAGTTCTACAATTGCCTTGCCCATTGCATCGCCGTCCTGCTTAACAGTACCGGCAAGTTTTCCTGCCTTAACATATTCAAGAGCTGTATCCGTAGCATCAACGCCGATGATGGTAACGGTCTTCTTGGGATCATCGCCCATGTTCCAGCCGACTTCGTTCAGAGCTGCGATAACGCCGATAGCCATATCATCATTGTTGCAGAATACTACTTCGATCTTATCCACACCAAGTGCTGCGATCTGTGCCGTCATCATTTCATTTGCCATCTTGGTATCCCAGTTAGCAACCTGTGTCTGCACAATGGCATCCATCTGAAGGCCCTTCTGGACAGCTGTATCTGCGGAATATTTGGTACGTGCGATTGCTTCCGGGTTATTGATTTCTCCCTCGAACTCAATGTACTGTAATTTTCCGTCGCCGTTACGGTCAATGGACTTATCTGCTGCATAAAGATCCGCCAGGATTTCTCCCTGCATGATTCCTGCTTCTTCCGGCTTGGTTCCGATGAAGATGGAATTAACATCCGTAACGATCTTGGAATCATTGGGTTCCTTGTTGTAGAACAGAACCGGAACTTTGTTCTTCTTGGCAAGATCATCCAGGTACTGGCCTGCGGATGTATCGCAGAGATTGATAACGATCAGATCCTTGCCTGCTGCAAACATAACGTCTGCCTGGTTGTTCTGTGTGGACTGGTCGTCGTTGCCGTCCTGCATATCGAGGTTGATCTTAACGCCTGTCTTTGTTGCGATTTCCTTGGCATACTTGTCGATAGCCGTACGTACGGAAGATCCGTAAGTATCGGAGAACTTCCAAACAAGGACACCGATGTTCAATTCCTTCTTGCCTGATGCTGCTGCAGTTTCCGCCATGCTTGCAACAGTGGTGGCAACACTTGCCGCTTCCGTTTTGGCTGCTTCTGTTTTTGCAGCTGCTGCTGTAGTCGCTGCTGCTGTAGTCGCTGCCGCTGTTGTTGCTGTTGTTGAACTTCCGCCGCATGCTGCAAGCGACAGAGCCATACATCCAGCCAGTAACAATGATGCAATTTTCTTCATAGAAATATCCTCCTTTTGTTTTTTGCCGTTTCCGGCAAATTGATACTCTACCAGTTTAGAACAATTCAGGAATAAAAACAAGAAAAAGATTGCAGGTACAGCTATATTTCACAATTTCTGTTACTGTATTGAAGCAGGTTTGTATCATTTTCAAAATAATGTTTTTATAGTCTCATATATTCTTGTATACTTTTCATAATAGGTCCTGTATTTCTCCGCTGTTTCCTTACACGGCATAAATGTTTCGCGTTCGGATATCATGGCCTTTGCCGCCTCCGGAAGATCGCGGAATACGCCGCAGGCTATTCCCGCGAGCATGGCGGATCCGGTTCCGCCTGCCTCCTTTGAATTCAGGGCAGTCACAGGCATATTGAAGATATCCGCCCGCATCTGCAGCCAGACACGGCTGTTTGCCCCCCCGCCGGAACAGCGAAGTCCGGAGAAAGCAATTCCCGCCTTCTTCAGATACGCAATATTCAGACGCATCTCATAACAGATCCCCTCCATGCAGGCAAGATAAAGATCTTCCTGTGTGGTGGAAACCGTAAGTCCCAGAATGGCGCCCTTGGAATCCGCATCCATGTTCGGCGTTCCGGCGCCTGCAAAATGCGGCAGAAGGAGAAGCCCGCTGGGTGTATGGTTCCATGCCTTTTCCAGCTCCTGATGAATTTCTTTTCCTTCCCTTTGGGCTTTCGATACCGCATGTCCGGCCAGCGTATCAATGTACCACCGGATCAGTTCGCCGCCCATGGCACAGAATGCATAGCATACATACTTCCCCGGAATAATATAGGGAACGATCGCATAACCTCCGTCCGCCATTTTCGCCGCATCATACTGCGAAAAAACAGGTGTGATGCATTCTGCGGTTCCGGCTCCGTCCGATGCCGTGTTCTCATCAAACGCACCGCTGCCGATCGCAGCCGCGACCTGATCATGGCTCACCGAAATAATCCGGCAGTCCGGCGAAAGATGCAGTTCTTCTGCCAGTTCTTTTTTTATAGTGCCGGCATCTGTCCCGGTAGGCACAGGTTCTGAAAAAAGCTTCGGGTCCATACCCGCCGCTTCAAAAATACGTTCATCCCATTTCAGGTTCCGGATATCAAAGCCCATGGTCCTTGTAGCCAGCGAATAATCGATCTGTCTTTTTCCCGTCAGCAGATAAACAATATAGTCCTCCATCAGACAGATCCGTGCAGTCTGCGCCAGGAGATCCGGAAGATGCTTCTTCTGCCACATCAGCTTGGGCAGGGAATACATAAGATGCGGGTTGATGCCGGTGGTCCGGATCAGATATTCCTTCCCCAGTTTCTCCACCAGTTCCTTACATTCCTCTTCTCCGCGCGGATCCGTATAAAGCATGGAAGGTGCAAGCACCTCGTCTTTTTCGTTCAGCAGTACATACGTTTCTCCAAAACTCGTAATGCCTATGCCGCCGATGCCGGGATACTTCCGTGCCGCTTCTGCCAGCACTTCTCTTACGCCCTCCCGGACGCTGCCCGCATCGATCTCCTGTGCTGTCTTGGTCCTTACGGATCTGTATTCACGGTACACCCTGCCTGCGTATTCTCCGCTGTCATGAAAAACCGAGATCTTGCAACCCGTTGTTCCTACATCCAGTCCAGCAAGAAACATATTTTATTCCTCCGGTTATTCAGTTTTACCGATCGATGTCTTCCATATCATAATGCAGATAGGTCGTGAAAGCTTCATCCAGGATGGATTTCATATGCCCTTCCCCGATAGAAGTATGATGCTTGAATCCGCCCCGTGCAAGTTTGATCAGCTTGTTCTGCAGATCCGGGATTTCGGCAACACCGGCACATCCGAAATATCCGTCCTCGATCCCATCATCCGTAAATTTTGCCTCGCTGGTATAAATGATCAGCTTTCCGTCCTTTGTCTGGCAGTTGGAGATCGTAATGGGCATGGGTTTGATCCTTCCCTCGTTGGTGCCCCAGCCGGAACCCGGATCTCCCTTGGCAAACATCTTGTGCTCCGTTACCGTTCCCTTTGCCGTCATAAGAGACTGTGCGACCGGTCCGCAGTGGAACAGAATTACCTTGTTTTCCTCATCCCCGTAATTGTTGTTCCAGTCCAGAACAGCAGCCGGTTTTTCCGAAGCAAGCGCCATGGCTCTCATGGTAATGGCACTGCACAGGTCAATTTCACAGCTGGCAGCAATCCCGCGGTCATTGAGTTCGGACAGCAGAACGCAGGGGCATACCCGAAGTATGGTTTCCATTTCGTTCCAGCAGCGGAGCGCTATGGCATCCAGATGGTATTCATCAATATATGCGTCGATCACGGTTCCGATCTTAGCCAGCGTAAGAAGGTTCTTTTCCGGCACTTTGGAACAGTCCGTATATTTCTGCAGCCGTGTCCTCTTTGCCAGTACTTTTTTATCATTGTCTTTCAGCTGTCCCACTTTCCATACCAGTTCCGAAAGATCAAAGCTTTCCACGGTTATCCCGTATTTCTGCAGGGCGATCTCATCAAACCGCGTTGTTTTGAATGCGGTGGTACGTGCGCCGATGCAGCCGAGATTAAACCGTTTCATGCCGTTTACGACACGGCAGATGCCGGCAAACTCCCGGAGGTTCTCCTGAAATGCTTCACTCAGCGGATGGACTACATGCGGTTTTAAAACCGTAAAGGGAATCTGACACTGCGTAAATACATCCGTAACGGAAAACTTTCCGCAGAAAGCATCCCGGCGGTATTTGAAATCCATTTTTCCGATCTCATCGGGATATGCCTGCATCAGAATGGGTACGCCTGCATCTCTTAAGGCGTTGACCGCACCGTTCTCATCCACAAAAATCGGCATGGAAAAGATCACCCCGTCATATTCTCCCTTGTGCTCCGAAAGCCAGTCCGCATAGGCGGTTCCCTCATCCCTTGTTTCTACGGCGCCGTAACGGGTTTTCTTTTCTTCCATGATGATGTATTCGTATCCGGCATCCGTTACTGCCCTGACCATGTCCTTACGTGCGCCAAGGATCAGTTCTCCCGGCATGAAACCACGGTTTCCGAAGCAGAGTGCAAATGTCATTTTTTTTCTTTTCATCTTTCTTCCTCCTTGATTTTTTTTATTTCTTCCGTTCAAAAACTTCTGATATCATCATCCTCTTCGTTCTTTTCTACGGATTTTATTTCCAGATCAAACCCTCCCGAGGGTGTTTCCACATGAACCGTGTCTCCCTTTCTGTGTCCGAAGAGCGCCTTTCCGATCGGCGACTCAATGGATATCCTCCCTGCACGGGAATCTCCGCGGATAGGCGTCACGATTTTATAGGTATCCGTTTTGTCCCGATTCTTATTATACACCTCAACCGCTTTATTCAGCCCCACTTCGTTTTCACCGGATTCATCCCGGATCACTTCCGCTGTTTTCAGCATCCGTTCCAGGTATTCTATCCTGCTGTTGTTTTCTCCGTTTGCTCTTTTCGCCGCGTAATATTCAAAGTTCTCGCTGCGGTCTCCCATGGCGGCCGCTTCCGCAATTTCCTTTGTGATCTTCGGTCTTAAAACCAGTATCCGGTGATCGATTTCCTCCCTGATCTTCCGGATATCATCCCGGGTCAGTTTTTCACTCATCTCGTTTGTCCTTCCTTCTTCCGCAGCGCAGCTGCTCTTTCCGCAATGCGTACGCTTTTTTTCTTTTGGTGTTTTTCCCGCTCCGGCGTTCTTTCCATTCCGTCTTTTTTCCGCTCCGGCTTTTTCCGCTCCGGTTTTTTTCCGTTTCTGCACCCGTCCGTTCCCGCGCTCTTTCTTGGGGCTGTCTGAATATCTACGGCTTTCCGGTCTCTTCTTCTGTTTAATGTGAGCGGGCTTTACGCCCGCTCACAGGAATTCCGACAGTATTTTTGATCTGTTCACTGCACATTTTCGAATTTTTCTTCTTCCCGCTCCCTGTAATGATGGGTTTCCTCCAGCATCATATCTTTTACCTTCATCAGCCGGATCTGGGAACTTCTTTCATTCTCATCCAGCTTCATGGTGATGAATTTGATATTCCGCTCCATGTCCGGGATCAGGACATGTTCCAGCGCATTTACGCGCCGCCTGGTTTTTTCGATCTCCGATGCCATGAGCTGACAGCTCTTTTCGGATTCTGCAAGCTTCATCATATCCGGCAGAAGATCGGACAGGTTTTTGACCGCATCATCCAGGTCGGATGAGGTGAATGCAAAACCATAGGAATAAATATCCTCCGCATCGCTTGTCCGGGTCTGCCATGTGTACTGCGGCACATTGACGCTCATGATGTTTTTGTAGGAAATATCCAGCAGAATGTCCTGTTTGGGCGCCATAAATGCAACACGGACCGCTTCATCGGACATGGCGGATCGTGCCAGAGCAAAATTCCGGTTGGCAGAGTTGATTCCGCTCTCTACTTCTTCGCGGAGTGCTTTGTTTTTTCGGACCAGTTCCAGGAACTGACGCATCAGTTCATCCCGTTTGTCTTTTAAGAGCTTGTGTCCGCGCCGCGCCGTGATCAGTTTTTTCTTCAGGCGCGTAAGCTCCATCCGGGTCGGATTTACAGTTGAACCGGCAGCCATTATACATTGACCTCTTCTTTTTCTGGTTTGTAATAGTTGTCCAGATACTCATCCTTGATCCGCTTCAGTTCCGCTCTCGGCAGAATACCCAGAAGTTTCCAGCCGATATTCAGCGTTTCCTCAATGCTGCGGTCTGTACGATAACCCTGTGAAACATATTCCCTTTCGAATGCGTCCGCAAACCGGGCATACAGTTTATCGATATCGGTCAGGGCCGCTTCTCCGAGGATGACCGCCAGTTCCTTTGCGTCTTTTCCTCTTGCATAGGCCGCAAAGAGCTGGTTCAAAGTATCCGCATGGTCTTCTCTTGTTTTCCCTTTTCCGATCCCCTTATCCTTCAGACGGGAAAGAGACGGCAGCACATCGATCGGCGGCTCAATTCCCTTCCGGTAAAGCTCACGGCTTAAGATGATCTGTCCCTCGGTGATGTATCCGGTCAAATCCGGGATGGGATGCGTCTTGTCATCTTCCGGCATGGTCAGAATGGGGATCATGGTAATGGAACCGTTCTTTCCCTTCTGACGCCCCGCTCTCTCATAAAGAGATGCGAGATCGGTGTACATGTAACCCGGATAGCCTCTTCTTCCCGGAACTTCCTTGCGGGCTGCCGAAATTTCACGAAGGGCATCCGCATAATTTGTGATATCGGTCAGAATAACCAGAACATGCATGTCTTTTTCAAATGCCAGATATTCCGCAGCAGTAAGCGCCATACGCGGCGTGGCTATTCTTTCCACCGCCGGATCATTTGCAAGATTGATGAAAAGAACAGCACGGTCAATGGCTCCCGTCTCCTTGAAACTCTGAATAAAGAAATTGCTTTCCTCAAAGGTAATGCCCATGGCCGCGAATACGACCGCAAACGGTTCCGTGGTCCCTACCACCTTTGCCTGTCTGGCAATCTGAGCTGCAAGCTGCGCATGGGGCAGTCCGGAAGCGGAAAAAATGGGAAGCTTCTGACCGCGGACCAGTGTGTTTAACCCGTCAATTGCGGAAACTCCGGTTTCGATGAATTCCTGAGGATAGGCTCTTGCAGCAGGGTTCATGGCCAGCCCGTTGATGTCCTTCCGGTCATCCGGCAGAATATCCGGTCCGTTATCGATCGGTCTTCCGAGTCCGTCAAAAACCCGGGACAGCATGTCTTCGGAAACACCGAGTTCCATGCTCCGTCCGAGGAACCTGACCTTGCTGGACTCCAGATTGATCCCTGTCGCCTTTTCAAACAGCTGAACCAGGGCATTTCCGCCGTCGATCTCAAGAACCTTGCACCGTCTTCTTTCTCCGTTTGCAAGTTCGATCTCCCCCAGTTCATCATAGGCGACATCCGTGACACCGCGGACCAGCATCAGAGGACCTGCAACTTCCTGAATTGTTCTGTACTCCTTTGGCATTTTTTCTCCTCCGATTTATTCCAGGACTGCGCTCGCCTGCGCTCTCAAGTCCTTTTCGATTTCGTTGTATTCTTCCGTAAGTTTATCTTCTTCCTCATACTTGAACCGCCCTATCCGCTCCCGTACCGGCAGAGCGGCAAGTTTATTGACATCCGCTCCCTTCTCCAGCGCCTGTTTTGAAATATCGTAATAATCCAGGACGATCTGCATCATCATACGCTGTTTGTTCAGGGATGTGTAGGTATCCGTCTCATGGAACGCGTTCTGGTGAAGGTAATCCTCACGGATGCTCCTTGCCGCTTCCATTTTCAGCCGGTCCGGTGCGGACAGTGCATCCATGCCGACCAGCTGGACCATCTCATTCAGTTCCGATTCGTCATGAAGCATGAGCATGATGCGGGCTCTCAGTTTCATCCAGTCATTTCCGTCCGTGTTTCTGTCAAACCACGGTCCGAGAGAATCCAGATACAGCGAATAGGAAGTCAGCCAGTTGATGGCCGGAAAATGTCTCTTGTAGGCAAGCTGCGCATCCAGACTCCAGAACACCTTGACGATGCGGAGGGTGGCCTGTGTTACGGGTTCGGAAAGATCTCCTCCCGCCGGGGACACCGCGCCGATCGCGGAAAGGGAACCTTCCCTGTCATCGGATCCGAGTGTTTTCACACGGCCCGCTCTTTCATAAAACTGTGCCAGACGGGAACCCAGATAGGCAGGATACCCTTCCTCCCCCGGCATCTCCTCCAGACGGCCGGACATTTCACGAAGCGCTTCCGCCCAGCGGGAAGTCGAGTCAGCCATCAGGGCCACCGAGTAGCCCATGTCACGGAAATATTCCGCGATCGTGATCCCGGTATAAATACTTGCCTCACGTGCCGCCACCGGCATATCGGAGGTATTTGCGATCAGGACCGTGCGCTCCATCAGGGAGTATCCGGATTTCGGATCCTTCAGTTCCGGGAACTCATTCAGAACATCCGTCATTTCGTTTCCGCGTTCCCCGCAGCCGATATAAACCACAATGTCGGCCTCCGCCCATTTTGCCAGCTGATGCTGCACAACCGTTTTGCCGGATCCGAACGGACCGGGGACCGCTGCCACACCGCCTTTCGCGATCGGAAAAAGCGTGTCGATAACTCTCTGTCCCGTAATAAGCGGGGTGCTCGGAGAAAGCTTTTCCTTATAGGGACGTTCCCGCCGGACCGGCCACTTCTGCATCAGGGTCATGGAAAATTCCGAACCGTCTTCCCTTATGATCACGGCAACCTGATCCGTCACATGACAGTCCCCGTCTCTGATCTCCTTGATGGTGCCGGAAACCATGGGCGGAACCATGATTTTCTGCGTTACAATATGTGTTTCTTTCACTTCTCCTATTATATCGCCGCCTGTCACTTTATCCCCTGCTTTTTTTTCAGCGGTAAAATGCCAGATCTTATCCCGCTTCAGGGAAGGAACCTCCACCCCTCTCTGCAGGAGATTTCCTCCGGTAATATTCATGATATCATCCAGCGGTCTCTGGATCCCGTCGTAGATGCTGCCGATAAGTCCCGGTCCCAGCTCCACACTCATGGGAGCACCCGTACTTTCCACAGGCTCTCCCGGCTTTAACCCGGAAGTTTCCTCATAAACCTGAACGGATGCCAAATCTCCGCGGATCTCTATGATTTCTCCGATCAGTCTCTGTGTGCTGACACGACATACGTCAAACATGTTGGCATCCCGCATTCCCTCCGCAATAACCAGCGGTCCGGCAACTTTCCTGATGGTTCCCTTGCTCATAATCGTGTATCCTTTCTGCTTTGAGAATGTTCTACTTTGTTCCGAAAATAATATCCGAACCGACTGCCTGTTCCACGGAATGTCTGACCGCTGAAATGCCTTCTCCCGTATTCCCGGATATTCCCGGGATCAGGATGACGGCCGGAACGGGATTGCCGCGCATTTTTTCTATGGTATCGGGGATCCTGTCCGCAAGTGCCTCCGTTACGTAGATCACGCCGTATTCCTGCATGCTCAGCCGCTTTATAAGAGCAGCGGCCCTTTCCGGATCCTCTCCTGTTTCGTCAAATACGGTAAGGCCAAGAGCACCGAATCCGTATATGCTGTCCCAGTCTCCGACAACCGCTATCTTATACATACATTTCCCTTACCCTTCCCCGGATGGACTCTTCCGGCAGGCCGTTCTTCTTTCCGGAAAGTACGATCCTCACCGTTTTGATCTCGTTTTCCCTCGCCAGAATATAGGCCGCCAGAGGACCGAGACCGAACGGATTATGGATTTCCGGACGGATTGCCTCAATGATCAGATTATCGCACCAGCGTTCCAGCGCTGACGGACTTTCTTTCAGGACCGGGACTGCCTCCTCATATTTCGTGGATTCCAGATATCGGTAAAGATCGTTCATGCCCGAAACGGCCGCGTCCATAAGTTTCCCGATATCCAGGGTGTCACAGGGCGCCAGCATCCGTTCCATGAACGGTCTGTCTTTTTTTGTTTTAACGGCGCGTACCGCCGCCTTGATGTCCGCGCATGCCACCGTAAGTTCGCTGTAATCGGCAAGAATTTTTTGACCGCTTTTCTTTCCGGCTGCTAAAATATCGCACAGGGCCGCCCGGTCCACGATACAGTCGCACATCTGGCCGTCCCTTGTTCTGATCAGTGCGTCCGACGCGTCTTCCGCCGCCTCCCGCATCCTTTCCGGAAGAAGGGAATAATCGCGGGATTCCACCGCTTCCAGGATATTCTCCAGCGGGACCGTTCCGTCCTTTCTGTAAATATCACGGCGCTTTTTCTTTTCGATGCTGTCCTTAATGGCAGCTTTTAAATTATGATAATCCTCTGCATAAAGAAAAACACGGAAGGGCGTCATGTCGCCGTTCATCAGGTCCGTAACACTCTCCCAGGTTTTTCTGTGTTCGGATTCCAGCATTTCTCCGGCAGACGATTCTCCGCTTCCCCATCCTTTTTCACTTAAAAGTTTCAGGCAGGAAGTTTCATCCGGCGCAGCAAGAAGCTGCTCCAGAAAAGACCCTGTCAGAAGAGACAGTTCCTTTGAACGGATACGTGCGACCGCATATACATAACCGGTATCGGTCATAACAGGAAACCCTCCTCCTCAGGAAAACAGGATCTTGCATACCTTGTCCTGCATTTCCTCGTGCTTTGCGTTGAATACGGCTTCAAAAGAACAGTTCTCTTCTATCCCGCCGTAAGAAAGAATAAATCCGTTTTTAATATCCGCTGCTTTTGCGGAAACCGAAAGCTTTGAGCCGTTCGTAAGAACTGTATTCAATCTTTTTTCAAAATCGGACGGCAGACGCAGGAGATCTTTTTCACTGAAAAAAATCTCGCCGGATTCCTGCACGTGCGCATTTTCTGCTGCCATTTTGATCACGATCCCGAAATACGCCTCTTCCGGAAGTTCGGATATTTTATTCAGCGCCTCTTCTATGGTATCCGAAATAAGCTCCTGCTTGGTACTGAGGAGTTTTTTCCTGCGGGCAAGTTCCGATGCGGATAAAGCCCGCTGCCTGGAATCCCTGATCTTACGCTCGGTTTCCTTTCTTACGGCAGAACATGACTTTTCCGCTTCCTCGTTTGCCTTTTCCAGAATATCCGAAGCTTCTTTGTTTGCCCTGTTTCGGATTTCGGCTATCGTGCTCTCGGATTCTTTTCGGATATCCTCAATAATTTTTTCCAGTCCCGACATGGTAATTCCTCCGCATTTGCTGTATGGGATCCCGAATCTTTTATACGTTCAGTCCGGCAACACCGAATACCGCGAGGATGGAAATCAGGAGTGCAAGAATGGCATAGGTCTCAACCATAGCCGGGAAAATCATTGCTTTACCGAACTGATCCGGTCTCTTTGCGACAAGACTGATGGATGCAATGGATGCCTTGGCCTGGTTGATCGCGGAAACCGGTTCCACGAAAATAACCGGCAGACATGCTCCCAAGAAAAGAAGTCCCTTGGTTATCGACATATCGGCGGAACCGCCCATGATGCCGATCTGCGTCATTGTGATAAATCCGATCAGCAGTCCGTAAATGCCCTGTGTGCCCGGCAGAAGCTGCAGGATCAGGACCTTGGAAAACTTTGAGGGATCATCTGTTGTAACTCCCGCTGCTGCCTGTCCTGCTATTCCGACACCTCTTGCGCTTCCGATTCCGGAAGTCAGTGCGGCAAGAACCGCCCCCATCAATGCAAAAACAATTCCCATTTTCTCCATGATCAAACATCCTCCTTGATTTTGTAATATTTCGTATGAACGGCAAACGGCATAAACTTTCTTCCGCCTCCGTTATAAAACTTTCCGAAGAATTCCACATAAGTCAGCCGGTTCGTATGAACATAGGCTCCCAGTGCATTGATCAGGATATTTAAAATATGTCCGACCAGAAATACCAGGATAAAAATCAGAGCCCCGTACCATGTCCCGCCGAGCATGCTTCCCATTTTATTGAACACCTGCGCAATCACGCTCGTTGCAAGTCCCAGTGCCAGAAGCCTTGAATACGAAAGAACATCGCTGAGATAACCGCTGATTCCGTACAGGGCATACAGTCCCTTTAATAACCGCTTGCCCCAGTTTTTGGAAGACCGTCCGCCGAACAGAACAATCCCGACCGCGGAAATGATCGCCATGACCTTTCCGACCGCGGCCGCTGTCTGAGGAAGCGGCCTGGATATTCCCATCATATCCGTGAATATACTGGATGTCATCAAAAGCAGGATACAGCCCCCGAGAAGCATATACCATAAGATCACATCATAAAAAGCGTCCAGGTACTGATGATCCCGTATCTGCATATACATCTTTGCACCGAGTCCCACAAAAATATGGAGAATGCCTATTACGAAGCAGAACGCCAGCATCGTCATGGGATAGGTCAGAGGGTCTATCCAGAGCGGCTTCAGGATTACCTCGTGTCCGAAAAACGTTGTGGATATGACTTTGACGGCATCTCCGAAAAATGATCCAAAAAGGAAGCCGAAGAATGTCGTGCCGATCCCGCAGAAGCAGAACATGGACAGAAGTTTTTTTATCCCGGGTTCCATGTTCTTGTACTTATGCAGCAGAACACCGGTGACGATCACAAGAACAATGCCGTATGCCGCATCGGAAAACATGATCCCGAACAGAATATAATAAAAACACGCCACGATGAAGGAAGGATCGATTTCGCCCCTGCCCGGAAGGGAATAGCTTTCCACCGCGCCTTCCACCGGACTGGCAAACCCATTGTTCTTTAAAAGGACAGGGACATCCTCCTCCGGTGCCGGATCCGAAAATTCAACGATCGCATCATAATGATCCGAAAGCTTCTTCTCTATCAATTCCGCATTCTTTGCCGGGATATATCCTTCCACCAGAAATGTCCGGTTGCTCTGGGAAAGGGTGCTGATGATATCGTATTTTTCCGCCCGCATGTTAAAATAATCCACTGCAAATTTCAGATCATTCCTGTGATCTTTATAGGATTTGATCTCTTCATTCAGGCTGTCTGCCTTTTTATGAAGTTCCTCCAGTTTTGATTTCAGCTTTTTGCTTGCAGATGCCGGATTATCAGATGTAAACGGCGGTTTGGCAAAACCCATTTTTCGAAGCGCATCCTGAATTGCTTCTGCGTCTTTATTTGCACAAATCAAAAAAATACAGGTTTGTTCCGGTGCTGCGGATATTACCCGGACTTCACGTTCCACGGCATCCGGTGCATATTCGTTCAGCTTCTCCAGAATGGTTTCCAGTTTCACCTCATTCTGCAGTGTTCCCGTAAATGCAGCGGTTTTCCTGGTCCCCGTAAAATTCAGGGGAAGATCATAAGAAAGCCATGGTTCCAATGCGATGATCTGCGTTTCCGTTTTCGGGATCTCCGCGTTGTTTTCCGCGCATTCCCTGTCAAGCTTTAAGATCTCCTGTGCGGCATCCATGATGCCATCCCTTGTCTTGACCCGCTCTTCATATTCGGAAACCGTAAGGGCCTCTCTTCCCTCCAGGGAAGACAGCAGAGACTTTTTTTCCGGGATGCGGTTATTCAGAACGGAAAGCGCTTCCGCTGCTGTCTGCGCATTCCGTTCAAATTGATTTTTAATTTCGGATTTGTCCTGAATTTCGAATACATCGTCCTTTTTATCCCGGTCAAAATTTTCGATCTGGACCGTTTCAAGACGCTGCAGCATTTCCAGAATGGATTTGCGGTCTTTCTTCAACGCACATACAAAAATCCTTTTCATCGGAACAACTGCCATTCCGGTACCCCTTTCATAAAAAATTCTTTCCGGACGGATTTAGGATTCGGAAAGACTCTCCAGAAGCGCTTCAACAGCCTGCGGTATTTTCGAGGCTGCATCCATCCTTAATCCGGAAGCTTCTTCTTCTGATTTTTTAAGATTTTCCCTCTTCATGATATCTTCTTTTTCTTTTTCCTGCTTTTCCGCAGCAAGGGAATTGTTCTTTTCTTCCGTCAGGGCTTCCTCGATCCGTCTGCCGGCATCCGCCTTTGCCTTTTCCAGAATTTCTTCCGCTTCCTGTTTTGCTGCCTTTTCATTTTCTTCAGTCAGTTTTTCGATCCTGCGGATCTCATCTACCGTTTCTTTTGCCATACCTGTTCTCCCTTAGTCTCCTGAAGGATTCCTGCTTTGTTTCCCGCTTTGCTTCCTGAAATTTCCTGTTTGGCAGGATTGCGGAGCAATCCGTGATCGTGATATTACTTTTTGCGGCCATATTAGTTTATACTTTAACATAAGCTGTTTTTCTTTTCAACTAAGGGATCGGCGTCCAACCCCAATAAAATATCGTCAGGTTTATGCTGTTGATAGCATAAACTTATATGGTGCCCGACTTTTATGCCTTTGTCCCGGCGGGCAGACTTCCCCCGTTTTCCTGTTATTCTTTTAAATATTCTCCCAGGATTTTACTGAACTGTTCTGCCAGTTCTCCGCTCATATGCCCGTCATAATCCCGAAAATTTGAAACCCCGGCGTCAATTCCCTTTCCTGTCTCTTCTTCCGGAAGGGAGTTGAAATCCCGAAAAGAAATCCCGTACTCTTTTGCGATCTCCGTAAAATATGCCCGGGCATCCGCAAAGGCTTCCCTGTGCATTTCCACCGTTTCCGCCGGTACCGGCAGTTCCACAACCGCAAGTTCTATCCCTTCGCTTCTGCAATAATCCGATAATCGCTGAAATAACTGCTGCGGTTTTCCCCCGACTTTTTCCCGGTCGAAAGTCAGAACATTCGAAATGCTGTCCCATTCCGTCCCGTGAGCATAGTAGGCAAACCCCTCCGGCCGGTACTGTTTGACATCGGTATCCAGATCTGCCGTTCCGTAATTTTTATAATCCTCCCCGCATTTGATGCGGACGGTCTTCGGGATATCGCGGAACAGATTCCGGTATTCGCTCCAGGGGTTCGTTACCACGTACCATTTCATGGAGATGATCTTTGCGAAGAAATATTTCAGTTTGGTCTCCCCTTCCGGAAACCGCAGATAAAAGGAATCCGGATTGTTCCCGGCCATATCCTCCGTCATCCAGTACGGGGGGTCCCATTCGTAAATAACCCGTTTCGGCTTATGTCCGCTTTCACAGGCAAGTTTCAGGATATAATAGCTGTCGATCAGATACTCGCTCGGCATGCAGGCATTGGTAGAGCTTCTTCCGGTCACCGAATCCACCACAAGAGGATCCACATCACTGTGTCCGTGGGAGGAACCGATGAAAAAATCATCATAGGTTTTTGTCGATACCCTGCGCAGATTTGCTCTGGCCACGGAATTCGGGATGAAGACAAAGTTAAGGCCGGCCGTAATGACCGCGCATAAGATAACAAAAAGGACTGCTCTGATCAGGCGTTTTTTCATTTTTTCAATTCCTTCAGATAATTCCCCAAAACCCGGCTGAAATGATCGGCAAGATGTTCGTCCATATGTCCGTCCGCATCCACATAGTGATCCGAATTGCGAAGTTCCGGATCTGTTTCCATGGAAAAATCGTGATAGGAAATCCCGTTTCCCCGGCAAAGATCCGTATAATATCCATTTGCGGCTTCATAATTTGGGGCAAATATCCCTTCCCTGGTTTTTTCCGGGACAGGGGTCGTAATAACACAAAACTCTATTCCTTCCTTTCGGCAGTACGAAAGGAGGGAAAGGAAATACTTCCGTGATTCTTTTGTCAATCGCTCCGGTGCAAACGGAACGATTTCTTCTATCCCCGGTTTCTTTTTACCCGGTGCAGGATTTTTTTCGATCATGCCCGTATTGTTGATACTGTCCGTTTTATTGTTGATATAGGTATGAAGGAACCTGTTCAGGCCCATGGTATCCTTTTCATGCCATAATTTAAAAAAATCCGGAAAGCGGTCACGATAATTCCACCACTGTGCAAAGGTAACCCGCCAGTCTTTCGGCATGATTTTGTCCAGATAATACTGTAATTTGATACTGCCTTCCGGAAACCCGCGAAAAATATAAAAGCTGTTTGCGTCTACCGGTTCCTGCTGCACCCAGTAAGAGGGGTCCAGTTCATAAATAATCCGTTTCGGCTTATGACCGCTGCTCACCGCAAGGCGGATAAGATAGAAACTATCAACCGGAAATTCCCGGGGCAGACAGGCATTGGTACTTTCCCGTCCTGTCAGATCATCGATAATCTGCGGATTGATTGCATTGGCGCCGTGGGAAGTTCCCACAAAAATATCATCATAGGTTTTTGTGGTAATCCTTCTGATATCCGCATCCGCAAAGTTATACGGGATCAGTCCGTAATCCAGGGTCTCCGTGATTGCAAAAACCAGAAGCAGAAACAAAAATACCCGCAGGATTTTTTTAAAATCTCGCATAAATAAAGCCTCCTCCGGCAACATTGTTCATGCCGAGAAGCGGAATGGAAAAAAACAGGAAAAGGTACAGCGCCCAGCGGACGGGCAGTGATTTTTTGTCTATATCGCTCCGGATGTCATGTCCCTTTTCCCGGAGCAGACTCACGATAAACACCGTCAGGATCCCGAAAAGAAGGATCAGATAATCCTGCTTTTTCAATCCAAGATTCAGAAATGTTCCGTCCGTAAGAACCGAAAAAGTAAAACCGGTCAGACATCCTTTTATCATGGAAAGACCTGTTTTCAGGCTGTCCGGAACATCAAAAAACCAGCTGATATTCACAAGGACAAAAGTCCGGAGTATCCTCCACAAATGCATGGCGCGGGATTTCGGATTGATATGCGTGACATGAAACATGGATTCCCACAACGGCTCCAGGAGATTGGCAAGTGCAATCAGAATGCCGTTATAGAGTCCGTACACAATATATTTCCAGCCGGAACCGTGCCAGATCCCGACCACCAGAAATACGACGATGTTGGCGAATGCGATCGGAAGGACCCGCCCCGTCCTTTTCCCGAATTTCTTTCTGGTCCATTTTCCGAAACGTCCCATCCATTTGGAAAGAGACATGGGATAAAAAAGATAATCTTTCATCCAGGTACCAAGGGTGATGTGCCAGCGATGCCAGAAATCGGTAATGGATACGGAAAAGAAAGGCTGACGGAAGTTTTCATCCAGCGTGATCCCGAAAATTTCCGCGACACCGAGCACCACATCCATCCCGCCGGCAAAATCCGCATACAGCTGAACGGAATAGAGGAGCACCCCCGCAATATTGGTGATGCCGCCGTATTTCGTATGGTTTGTAAAGATCTCGGTCACGGCTATTCCGGCTCTGTCTGCCAGAATGAATTTCTGGAAATAACCCCAGAGCATTCTCTGCACACCGTGTTCCAGACGCGTCAGATCAAATGCATGCGGCGCGTAAAGCTGCTGTGACAGACGGCTGTGTCTCCCGATCGGTCCCTGAAGAAGCTGCGGAAAGAAGGAAACAAACAGGGCAAAGCGGAAAAAGTTTTTTTCCGCTTTCGTTCTCTTCCAGTAAACATCCAGGATGTACCCTGCCGACTGAAAGGTATAAAAGGAAATCCCAAGCGGCAGGATCCAGTTTACCGGCGTCCTGTCCGGAAAGAAATTTCCGATGACGAAATTCATATATTTCAGCACAAAAAGGACGCCGAAATTAAGAAGCAGCGTTCCGGCAATCAACAGTTTCTTCCGGGACTTTTTTTGTTTCCTGTCGGATGCCGAAAGCTCTGCCGCAGAAAGAAAAAGCCCGCAGGCATATGTCGAAAACGACGTGAAAAGAAGAAACACCAGCAGCTTCGGACCGGCGAAGGCATAAAAAATCCAGCTGGCCAGAAGCAGGATGATCCACTGGATCTTTTTCGGTACCAGATAATACAAAACAGCGATCGCCGCCGTAAACAGCAGAAATTCCGCCGATAAGAAAGACATACTCCTCCCGTATTACTTTTCGTTCTGCAGCCGCTTCACCATATCCCACATTGCCGCAGCGGAATTAAAATTTTCCGGAATGATTTCTGCCGGTGTGATTTCTATTTGGAAAGCATCCGTAAGTTCGGACACAACCGACAAAACCGCAAATGAATCCAGAATGCCGTCATCGATCAGGGTGGTACAGGTTTCATAGTCCACGCCCGGATGTATGTCTTCCAGTATTTCCATCAGTTCTTTCATTCTATCTATTCTCCTTTTCTGTTTTCTTCAGTTCCCGTCATAATTCAGAGCATCGGTTTCCGTATGCTTTCGATACGGTACAATGATTTCGCCGCCTTCTTTGTCCGTTTCCGCAAAGAGCACGGCAGGCAGGTCACGGCTCAGAAACAAATACCTGCTTTCGGTGCCGGAATATGCTCCCGTATTTTCAAATACAAGGATATCACCTTCGGAAGGATCCTGCAGAGAAATATCCCTTACCAGAATATCCGCTGCCGTACAGAGTGCTCCGCAGAGCGTAACCTTTTCCGTGCAGCCTCCGTTTTTTTCTTCGTCCGGAGAAATTTTTTCTTTCCTGCTGATATGCTCCATACAGGGCACCTGCATGGCAAGCGTCTGTCCGTAATAATTCAGGTGGTTGATGCCGCCGTCGCAAATACAGTATTTTCGCCCGCCGTTGACCTTTACGTCTGCAATTTTTGTGACATATACCCCGCAGGAGGCGCAAAGAAAACGGCCCATCTCAAGCGTAATGCCGCATGGAAATTCCAGTTCCCGGAGGATACTCTCCAATTCCCGAAGAAGTTTTTCTTCCCCCTGTTCCTTCCCGCCTTCAAAATATTCAACGCCCAGTCCCGGTCCGTATTCCAGCATACCGGTTTCAAAACCATGCTTCTCCTTCAGTTCGGAAATCAGCTCTTTAAGACCGGTCAGTTCTTTCCGGATCGGATCCGTTTTTTTCCTCTGCGTCCCTCCATACATCTGCAGGCCCGTAATTTCAAGCCCCGTCAGATTCCTTCTTTCCGATATGATTCTGCGGATGGTACCTTCATCCATTCCGAACTGATTGCCGGAAGAAAGGCGAAGCAAGACTTTCAGGACTGTCTGCTTTCCCCGGGCCAGCTCCTCCAAAAGATGCAGCTGTGTTTCGGATTCCACAGTGAAAATCCCCCGGTTTCCGTACTGTCCGATGACCCGGCGGATATCTTCCTTCTCCTTATAAACACCTGATAAGACAATTTTTTCCCGGCTGATCCCCGCTTTTTCCGTAATCCGGAATTCTCCGGGTGAGCACACTTCAAAACAATCGACCAGACCGTTCAGCTTTTTTGTAAGCATCGGATTTGCCTTCATGGCAAAGCAAAGACGGACCTTTTCCCCCAGAATGTTCCGGAGCATGAAAATCCGCTCCCTGATCTTCTTTTCATCAAAGAGATAAAAGGGCGTCCCGTATTCATCCGCAAGCATCCGATAATCCCGCATGTTTCCTCTTTTCGTTTTCTTATGTCCAGTACTGTTTCTTCAGAGCTTCGCGATCTGTTTTTCCGTTCTTTGTAAGCGGAAGATGTTCCACTCTGGTGAATACATTCGGGATCATGTAGGAAGGAAGAATTTCCCCGATGTCTTTCACCACGGACTCCCTCTCCGCCGTCCCTTCATAAAAGGCACAGATCTTTTTCTTTTCTTCTCTGAAAAGAACACAGCAGCGTTCCACATCTTTTGCGCTGTTGACTGCTTTTTCTATTTCGCCGAGTTCTATCCGGTGACCCATGTGTTTGATCTGAAAATCTTTCCGGGAAGTATAGTACAGAAGTCCGTCCTTTCCGTAATACCCCAGGTCTCCTGTCCGGTAAATGATTTCCGGATATTCGGTATTGAGCGGATTCTGCACAAAGGCTTTTGAAGTCTGTTCCGGGTTGTTGTAATAGCCGAGCGCAAGACAGGTTCCCGCCACGCAGATCTCCCCTTCTTTGTCCGGATACTTTTCCGGTATCCGCCGGTTATCCTCATCCAGAAGAAAAACCCTTTCATTGGAGAAGGGAATTCCGACCGGAATGTTTTCGTCTCCGCAGACCTCATGATCCAGAATATAATAAGTGCAGTTACAGGTGATTTCCGTTGGCCCGTAGAGATTGACAAACAATGCCTCCGGATAAGCCTTTTGCCATTTCTGCAGATGTTTGGCCGGCATGACTTCTCCGCTGAAAAGAACTTTCCTGATCTTTGACGGAATCCTGTAGGAAAATCCGTTGAACGTTGTAACAAGGCAAAGTGCGGAAACCGCCCAGATCAGAACGGTAACCTTTTTTTCTTCCAGGTAATCCAGGAGCTTTGTCGGAACGGAAAACATTTTTCTCGGGATCAGAGCGGCAGAGGCTCCCGTGAAAAGTACGGAATAAATATCCTTGACTGAAACATCAAAATCAAACGGTGCCTGGTTGCCCATAACATCATTTTCCGTGATACCGAACTGTTCTGTAAAAACGGGAATAAAATCCAGTACGCTTCTGTGGCTGACCAGAACACCTTTCGGCACACCGGTGCTTCCGGATGTGAAATTGGCATAGAGCGGGTCCGTGTCCAGGGCTTCTTTCCGTCTCCTTTCCAATCGTTTCAGAGGGTCGGCCGCATCATTTTCCATATCCTCAAAAAACAGCACCTTCCCTCCGAAAGAAAGTTCCGAAAGTTTTTCCGTCTGCATGCGTACGGTCAGAAGAACATCCGCATGCAGCGTCTTCAGGATCTCTTTCAGGCGTTCCGCCGGAAAAGACGGGTCCAGAAGAACATAAAAACAGCCGGCATAGACAATCCCCATAAAGCACTGCAGTGCCGGCAGACTTTTTTCCATCAGAACAGGAACCGGTTTCCGCGCCTTACTTTCGGCTGCCGTCCGTACCCCTATCCCTTTTGCACGAAGCATCAGTTCCGAAAAAGAGAGTTCTTCCGTTTCATCTGAAAAGGCAGTTTTATCCGGGTATTTTTCCGCGGATGTTTCCAGCCAGTCCAAAATATTTTTTGTCATATTCTTCCCTTCCCGTCCTGTATGTCCTGCATGGATTCTCTTTGCCTTTTTTATTGCTTTTTAAAGACCGCGCTGTAAGTTCCGTTGCTGTCCAGGTAGGTCAGCGTGATCCGGCCTTCTCCATCCGCCGTCATTTTTGAGTCCGAGCTGTATTTCGGCTGATTCGTAAAAAGAGAGGTGTTTCCGTTTTTGGAAAGATAGTAAATCTGATAGAAAGTCCCTTCGGCTGTCGGCATATAATCCTGGGTCCAACTCCGGAGCAGCCCTCCGTTCGGATAGGTCCAGCTCTCCGTAAGGTTCAGAAGATTGTCCTGGGAAACCAGCACACCGTCGTAATTCACATTTTTTACGGTCAGCGTACAGACAGCTCCGTTTTCCGATGATCCTGCATCCGTCCAGGTATCGGTCCCGCTCTTTTTCTCCGAAACAAGGCTGTACGTTCCGACCATGCTGTCATATTTCCGTACGGAATAAACACCTTTTATATCCACATAATATCCGTCCGGCGTTATAGCTGATTTCAGCAGGTGCCCGCTCTTATCCATGTAATACCAGCTGCCATCCTGAACGAACCATCCCTCTCCCTGCTGTGTACCGTCATCCTTCACGTATACCGTTCCGGAATCATCTTCCTGCCAGGTGCCCGCAAAGGAAGGGACTGCAAACAATACTGTAAAAAAAAGTAGCCATGTAAAAATAACCGGGATTTTTTTCATTTGCTGTTTTTCCTTTCCCTGAAATAACCCCTATCCCTATTCCCGTCTGCAGCGATTATACCCTTTTTCATAATCCATTCCAAGATACCCCTGCAAGTTGAAAGAAATCTTAAAATAATAGACATTTTTTAAAATAATGTTGCGGATTTTTCAAAAAATATCATGTATACTGTCTGTATAAAAGAAGAATCGAAGGGGGTGTCCCATTATGAAAAAAATGAAATGGAATTCCATTTTGATTGCTGTTCTTTATGTTGCCCTCGGAATATTTTTGATCGTATTTCCCAAAACCGCGGCAGAAACGCTGTGCCGGCTGGTAGGCGGCATCCTGGTGGTCGGAGGCGTAGTGACGATCGTCTCCTATCTGATGCGGAATGTTTCCGCCTCTTTTTACCGAAATGATTTCGTGCTCGGCCTGATCGAAATTATTCTGGGGCTCATCGCTCTCCTGAAAACCGATATGATCGTGCAGCTCACCCCTATTGTCTTCGGCATCATCATCGTAATCAGCGGTTTTATTAAAATGCAGGCAGAAATCGATCTGAAAAGACTCGGTGCAAAAAACCAGATCCCGATCATCATCATGGCCCTGATCAGCATTGTTTTCGGATGTATTCTGATCTGGGCTCCGTTCTCCGCCTCCGTGCTCCTCATTTTCATCGGCATAGGACTTATTTATTCCGGCGCAACGGATCTTATTCTGACCATCTGGCTGTCCACGAAATACAAGCAGTATATCAAGTAGTCCATTTCCCTAATCCAAAATAACTGTCGAAACCGGATCCATCTGCCTGACGGAATTTGTAAAATCCCCATCGGGTGATTTTCCGGTTTCATTCCAGGAATCATATACTTTGTCAAACTGCCCGGCCGGGGAAATGGCAATGCAGGCATTCCCTTTTGCATACAGCTTCAGAATGGCTGCCATGGCGTCCGTATCTATGGCAATGCAGCCGGCCGTGGAAGGCTTCGCTTCTTTTGTGCAGTGCAGGAAAAGCGCGGAACCGTCTTTATTTGCATTGTCTTTGTTGAAACCGAAATCGAGAGCATAACTGTATATCCCCTGCGCCCAGTCTTCCCAGAGCCTTTCTCCGTTCTGTGCAGATATAGCCGGATTGGTTTCCAGCCGGTTCGTTGTATCGGACCAGTACTGGTTTCGGGATGAAATCATGATCTCCGTATAATCAGACGGAAATCCTTCCTCTGCCGCCCTTCTTCCGAAGGGCGTATTCATTTGAAAGAATCCGATCGGTGTTTCCCCGTTGCCGGGAATCCTCTGACTGCTCATTCCGTTCCATCCCATAACACCCGCCGACTGTACCCCGGCAGTCCACGCCGAAGAATCGTTATCTCTGTAATAGGCTGTAACACGGACTTTATTCCAGCGGGAACTGTCCTCCACTGCCCCTTCTTTACAGGTACTCTTCCCGCCGTTCACCGCAAAGCCTTCCGCAACCACAAGGACTTTGGTTCCGGCCGGCGCTTTGAACCTTGTGACATCATATGTCCGGTTTTCCGTAGAGATCTGTTCCTGCTCCTTTGCGGCATATGCCGGGTTTTGCATGAGACAAAAAAGAAAGACCCCTAAAAAAAAGATTAAAAGGATAAATGCCGTTCTCCGCGGCAGGTTTCTTTTTATTTTCAGAATCATTTCCTGCCCACCTCTTTCTCCGGATGAACTTCCGCTTCGGGTCTTCCGTTTATTCCCACTGCATCCTATGCTTTCTGCTCATTTCAGCTGCAGCAAGGGTATTCCGTTTCTTCCGGCTGCAAGATGCGCTTTCCTTCCATCCCGGCTGCAGCGTATGTTCCGGCTGCAGCGTATGTTCCGGCTGTACCGTATACTTTTCGGGCTGCATGGCATGTATCGTGTTCCTTTCAGCTTTGTAAACGGATCCCGTTCATTTTAGCCGTATTACATGTTTCTTTCCCATCCGTCCCGGATTCTCTCATCGATCTCCTGAAAAGAAAGAAGTCCGCTCAGCGCATCATATGCCTCCAGACATGCCGCTCCGGTAGCTGCCGCATAAGTAAGACACTTCTGCCAGGAGTACCCCCGAAGGATTGCCGTTAAAAAAGCAGCTATGCAGGTGTCTCCGGCACCGGTCGCAGACAGGATTTTACGCGGTTTAAAACTGTGCTCAAAATGCCGTATACCTGCCCAGTCCGTAAAATTCCCTCTCAGATCGGAACCGGCTTTTTCCAGCACATTCTTCTCATTCACCGCAAAATACATCCCCGCCGGCCCGCACTTGATCATCAAAATTCCGGCCCCCCAGGAAAGCAGGGTATCTGCGAGAGAAGCAACCTCTTCCTCACCGATCACCGAACCGATATTTCCGCCGTTTGCCCGCAGGGTCCACTCTTCAAACAACGGGCGGTTCAGCATGTAGCATAGTTCCTCCACACTCGGCACATAAATATCCACATACGGCATGACTCTTTTCAGAATTGAGGCCCAGTCCGCTTTTCCATGCTCGGAATCCGGATCCAGTCCGCAGGCATCCATGGAAGTCGTCACATCTCTTTCCTTTGCCTCCCTGTAGATCTCTTCCAGTTCCTCTCCGCCGTTCAGATACATTCTGCGCAGAGCCTGCGGATATCCGAAGTGAAAAAGTTTTGCGCTCCCGATCAGGTCAAAATCCAGATCTTCTTTTCCGAGCGTGGTATTCACTCCGGGATAATGCAGAAATATCCGGTCGATGCCGGCCGGAGCCAGGATCATGGAGTAGGAAGTCCCCTCTTCTTCTTTTGAAATGATCATGTCCTCTGTCGAAATATGTTCCCTGTACTGACGGAGTATGGTCCTGCCGAAATCGTCCTCGGCAACTTTTGCACAAAGCCGGACATCTGCTCCGAACCGGTGCATGGCAAGACCGGTATTGGTCACACATCCTCCGGCATGAATATCTGCATTTCCCACATAAACCGTACGGGAAGGAATGAGGATCTCCTCAATATGACGGGTTTCCTTCGTCTGAAAAATCGGGGTAAGATCCAGACATGCCTGTCCCGCAATAACCGCTTCCGTTTTCCTGTTTGTCATAAAAATTGCCTTCCTTTTTCATTTTGCCGCGATTTCATTATATCAGAAATGCGAAAAATAGAATATAATGATATCAGTCTCAAAAGCCCGTTTCCAACGCAAGTTTTCCTGCCGGTGGGAATAAGGACCTGGGACACATCCAGACAGGAGGAAGCAATGGGGCAGGGGATCCTTGAAATCCGAATGTTCGATGGGATTGCGGGAACATAACGTGCAGAGCAATCCGTGATATTACTTTTGTCACACGCATCATACTATTGATATACAGCTGCAAACACTAAGGAAGGGAGAACAGAAATGTCATATCTTGATGAAGTATTCGGGTTAAGCGGGAAAGTTGCAATCGTTACGGGAGGAGGCCGCGGAATAGGGCAGGTGATCGCAGCCGGTCTGGCCAAGGCAGGCGCGGAAATCGTGATCCTCTCACGTCACGGTGCAGATGAAACCGTAGACCTGATCACAAAAGACGGGGGCAAAGCATACTACGTTGCCTGCGATGTCACAAAAGAAGAAGAGGTCGATAAAGCCCTTGCGGAAATCATGAAAAAATCCGGCTCTATTGATATTGTTTTCAATAATGCCGGGATCTGCATGCACCAGGGGACTTTTGAAGCAAAGATTTCCGAATTTCGTGAGGTAATAGACTGTAATCTGACAGGTGAATTTATTATGTGCCGTGCCGCTGCCAAAATTATGATCGATCATCATATTCAGGGTTCCATTATCAACATGGCATCCATGTCGGGATCCATCGTCAACATCCCGCAGTGGCAGGTTTCCTACAACGCATCCAAGGCCGGTGTCATTCATATGACCCGCTCTCTTGCGATGGAATGGGTAAACAGCGGCGTCCGCGTAAACAGTCTCAGCCCGGGATATATTGCCACTCCCATGTCGGTAGAAGTGCCGAAGGATTTAAAAGATGCCTGGGAACCGCTTATGCCCATGCACAGAATGGGAAAACCGGAAGAACTGATTCCTGCCGTTCTGTATCTTGCAAGTCCCGCTTCCGGATATACCACCGGAACAGACATTATCGTAGACGGCGCCTATTCCTGCTTCTGACATTGAGCACTTAGCGAGCACGAGTCCGAAGGCGAAGTGCGAGCTTAGTGCGAAAGTCCTCCGCCGCACTTAACGAGAACGAACGTAAGTGAAGTTCGAGTTTAGAAAGGCGGAGTACATTGAGCATCAGAGGCACGAGTCCGAAGGCGAAGTGCGAGCTTAGTGCGAAAGTCCGAAGATAATTTTTTTCAATCCCTGCGGCAGGATGTCTGCCGCAGGATTTTTTTATTTGGTTTCCGCCTGTTTTTCCGGAAACTTTGAATCTTCATCTTTAAAAAAGAGCATCATGACCAGGAAAGAAACGGCAAAGGAAATGAGCCCGGCCAGAGCCGCCTTCATCAGATTCCCCGGTTCCTTGCTGCTTTGGAACATCAGAATGGAAAATACCGTCGGGAAAGAATAAACATAGCAATGTATTCCGTTGATCCCCTGGAATATTCCGGCAGCAGCTCCTCCCGCTATAGCGGCAATCAGCGCCATGCGGTTAATCAGACAGACCCCGAACAGCCCCGGTTCCGTGGTACCGGTAAAAAAAACCGTAAGGCCCGCCGAAAGCGCATTGGCGCCGAATTCCTTATTTTTTGTCTTTATTCTTGCCGCCAGACAGGTTGCCGTCATGGACATGGTCAGGATGAAATATCCGACCATAAATCCGCTCTCCATTCCGTACTGTCCCAGGTTTGTCAGCACAAGACTGATAAACACCCAGTGGGTTCCCGTCATGATCTGGAGCGGTGCGCTGGCATCGAAAACCACCCAGGCAAGTATCGGCGCTTTTACCTGCAGCATCTGAATAAAATCAAGGATCCATTTGGCAAGTACACCTATGGCGGGACCGATTGCAAGAATCCCGATCAGAGAGGAAAGTAAAATCAGGATCAGATGCGACAGGATCAGATCTGCCGTTCCCTTTAATACTTTTTTGAGCCTTTTTTCCAGAGTCCCCATAATCCATACGGTAATAATGACCGGGAATATCGTATAGGAATAGGTTGTCTTAAAAACAGGTATCCCGGCAAAAGAAACCGCAGGTTCTCCCTGCATCAGGGCAATAAAGGCCGGTACGACCATGCTGCCCGCCACGCAGAGAGCACTGACAATATCCGTACCGAAGTGAACCGCAGATGACCACGCAACCAAAAACGGCAGAAAATAAAAAGGTGCATCACTGATTGCAGTCAAAATGATTTTTGTATCCGGAAAACTCCCAAAAAGCGGTGTATAGCCGAGAAGCAGGATGATCATCTTCATCAATCCGCCTGCTACCAGTGCCGGAATGACCGGAAGCATACACCCTGCAATGTGATTCACTATTTTTTTCATACTATTTTTACCGCTCCGCGTTCCGATATGTCGTCATGGCCTGACGGATCAGTTTATTAAATGCATCGGCATGCCAGGCGGATCTTCCCACATACAGACCGTCTACGGATGGCTGTAGGATCATCGAATCCGCATTTTGAGGATTGACGGAACCTCCGTACAGAACCGGGATCAGGGCGGCTTTTTCTCCGAAAATCTCCTGCAGGCATTCTTTGATCACCTGATGCATCTTTTCCGCATACTCTGCGCTTGCCGGTGTCCCGTTTACCCCTATGGACCAGACCGGTTCATACGCAACATATATTTTTTCCGCCATATCTGCCGATATGCCATGGAAGCCCACGATCAGCTGGGTGCGGAGAACTTCCGCACTGATCCCGAAATCTTTTTCCTCTCCCGTTTCGCCGACACAGAGAAGAGTTTTGAATCCGTGTTCCAGAGAACACTTTACCTTTTTATTCTCTTCGGCATCGGTTTCCCCGAACACATGGCGTCTTTCGGAATGGCCGATCATGACCATATCCAGACCGAGTTCCTCAAGCATCAGCGGTGATATTTCACCCGTAAACTGTCCCTGTTCCTCCCAGCACATATTCTGTGCGCCGAGTTTCACATATCTTCTGTCTGTCTTTTCCGCGGCAGCCGGCAGTGAAGTATAGGAGGGAATGACAAACAATTCCATGTCATCACGACTGATATCCTTTGTTAATTCTTCCAGCTCCTTCAGAAAAGAAACTGTATCTGCAATATTTTTATACATCTTCAGATTGGTACCGAAATAAAGTTTCCTGTTCATTTTTAATAACTCCTGTCCTGACCGGACCTGTTTTATAATTTGATATCCGTGTCAAAAGTCCGTTTCCCACGCAGGCTTGCCTGCAGGTGGGAATAAGGACTTGGGACACGCCCAACATGAGGAAGAAGTGGGGCAGGGGCCCCATGAATTCCGAATGTTTGGCAGGATTGCGGGAGCAATCCGTGATATTACTTTTGGCAGCCACATCATAATTTATATTCAGACAGCAAAAGTTCCATGTCATCGTTATAGCTGTCCTTTGAGGTGTCTTTGCTGTGTTTCGATATTGCATTCCCATGCCGGACGCAGTAGAGCAGTACATCGCACACTGCGATTTCATAGAGATGATTATCCGGTTCGGTTCCTTCAAAAATATCTCTGCCGCAGGTGGAAAGCAAAAGAAGATCTGCCGCCTTGGCAATGGGAGATTTCTCCGTCCCCGTGATGACAATCACTGTCATCTTTCTTTTTTTGGCAATCTCAACTGCCTGAAGCGTCTGTTTGGATATCCCCGATTTGGACATGATAAAAAGAGCATCTTCTTTCTTTCCCATGCTGACATGATTCAGATAATATTCCGATACATCCGTGAAGGATGTCCGGATTCCGAACCGCTCCAGCCGGTATCCCATGTCCATGGCTATCGGTGTCATATTTCCGGCACCGACTACATAAACCAGCCTGCTCCTCTTTAAAACCGCAGCGCACTCCAGATAAGTTTCCAGTTTGTTATGTGATGCAAGTTCCTTCACATTATGGGCCAGACGGTCAAAGAGATCCTGCACGGAATAAGCAGGACTTTTCATATCCGGGGATGCTTTTTCCTTCCCGATATCATTGGAAAGAATGAGTCTCATTTTATAATATCCGTCATAGCCGACATGTTTGCACATCCGTACAATGGTTGCTTCGCTTACATTCGAAGCGGAGGCAAGCTCTGTTATATTCAGCAGAATGGCACGCTTCGGATCCAGCAATATCCTGTCTGCCGCCTTTTTTTCAGCTGAAAAAAGGGAATCATATTTTTCACGGATATTGTCCAGTACTGAGCCGGTACGCATTCCGTTTGTCTGTGTCATGAATTTATTCTCCGCTTATATCCTTAATAACAGGAAACAGGGAAGCCGGCAATATTTGCCCTGCTCCCCCTTCCCTGTAATTTCAATGAACTGATTTTATGAATTAGCACGCACAGGAAAAAGCAATTAATCTTATTCTATGGCAATAAATCATTTCTTCAGGTACTGATCAACATTATCCTTAGTAATAAGAACAAACGGGATAACCGGAGCGGTATCAAATTCCTTGCCGTCAAGAGCAGCGGAGATGATATCAATTCCTGCACCGATCTGTCCAACGCCGTTCTGAAGTACGGTTGCGCCAAGCTCGCCATTCTTAATCATCTGAAGCGGGTTCTGGTTTCCGTCAACACCTACGCAGACAATATCTTTTCTGCCGGCATCATTGGCTGCACGCTGTGCAGCGGAAGACATATCATCGTTATCACAGATAACTGCTACAAGATCTTTGCCGTATTTGTTGATAGCATCGGTGGTTGCATTTGCTGCAAGATCGCCCTTCCACTGTGTATCAGGCTCGGCAACCTTTTCAAATTCCGGATGATCTTTCATGATCTTTTCAATACCCTGGCCACGCTGAATCTGAGCGGAGTTTCCAAGGATACCTGTGCAGTGAACATATTTGCCGCCCTTCGGGCAGTTCTTAAGAACCCAGTCAGCAAGCATTGTTCCGGCCTGGACATCATCAGATCCGCAATATGCAAGAGCTTTTGCATCCGTGCTGGTTGTCTTGGAGTTAACAACGATAACCTGGATTCCTGCATCTACCATCTTGGTAAGAGCCGGATCGGAAGCTTCGGACTCAGCCGGCAGGAACAGAACAAAGTCACATTTCTTGGTGATACATTCATCCGCACGGTCGATCTGCTTGTTGGGATCGGTCTCGCCATCCAGAATGCCTGTCCAGTCATCAATCTTCTTGTCAGCTTTCATCTTATCCAGAGTCTTGGTGGCATAGTCATTGATCGGTGCATGGAACGGGTCTGTAAGGTTCTTGGAGATATAGCCGACAATGATCTTTCCGTCGCCGTTTACATCTGCGGAAGCCAGTTTCTTGGTTTTTCCGGAAGCCTGTACGCCGCCGGCTGCTGCTGTGGTTGCTGCTGCTGCTGTGGTTGCTGCTGCCGCTGTGGTTGCTGCTGCTGTGGTCTCCGCTGCCTTGGTGGTTGCTGCTGCTGCCGTGGTTGCTGCTGCCGCTGTGGTTGCTGCTGCTGTGGTTGCTGTTGTGGAAGAACCGCCGCAGGCTGCCAAAGAAGCTGCCATCATTGCTGCAAATGCTACGCTAATAATTTTCTTCATATACGTATTACCCTCCTCCAGTGTGTTGTTTGTTATGTTTCTGTTTGTGCTAATCTATGTAATATTCCGATATCCTGAGATGTCGGAATCATTACCGTAAGGATAGTTCCGGTGATTCCGGATTTTTAGTGATTCCGTTTGTTCATGACCATATCCAGCAGAACGGCGCCGATGATGATGCAGCCTTTTACGATCGACTGATAATAGGACGAAACCCCGATCAGGTTCATGCCGTTGTAGATAAATCCTACAATGAAGATGCCCATCAGAACGCCGGGAATGGTCGCAATACCGCCGGCAAAGGATGTACCTCCCAGCACGCACGCCGCAACCGCATCTGTTTCATAGCCGATACCGATATTGGACTGGGCCGATCCTGTCTTTGCCGTAAAGATAATGGCCGCTATTCCGGCAAGCAGGCCGGATACGGTATATACGCCGACTTTGGTGGTGAACTCACTGACACCGGATGCGATTGCCGCATTCACGTTGCCGCCTACCGCGAAAATGTATCTTCCGAATTTGGTCCAGTGAAGGAGCAGGTACATGATCACCGACACCAGAACCAGGATCACGATCGGAACCGGGATCCCGAGAATTTTATTGGAATAGATTCCCTTAAATGCTTCGCTTGTCAGGGCAATTGCCTTTCCGCCGCTGATTACCTGGGAAAGTCCGCGGATGATCAGCTGGGTGGAAAGCGTAACAACGAACGGGAACATATTGAACTTTGCGATCAGTACCCCGTTCAGGAAACCGAAGAAAGTGGCGATCAGAAGAGCTACCAGACAGGCCAGCCAGACATTCATTCCCCCGTTTGTAATCGTAACGCCGAGAACGCAGCTTGTCAGTGCCAGCTGTGCGCCGACCGAAAGATCAATTCCTCCTGTGGTGATGGCAAGACACATACCGTAGGACATCATCCCGTTGATGGAAACCTGTGTTGCAACGTTGATGAAATTGCTGGCTGTTGCAAAAGACGGTTCCATTATTCCGATCGCAATCATCATGATCAAAAGGACAACGCCGATTCCGTATTTGCCCATGAACATGCGAAATCCGTCCGAATCAAAAAAACTCACTTTTTTTACTGCTTTGTTATCCGCCATGGTTGGCCCCCTCCTATTGTCCGAATGCACATTTCAGAATTGTTTCCTGCGTCGCAGCGCCGCTTAATATCTCAGAGCGCTTCACTTCCCCGTTGATCCTGCCTTCATGATATACCAGGATCCTGTCGCTCATTCCCATGATTTCCGGAAGTTCCGAAGAAATCATGATAATTGCCAGACCCTGTGCGGCGAACTTGCACATCAGGAGATGAATCTCCGCCTTTGCGCCTATATCAACGCCTCTTGTCGGCTCATCCAGAATCAACAGCTTCGGATTTGCCATGATCCACTTTGCAATAACCACCTTCTGCTGATTTCCGCCGGAAAGTGAAAAAGCGCTGTGTTCAATACTGGCTGCTTTAACCGTCAGGTCCTTGGAAACTGACTCGCACTCTTCTTTTTCACGCTTTTGATTGATCAGAATTCCCTTCTGCTTCTTGGGCAGATTGGGAAGGGAAATATTTTCCCGCAGGGATCTCATCAGGCACAGGCCGTAATTCTTACGGTCCTCGTTAACCATTGCAATCCCTCTGGCGATCGCCTTCTTGGGACTCTTGTTTTTAATTTCTTCTCCGTTCAGATACATCTTCCCGCTGTAAAGGGGGTCCAGTCCGAAGATCGCACGCATGGTCTCGCTCCTTCCGGAACCGACCAGTCCGGACAGACCGAGAATTTCTCCGGCGTGTACTTCAAAATTGATGTCATGAAATATCTTTCCGTCCAGATGCTCTGCCTTGAATACGACATCTCCCAGCGGAACATCCGTTTTCGGGAATACGTTCGTAATCTTGCGGCCGACCATCATGGTGATCAGTTCATCTCTCGAAACGCTGTTCAGCGGGCAGGAATTTACAAACTCACCATCCCGGAAAACCGAAACCGTATCACAGATCTCGAATATTTCCTCCATACGGTGGGAAATATAAATAATGGCAACTCCCTTTTTTTTCAGCCCGCGGATAACCCGGAACAGGTGATCCGTTTCCTCACTGTCCAGAGAAGAAGTCGGTTCATCCATAATGATCATCTTGGCATCCGTAGATACCGCCTTGATGATTTCCACCATCTGAACTTCCGCAAGCGTAAGCTCTTTGATCAGCGTAGTCGCCTTGAACGGAAAATTAAATTCCTTCAGAATAACTTCCGCGCGTTCATTCTGTTTCTTTTTGTTCAGGAAAAGCCCCTTCGTATCCTCTCTCTTCAGGAAAATACTATCCGCTATGGAAAGAAACGGTTCCGGGTTAAGTTCCTGATGAATCATGGAGATCCCCGCCTGAATGGCATCCACAGGGCCTTTGGCAGAATACGGCTTTCCGTTAAAAATCATTTCTCCTTCATCCGCCTTGTATAATCCGATAATGCATTTCATCAGCGTACTTTTTCCCGCGCCGTTTTCCCCCAGAAGGGCATGTACCTCTCCGGGCTTTACATGCAGCTGAACATTTTTCAATGCATGCGTACCGCCGAATGACTTGGTAATTCCGCTGCATTCAAAAATGTATCCGCTGCCGCCGCCTGTGTTTTCACCCACTGCTTTTCACCTCCGTTTTTGATATGAAATGCCGCCGTGCTGTTTCATAAATAATTTGAAGCCTCAGATGCTTCGCTTCTATTCTATCATCTATCAGAAAAAACAGGTATGTACTCCGGATACAAAAGTATCTCCAAGGCCAATTGTATATTTTGGGTATTCCAGATACTTTGAAGGTACCACCACCGTCATTCTGTCTGTTTTCCATTTCTTTACTTCTTCCGCCATGGCAAGTCCCGTACTGCTCGGCGGCAGGGAAAGCGTTTCCCTGCATTCCTCCGGGGTCCCGTATTTTCCGATGCGGGCTCTTGTTCCCGCCATCAGATTTCCGATGGTCAGCCCTTCCTCGATATCAATATGCGGAAGTTCTTCCCCGAAATACATGGCGTAATCTTTCGTATGAAGGATGATGCCCTTCACCGGATATTCTGAAAGTAAAAGCGTAAGCCCCCGGAAAAGTTCCTCCGGTTTTGACGCATCGATTTTTATTCCGAATCGTTCTGTCTGTTCCGTCAGTTCCTCTTCATTTGTTCCCAGGATGTCCGCATACCGGCAGAAAACCTTTGCAGAGAGGTCCTTGACAGCCGGATTCATATAAAAAGCACCTTCAAAATAAAGCACGGCATTCGGATGGTTTTTCTTTACCCGGTCCAGATGCGGTTCCAGTTCCTGCAGTCTTTCCTCCATGATCTTCGGATCGATGACTGCATCAAACCCCGATATCAGATAAGAGGAAATTCCATGACCGGGATCTTCCCAGTACCGGAGAAAGTCCGCATCGACAGGAACCTTCTTATGAATGGTATCAAAGAAAAGTATCATCCTGTTCGAAAGCGGAATTTTTACTTTCCTGTCAAAAACACGGATCTCATCATCCTTTTTAAACTGAAGAATGAAATGGTAAACGGGGAACTTTGTTTCGGATCCCTCTGAAACGGGAATCATCCTGTTTCCCCTTATAACGGTTGTTCCGTCATGGTCCAGCATTCCGCAGACTTCCCTGCTTTTATCCGTCAGATGAACACTGACCGGAAATCCCATGGTTCCTATTGCCGAAGCTCCCTGTGCACAGGTTCCGCCCAGAGAATATTCCGAATGGAACTGTTCCTTCAGAAACTCACAGATTGCATTCTCCGTGATATCGAAGTTTCCTCCCAGTCCGCGCATCAGATAAAAACAGGTAATGCGTGCAAAATCCTCCAATGTCCGGATCCGGTCTCCTTCATGTACCGACGGTTCTTCCTTCAGATATTGATCAAGAATACGGTTGTAAGTTTCCGCATCCCATTTCAGAACAACATCCAGATTGCTTGTATAAGCAAAAACCGGTGTCTTTTGGCTCTCTTTCCCTGCAGCGATCTGTCCGGGCATTGCATCCAGATAAGAACCATATCTGTCCGTATATGGCATTCCTGTCCGCCTTTTATAATTTATAGTTTGCAAGAATGTACTCGAGATTATCCGCATCTTCCGTTGTAGAATCCAGATTCGCGATAAAATACAGCAGTACATCAATCATCACCAGCATGTAAATATTGGTAACCGCTCCGAATCCCTGAAACAGATTCGAGTTTACCGGTACACAAAGTGTTTTGGAAGCATCCTTCCCCGCCTTACTAAACGGTACATCCGTGATGGCAATGGTCTTCATTCCTTTTTTTTTACTGAGGTCCATCGCCTGGATAATCTGAATGGAAGTACCTGAATGGGTGAACCCGATCAGAACATCCTCTTTATCCCCCAGATTGATTTCATTCAGCGTATATTCCGGTACAAAGGAAGAAATTGCACGTATTCCCAGTCTTCCCAGCCGAAATGTGAAGTCCTGTGCAACCGGGATGGTGTTTCCGACTGCTACCGCATATACCGTATGACAATTCCGTATCATGGATGCGCACTGCAGGACTGTTTTGGTTTCGATCTGATCCGACAGCTGCAGGATATTTCCGGCAATCTCGCTCATGATCGCCTTTGCCGTTCTCGGGTCATTCTGTTCCCCGCGATAGCCGACAAGCTGGCGTTCCATGGTTCCCTCTTTGACAAGTCCGATCTTAAACTGATAAAAACCGCTGAACCCGAGGCGTTTGCACAACCGAAGCACCGTTGCGTCGCTGGTGGAGCTGACTGCTGCCAATTCCGCAATATTAAGATTAACCGTTTTTTCCGGATTCTTCAACAGATAATCCGCCACACGTTTTTCCGCAGGATACAGTTTTTCATAAATGGCTTCCAGATTTTTCAGCACCATAAATGCACTATAAAAGAAATCAACAACCCTGTCAATATGCTTCATCAATTCTTTCGTAATTTCGGCAGAGTTTTTCTTCACATGCAGGCAAAAAATGGAGGTTTATTCTTAATTTTGCACAATTAATTTTTTTCTTTTTGTGCAATACTTACAGCTTCTGTTTTATGCCTGTTGTTTTACTCCGTCGTTTTCAGGTACTCTGCCATGGCTCTGAAAATAATACCTACAGAAGTGGCGCCGGCATCCTGATGTCCCAAAGCACGTTCTCCGAGAGACTTTGCACGGCCGAATTTTGCGATCATGTTTTTGGTCGCTTCTATTCCCGTATCCGCGGCATCCGCAGCCTCTCCCAGCATGACCGTCAAATCTTCCGTGTCTGACTTTTCCATGGCAGCCACTGCCGGTTCCAGCGCATCCACCATGGTCTTGTCCCCTACGGAAGCCTTGCCGCGTGCTTGGATGGAGTCAAGTGCAGCCCTCATTGCTTCCGAAAAATTTTTACAGTTCAATTCCGGATCTGTTCCGAAACTCTTTACTCCGCCCAGGAACATGGACCCGAAAATAACACCGGATGCTCCGCCCATGGAATTCAGCATGGTCATTCCGGTTGTTTTAAAAACATCGGCGACTGTTGCAAAATCCTTACCCTTTAATGCGGTTTCGGCCTTTTCCATTCCGCCGGACATCCCTATTCCATGATCCCCGTCACCGATCGCACTGTCAATTTCCGTCAGATACGGCTTGTTTTTGATAATGGCATCACATGCCGCAATTACCATGTCTCTGCACTGATCTGCATGGATCGTTTTCATTGAATCTGCTCCTTTGCATAATAGGGAGAACAGCAGGGCGCGTCATAATATTTCTTCAGTTCCGCATCCAGTCTCAGCAGGGTAATGGAAAATCCTCCCATTTCCTGGCTGGTTACCCAGCGCTGGATTTCCGTATCGTGCACCGTAAGGCCGTCCTCTTTCAAATGATCATAAAGATCTCCGTAAACGGTATTGAGCTCCAGCAGGGTTGTGGATCCAAGAGAGTTGACAAGAACCGCAAGCTCTTCTCCCTGCTTTAAGTCCATTTCCTTTTTCAGCTCCGCATACATTCTGTCCACCAGTTTCTCGGCAGGCTGCATGACAGTTCTTTCTATGCCCGGTTCTCCATGCACACCCATACCGTATTCGATTTCATTTTCTCCGAGTTCGAATATCGGCTTATCCTGTCCGGGAAGCGTGCAGGAAGAGGCGGCAAGTCCGATCGAGCTGATATTTTCTCCTGCATGTTCCATAACTTTAACGACTTCTTCCAGAGAGAGTCCCGCATCGCACGCAGCACCTGCGATCTTGATCATATAGATATCCCCTGCAATGCCTCTGCGGTCTTCTATTCTATCCTTCGGTGCCGAAGCGCAGTCATCCCATACTCTGATGTGAGCGGTTTTGATCCCTTCCAGATCCAGAAGTTCCTCCGCCATGTCAAAGTTCATGTTATCGCCGGCATAGTTGCCGTACAGAAAAAGGACCCCTTTTCCGGCATCTGCCGCCTTTGCCGTTTCCACAATGATCTGCGGATTGGGCGATGCAAAAATATTGCCGCTTGCACAGGCATCCGCAAGACCTTTTCCTACAAAGCCCCCAAAAAGCGGATCATGGCCGCTGCCCCCTCCGACAACAAGCACTACTTTGTCTTTTCTTCTGTTCCTGTAAAGAAAACAGCCTGCCGCATCCGGCACGCTTTCATAAATTCGGCTGTATGCTTCCAGAAATCCTTTTGTGCTGTTTTCTATGATATCGCCTTTTTCATTCAGAATTTTTCTCATATGACGCTCCTTAATTGTGAGTGTTAAAAAGCCATACCCGGAATGGATACGCGGATAAATCACGAAAGTCCCCCGCGGCGCTTGTGCTGCAAAGGACTTTCGTAACCCGTTAAAATAATCCGAATCAGATCATCGGAGCCGGTTTCGGCTGAATGAACTCCGGAAGATCATAATATTTTACCTTGTCGTCATCATTGAACAGTTTGATCTTGTGGATTACAACTTCCTTCATGGCCTCTACGCTGTCCGGATAAAGTTCAAACGGCTCACGGACTTTCTTATCCTGCAGGGTAATACGAAGCTTCTGATAGAAAGCATCTTTAATATCGGAAGAAATATTGATCTTGTTGACGCCTCTCTTGACCGCTTCCGCAATTTCCTCGTCCTTGTTGCCGGAACCGCCGTGAAGGACCAGCGGAACAGAGACCTTGCTCTTGATCTCGGAAAGAAGATCCTGCTGAAGTTTCGGCTGCATACCCTTCGGATACAGACCGTGGCTGGTGCCGATCGCAATGGCAAGTGTATCGCATCCGGTTTCCTTAACGAAACGGACGGCATCTTCCGGTTTTGTATAAATGATGGCTTCCGTTCCGCCCTCGGTGTCTCCGTTCGTGGTTCCGATCGTTCCCAGTTCCCCTTCCACGGATACGTTCAGCGGATGCGCAAGTTCACAGACCTTTTTCGTCATTGCGATATTCTCTTCAAACGGAAGAGAAGAAGCATCGATCATAACCGATGTAAAACCGTCGCGGATTGCACGGGTAATGGGCAGCCACTGGCTGTGATCCAGATGGATGCAGACCGGGATGCGGGATTTGTATGCGCGGTCACGGCACATTTCAATGAAGCTGTCTCCCTGGAATTCCAGTTCCAGCGGATGAATGGCCAATATAACCGGTGCCTGGAGTTCTTCACAGGTGTCCATGACACCGTTAAGAATTTGTCCGGTACCGATATTGAATGCCGGTACGGCAAAGTATTTTTCATTTGCAACTTTCAGAAGTTCCTTCATGTTTAATAACATATACGATTTCCTCCTTTGAAATCTCACAAGAATCAATTTTCACGACTGTTTCATAATATCTCACCCCGGATATGATGTCAATTGATTATGAAAAAAATTTTCATGCTTTTGCAGAAAATCCCTTCTTTCTGTCCGCATCATAAAAAATGTTTTCTTGCATTTTCTTACATTTCTTGCATTTCAGCTATTCCTGGAATACAATATTTTCATATCGCATGTTTCGGACAAGTCCGGAACAGGAAAGGGGTTTTTATGAAAGAATTGGATTATGTCGGTCATCCGCTGCAGCTTTCCGGCGTAGAGCAATACCGGCTGCAGGGCGGAAAAGGGGATGGGATGCGGCTTCTCCGGGTCCGCAACGGAAAGGGAACAGACCTGACCATAAGTCCGGACCGCTGTTTTGATATTTCCGAACTTTATTTTGACGGTGTCCGGATGAACTATACCTCGCCGAGCGGGTATGTTTCTCCCTTCTATTATAATGAAGGAAGAGATGGCTTCGGATTTTTGAAATCCTTTAACTGCGGCATGTTTACCACCTGCGGCCTGAAAAATATCGGTGTCCCGAACGAAGAGGACGGCGTTTTCTACGGCCTTCACGGAAATATCGATAATACTCCTGCCGAAAATTTCTCCTATGACGAAACGGACAGCAGCATTATTGCCACAGCCCGCATGAGAGATGCTGTTATTTTCGGAAGCAAACTCATTCTGGAAAGAACCATCACCCTCAGCAAAAAGGATAACCTTCTGGAAATCCGGGACAAAATAAAAAATGAGGGTACCGTAAAAGAAGCAGTAATGCTTCTCTATCATATCAATATCGGATATCCGCTTCTTTCGGAAAATGCCTCCCTGACCATCAATTCCGATCAGGTAATCCCCCGTGATGACCGGGCGGCAGAGGATTTGAAAACCTGGAATAAAATGCTGAAACCTGTTCCGAATTTTCAGGAGCAGTGTTATTATCACACATTCTCAAAAAAGAAAGCTGTTGCCGCTGTCACCAATCCCGCCATTCAGAAGGGTCTTGAAATTTCCTTCAGCCCTTCCGAATTTCCGCAGATGACGGAATGGAAAATGATGGGAGTCCATGATTATGTACTTGGATTGGAACCCTGCACGAACACGCTCGAAGGAAGAAAAACCGTACATGCATCCGGAAAGATCAAAGAAATAAAGCCCGGTGCCTATGCGGAATACGGATTTCAAATCCGTCTCTTCCGAACCGAAAAATAACCGACACCCTCGGTCTTCCGCGAAATAACGGCAAGACTATTTCAGCCTGTCAGGCAAAGGAAAAATTTATGGAATATTATTCATTACACGGAACAGATCTTAAAATATCCAAACTTGCACTCGGCACATGGCGTATGGCCAAAAAAACCGATGAGGATGCGGAAAAACTTATCCTGGGCGCTTTGGATCTCGGTATCAACTTTTTCGATGAGGCCGATGTCTACGGACGGGGAAAGTCTGAGGAAATGTTCGGAAACGTTTTGAAGCTTCACCCCGGGATTCGCGATCAAATGATCCTTCAGACAAAGGTCGGCATTGTAAAGGGCGAACCCGGACGCTATGATTCCTCAAAAGAACATCTGCTAAGCGCGGTCGATGCTTCTTTAAAGCGTCTTCGGACAGACCATCTGGACGTGCTTCTCCTGCATCGTCCGGACGCTCTGATGGATCCGGCCGAGACGGCGGAAGCCATCGCTCTCCTGCATCAAAGCGGCAAGGTGCGTTATTTCGGTGTGTCCAACCATACCCCCGGGCAAATAGAACTGCTGAAAAAATATTGCGGGATCCCGCTTCTGATCAATCAGCTGGAGTTTTCCATTGTCCATTCTCTTATGGTGGATCAGGGGATTTTTGCAAACATGTCGGAAGAATGGTCCGTTGACCACGATGGCGCAATCCTGAACTACTGTATGCAGAATGATATCCTCATTCAGGCATGGAGCACGGTGCAGGCCAGTCTCCGCGGCGGCACCTTTATTGACAGTCCCAATTATCCGAAGCTTAACAAGTGCATGGATTCCCTGTGTGAAAAATATCAGGTCGGGAAAAATGCCATTGCACTCTCCTGGGTCCTGAAACATCCTGCTCATATGCAGCCTATCGTGGGGACGACCACCATCGAACATCTCAAGGCCTCTGCGGATGCACTGCAGGTACACCTGACAAATCAGGAATGGTATGATCTGTATCTGGCAGAAGGAAAACCTTTACCGTAAAATCTTGTTTTCAAGCTAAAAGCAAAAAGACCGCAGTTTATCCCTGCGGCCTTTTTTGATTTAACCCGGTATCTGCGATCTTATTCAATCGCGGATCCCGGATTTTTCATTCTGCTTTCAAGAATTTCAGTTCTTTTTTCTTTCTATTGCGCATTTTGCATGTTTCACAATATTTTCTGCCGTAAGTCCGTATTTCTCAAACAGCTCTTCCGTAGTCGCGGAATGCCCGAACCTGTCTTCCACTCCCACTCTTTCCAGCGGAACAAGGCATTCCTCCGTCAGCACTTCCGCTGCGGCGCTTCCCAGTCCCCCGAGCACGCTGTGCATTTCCGCCGTGACAATTGCACCCGTTTCCTTTGCCGCTTTCAGGATGCACTCCCTGTCTATCGGTTTGATGGTATGCATATCAATCACACGTGCGTGAATTCCTTCTTTGTCGAGCATCTCTGCTGCTGCAAGCGCCATCTGCACCATCAGACCGCATGCGATGATCGTCACATCCGTTCCCTCTTTTAACTGCGCTCCTTTTCCGATCTCATAATGATACCCCGGAATCTGATCCGTTACGGTGTCCACTTCCGTATGCCCGAGGCGGATATAACACGGCCCCTTCATCTCCAGCATGGCCTTCACCGCCAGACGGGTCTCATTGCTATCACACGGTACCAGTACCGTCATCCCCGGGATTTCCCTCATAAGGCTGATGTCTTCTATAGACTGATGGGTTGCTCCGTCTTTTCCGTTTGTGAATCCCGCATGGGTTCCCGCAATCTTTACATTCAGGCCCGGGTATGCAATGGAGTTCCTCACCTGGTCATATATCCGGCCCGCTGCAAAAATCGCAAACGTATGGATCACGGCTGCTCCCCCGCAGGTTGCGATTCCTGCGGCTGCTCCTGCCATGTTTGCTTCTGCTATTCCCATATTAAAAAACCGCTCCGGACAGATCTTCGCAAATTCAATACTCATGGTACAGCTGCTGACATCTGCATCCAGAACATATACTTCTGACTTCGGTCCGAACTCCGCAAGTGCTTTCCCGTAGGCTATTCCTGTTGTCATTTTCTCTCCCATTTCTTATCCCTCCAGTCCCGCAATGCGTTCGTTCAGCTCTTTAAATGCAAGTTCGAATTCCTCATCCGTCGGATATGCCCCGTGGAATTTGACCTTCCCTTCAAAAGCCGAAGATCCTTTCCCTTTGACGGTTTCCGCAACGATCATGGTCGGCTTTCCGCTCTGTTTCCCTGCTGCGTCTATTGCATCCGATATTTCTTCCACATCGTTCCCGTTGATCTTGATGGTGTTCCATCCGAATGCCGCAAACTTCGCATCGATCGGATCCGAGTCCATGACATCTTTCACTGCCCCGTCCAGCTGCAGTTTGTTGTTATCCACGATCCCGATCAGGTGATCCAGGTGATAGTATCCGGCCGACATCGCCGCTTCCCAGATCTGCCCTTCTTCTATTTCCCCGTCTCCCATCACACAGAAGACTCTGTAATCTTTTTTATTTGCCCTGCCGTACAGCGCCATCCCCACTGCAACGGAAAGTCCCTGTCCCAGAGATCCTGCAGACATGTCAACCCCCGGTACATGGATTTCCATATGTCCGGAAAGTGCGCTCGTCATGGTACGGAACCCCTTCAGGTCCTCCATCGGGAAAAACCCCCGCATGGCCAGTGCCGAATATGTTGTCGGGGTACAGTGTCCCTTGGAAAGAACAAACCTGTCTCTATCTATCCATTTGGGATTTTTTACATCGATATTCAGTTTGTCAAAGTACAGCACCGCCAGGATATCCGCCATGGAAAAACTTCCGCCTATATGTCCGGAATGTGCGTTCCGGATGGTTTCCAGCGCAGTCTTCCTGATCTTCGCTGCCGTCAGTTCCAATTCCCTTTTCTTGTTTAAATCCACAATCCTACCTCCTGCTTTTTATAGTATTTTTTTCCTGCCGAGAAGGGTGACTTTATTTAAGGCCTTTTCTCCCGACACGTAAACCTCTTTAAACAATTCATAGTATTCCCGATAGATCCTGTGATTGTTCTCATCCGGTTCCACTTCAAAATCCTTATACCGCACCGCTCTCCGGCATCCTTCCTCAATATCCTGATAAATTCCCGCTCCGACACCCGCGGCTATGGCAGCGCCGAGACTTGCCTGTTCTTCCGTATCCGCCACTTTAAGCGGAATCCCGTAAACATCCGACTGGATGTGGAGCCATACCATGCTCCGCGCGCCGCCGCCGGAAGCGATCATCGTCCCCATTGCCTTAAGGCCCAGATCGGCACAGACCTCCATGCACTGATTCAGCGCAAATGCCACTCCTTCCATAACGGAACGTGTCGCCTCCGCCGCGCCGGTATTGATATTCAAGCCGACCCATTCGCCGCTGATATCCGGATTCAGGTGCGGCGTCCTCTCTCCGTTCAAATAGGGGAGAAAGATAAGTCCGCCGCTCCCGGGGGAAACTCTGGAAACTTCCTCATTCATCTTTGCATAATCCGTCTGACCAAGTAAACGGTTGCACCACTTTAAGGATAAACCCGCATTCATGGTGGCACCCATCACAATCCATCTTCCCTTTTTATACCCGCAGAACGTATTCGTGGAAAGATGCGGATTCAGGACAGGCATTTCGCTCTGAAAAGAAACCTGTCCGCTGGTTCCGATGTTGACCGAAGAACCGCCCGGCGCTGTGATGCCGTTTCCTATTCCCTGCATAACCTGATCTCCACCGCCGGATATTACTTTCGTGTGAACGGAAAGACCGGTTTCTTTTGATGCTTCTTCCGATACGGTTCCGATCACTTCATCGGTATTGAAACACGGCGGAAAAATATCTTCCCGAACAGAGAAAGCATTCAGGATCTCTTTGGACCATTTGCCGTTCCTGATATCAAATGCCAGTGTGGCGGACGCATCGGAATAGTCCGATGTGATTTTCCCGCTCAGGCGATATTTGATATAGTCCTTCGGCAGGAAAGCATGACGGACCCTTTTATAGTTTTCCGGTTCATTATCCTTTACCCACATGAGAGAAACCAGAAGAAATCCCGGATAAACCGGATTCATCATCCACTCTCTGTTTCTGTCCGGTCCCAGTATTTCTTTCATCTTCCGCACCTGTTCGGAAGATCTGGCATCACAGTGCAGAATAGCGGGCCGAACGACTTTTCCGTTTTCATCCAGGAGAACCGCTCCGTGCATTTGTCCTGAAAAACTGACTCCCGCTATTTCTTCAGGATTTGTATTCGCTTTGGAAAGCACATCCCGCACGGTTTTCACGCAGGCTTTCCACCATACTTCCGGATCCTGTTCCGCATAGCCGTTCAGTGGGGAATCGAACTGATAGTCCTGCGCACAGATCGCCTTTACCCTCCCGTCTTCATCCATCAATAACGTTTTTAAGCTGGAGGTCCCGAGATCAATGCCCATTAAGTACGCCATGGTTATTCCTCTTTTCTGCAAAGTACCGTCAGGCGCGTTTTTCCCAGCCGGCATTTATTTTTTTCTGCAATTCATCGAGTGGAAGAAGTCCGCTCAGAACGTCGTAGGTCTGCGTACACAAAGCTCCGGTTGCCGTTGCAAGATGCAGGCATTCCTGCCACGGATATTCCTTCAGCACACCGGCCAGGAACGCCGCAATGGTCGTATCTCCGGCACCTACTCCGGAAAGAACTTTGTCTACATGATAACTCTTTTCAAAATACCGGACATCCTGCCAGGCATCTGCCATCTTTTCTCCGAGACCGCCCCCTATCAGAGAAAGACGGTTTCTGTCCGCTGTGCAAAGGTAAATTCCGGGTGCCCCGCATTTGATCAGGACAACCTTCGCTCCCCATTGGAGAAGCTGCTCCGCCATCGGCCTGATATCTGTTTCCAGATCAAGCGTTTCCGTGATATCTCTCCCCGCCGCTCTTTTCAGCCAGGAATGATATCTGTCGCGGTCCAGCATAATACAGAGTTCCTCCGCACTCGGGCAGAAGAAATCGACATAGGGGATCACGTCCCGGATCATTTGGTTCCAGTCCTGTTTCCCTGCGGGGGAATCTTCATCGACCATGGCCATATCCAGTGAAGTTGCCGTTTTCAGCGCATTCACCTTTTGAAAGAGCCGGACGGTTTCCTCTCCGTTGTTCAGATACATGTTTCTCATGAGCGGCGGATACCCGAAATGAAACAGCTTCGCCTCTTTTACAGCAGCAAGATCCATATATCCTGTATCATACAGATCGTTTGCCCCGTCATAATGCAGAAACATCCGGTCTATGCCTTTCGGTGCCAGCACAACGGAATAGGAGGTTTTCACTTTATCGGAAACAATCATGTTCCCGGCCGCATTTTCTTTTTTCAGTTCGGACAGAATGATGCTGCCGAATGCGTCTTTCCCGACCATTCCCATAAGACCGACATTGATTCCCAGTTTCCGCATGGCAAGCCCCGTATTTGCCACGATACCGCCAAGGCTTACCGTTGCTTCATCCATATGGATCAGTTTTCCGGGCCTTAAAATTTCCTCCAGCGGTTTTGTCTGTTCCGAAGGAAACGCCGGCGTAATATCTACACAGATATGTCCGGCTGCAATTGCCTCACACTTTGTAAGTTTCTTCTCTTCCATCTGTTTTCACCTGCCTGTTTCTATTTCGGTTTCTGTTTCTGTTCCTATTTCTGTTCCTATTCCTGTTTTTGTTTCTGTTTCTATTTCAGTTTCTGTTTCTGTTTCTGTTTCTATTTCTGTTTCTATTTCTGTTCCTATTCCTGTTCCTATTTCGGTTTCTCCATAAAGGACAGAACCTGCCCTTCATTCTGCACAGCCGAGTGCGCTCCCAGCTGCGTGGCATTGATTGCTCCGGCCGCGCAGGCAAACCGCGCTGCTTTTTCTTCTTCCCAGTTTTCCAGTATCCCGTGCGTAAAGGCACCCAGGAAAGTATCTCCGCAGCCGGTGGTATCTACCGCTTTCACCGGAAATGCTTCCGTAATAAACCTCTTTTTTTCGTTTTTGAAAAAGCATCCCCTGCTCCCGAGTTTCAAGACCAGATTCTTTACCCCCCTGCTCAGGAAGTAATCCGCAATTTCATCGGGATCGCTTTTTCCGGTACAATACCTCGCCTCTTCCATACTCGGGATCATATAATCAATGTACGGATATACGCAGGATATGGCCTCCGGCCCTATCTTCATGATATCCAGCGTCATATCACAAAAGGTCAGCACGCCGAAATTCTGTGCTCTCTTCAGGACGCCGGCCATGGGCAGGCCATCGAGTCCCGGCAGACAAAACAAGCTTCCTATGGTAACCGCTCTGGTATTCTTCAAAATTTCATCCGTGATTTCCTCTGCTGCCGGATAAGCGGATTGATTTGCATTCCGAACCAGAAAAGAACGTTCTCCGTCCGGTTTTACCACCACGACCGAAAGCATGATTTGGTATTCTTCCTTTCGGAGAATCAGAGAACGGTCAACCGGCTCTTTTTTCAGCAGTCCGTAAACACTTTCACCTATAGAGTCTGTACCGATATGAACAAGAAGAGCCGTCCTGCTTCCGAGTCTTGAAAGCGCGACTGCCTGATTTCCGGCATCCCCTCCAAAACTGATCATGGCTGTGTCTGCAACGGAAGCATCTCTTTTCAAGGCATCTTCGGGTATATTCGTAAGCAAAATATCCTGTGTTACATAACCGATGCATATCGCATCCCATTTTCTTTCCATTTTCCTGTCCTTTCCCGATCTGTCTCCTTTTATGCGGTTTAAGGCGCTGAAGACATTATTCATTATAAATGATATGGGTATCAAAAGCGGCCTGCGTGGGAATAAGGACTTTTGACACTGATATTAACAAATTATACAGCAAAAAAGAAATTTATGCCGAATACTTGCCTTTTTCTGTATTTATTTTTATGATATCAGGGTATGCATATTATTTGTTCTTTCTGAAAGGAGAATTTACTTATGATCAAAAACAGAGCAGTAGACCACATCGGCATTGCCGTTGAAGATGTGGAAAAAGATGCAAAATGGTACCAGGATACCCTTGGTTTTACCGTAAAGGGGAAATTTTTCGGAGAGGGTGCATCACATCCCACTTATTTTCTGCAGAACGGCGCAACTGTATATGAGCTTTATCAGGACGATACTCTTGCTCCGGCTGCAAAAGGGAAGATTGATCACATTTCCTATCAATCCACAGATATCGAAGCAGATTACAAATACTGTGTCGATCAGGGATATCAGATCTGCACCAAAGGTGTGGAAGGATGTCCTACTTTCTGGGCTCACGGATGCAAATATTTCAAGATCTTAAGTCCTGCCGGAGAACAGGTGGAATTCTGTCAGGTTCTGTAAAAAATGAATGTTTCCGCTTCTTCCGAACAGGAAACAAAAACGGGATCCGGAACAGAGGACAAAAAACAAAGAAAACGGCTGATGGGATTTCCCGCATCTGCCGTTTTTTCTGTTTACCTGTCCGACCGGAATCCGGATATGTTTTCGTACATCTGTCTCATCGTTTCAGGATATCAGCCACTGAAAAATCCCCGTATGGCATATGGTATTCTGTCCGCGGCCATTTCTTTGATGCCGTCAGGATTTTCACGCCATCCTCCAAAAGCAGGGTTGTTTCCTCGCACTTGGTTCCGTTTATTGTCGGGTTCCACGCATAGGCCTGATGAAGATGGATTTCCCCTTCGGTTTCCGGCTTTATCACAAATTCCCGGCAGGCATATCCAGTCGGTCCGCCCTGATGATGCTTTTTCCATTCATCCGGATAACCCGCATCGGCATAAAGTTCCTTCAGTTTATCAAAATATTCTCCGTAACGCATACCTTCCTTCATCATCTTCTGCATGCAGGAAAAAATGAATGCGGTTTTTCCATACCGTTCGGAAATTTCTTCCGGCACGGGACCAAAGGAAACCATGCGCGTCATGCTGATATTTTGCCCGCCCTTTTCACCGCCGAGTACCAGCATAAACTGTTTTTTCACTTCTGTATCCGTGGGCACCGGGTGCCGGTATTTTAAAATCCTTTCATCCGCTCCCATAAGGACACAGTCAGGACTGATTCCTTCTTTGATACAGCGTTCTTTCAGGGAATCCGCTATTTCCCTTTCCGTCATGCCGGGTTCTGCTTCCATACAGATGTTCTCCAGCACGGAGGAACAGGTTTCCCCCAGCTCCTCATATCGTTTTTCTTCCTCCGGGGACAGGGTCATTCTAAGCCGCATCAGTTTTGGCTGAATGTTCTCGGTTCCGGCAATCCCCGTGTCCGATCCGAAATGCCCGCCTGCGGTATAGGAACGCAGAAATTCTTCCATGGAAAGGTACCAGGGGACTTCAACTGCATTTGCATGCAGCGGATTCTGTTCTTCGGACATTCTTCTGCAGTCGCTGGAATCCGCGATCAGATCCATGCCGTCTTTCCGGATTACAAGAAATGCAACGCCGTTCTCCGTGTTGGTACAAACATGGTTATGGGCTCCTTCCGTGATCCAGGAAAAGTTATCTCTTCTTGAAAGAAGGATACCATCATAATCATGGCCTTCCATCCAGTTTCTGATCTTCTTCTCATTCCATCTCATGGTCGATGCAGACCTTTCCTGTTTTTCCGGTCGCAAATACTTCAAAAGCTTTGGGCGTATCCTTTAGGGCAAACCTATGCGTAATGATCTGGCTCGGATGGATTTTCTTCCTGTCCAGAAGTTCCACGAGCTTTGTCATGTTGGCAACGGATGTCACCCACGAGCCGTGCAGCGTCAGGTTTTTATGCAGTAAAAGCGGACTCGGATCAAACGTCACGCTTCCCTGTTCTCCCAGAAAAACAACATTTCCCCACATCCGTGCCGCTTCCAGACATCTGTGTCTTCCCATGCTGCTTCCGGAACAGTCGATCGCAACTTCCACCCCTCTTTGTCCGGTGTATTCCATTACTTTTTTCACCGCATCCTCATCGCCCTGAAAAACGGTATCTGCTCCGATCTTTCGTGCCATTTCCAGACGCTCCGCGGAAATATCAATCCCTATGGTCTCTGCGCCCAGAGCTTTTGCCAGAATGATCACTGCCTGTCCCACCGGTCCCAGGCCCATGACCAGCACACGGTCGTTTCCGGAAACATGCGCGCGAAGAAGCCCCTGATAGGCAGTTCCAAAACCGCAGGCGATCATTGCCCCGTCTTCGTAGGTCAGAAAATCCGGAAGATGGATACAGGTCGAAGCATCCGCAGCCATATATTCCGCCAGTGCACCGTCTCTCTGCCATCCGTATGCCCTTCTCTCCGGCTGCTGGCAGTTTATGAAAAATCCTTTCCGGCATTCATCGCAGTATCCGCATCCCTGGATATGATAGACCACCACCCGGTCACCTTCCCGGAAATCGGATACTCCTTCCCCCGTGCGGACAATCTGCCCGCTCGGTTCATGTCCGGCTACCACATCGTCATACCGCGCCCCGCCTGTCTTATCCGTATGTTCAAAATAAATGTACTTCAGATCGCTTCCGCACAAACTGGCTGCCTTCATCTTTAAGAGCACCTGACCCGGTCCCGGCTCCGGTACGTCAAGTTCAACCGGCTGTACTTTTGCATTCCCCGGGAGTTTCATTCCGAGCATTCTTTTTGGAATCTGGATTTTTGTATTGGGATCCGCCATTTCCTTTTCCTCCTGTTTGAATTGCCTTATCATCATTCTCTGTCAACTAAAATATAGCATGGTCCTTTTTTATTCTGAATTCCTTTTTCTGCTTTTTCATGGATTATTGTACGGTTCCTCCGCAAGATAAACATCACTCCCGTTCTGATATTCTTTGGGGGATATCCCGATAATCTTCCGGAAAATCCTGGAAAAATAATACGGGTCGGAATATCCCAGTTTCTGTGCCGCCTCATATACGCGGATCTCTCCCGATTTCAGGATTTTACATGCTTCCTGCATTTTTAAATGAAGAAAAAAATCCATGGGCGCCCTTTTGGTATACGTTTTAAAGATAGAGTTCAGATAACTTCTGGAAAGCCGTACCTCACCCGCAATCTCGTCCAGCGTGAGATTCCGGGTAAGATTTGCGTACATGAACCGCACCATCTGTGTCACATGGCGGTTTTGCGTTGTACTTTCCGCTCTCTTTTCCCGAAAATAGAGTTCGGAAAGGATGGTGGAGAGCACGTTGGAAATATAGATGAAATTGCCAAGCGTATAATTATGTTCCAGGACCCGGAAAAGCAGTCCGAAAAGAAACTGCATCCGGTTATCACTGCTGTGAGAACCCATATGGATAATCCGGCAGTCATTCAAGGGGAAAAATTTCATGTTTTCTCCCTTGAAGTGGACCCACAGGATGCTCCAGGGATCGGCGGACGACGCATAATACCGATGCGGCATCCCGACGGGAATGCAGAAAGCATCCGAATGCCCGAGCAGAAACGTTTTCCCGTTTGCTTCAACAGATCCGCTTCCACCGGTACAGTAGATCAGGATATATGCGTCCGTTCCCTGGGGTCTGTCCACAAAATGGGAAGATGCATGGGGGAAAAACCCGACATCCGTAAGATAGGCGGCACGTACAAGCGGGTGAGAAGCATAAGCGGAAAAGGTTTCCGTAGGGATGATGATATAGGTTTCATTTTTGAATCCGTCTTTTTTTCCGAAAACTGTTTTCTGTGCTTTCATGAGCTGACCTCCCGGTCCGGGACCGTTTTTATCGTAACATCAGAGAAGACAATTGTCCATGTTTCGGATGGATATGTCATTCCATGGAAACAGACGGTATGGTATTCTTTCCCTGTCGTAAAAGCAAAACCCGTCTCTGGCGGACCCTCTGAAAAAGAAAAAGGAGAACCCATGAAAGAATATGATTTTACAGGAACAAAGGTTTGGGAGGAGAAAGTTGTCATTCCGACCTACCCTGCGGGAAAACCCGAAAAATATCCTCTGTTTCTGGAAAACCGTGTCTACCAGGGCAGCAGCGGAAAAGTCTATCCTTTCCCCGTCACGGAAAAAATATCCGATGTCCGGGAAGATATTTCCTATCAGGCGGTTTTTCTTGAAAACAGATTCCTGAAAGTCATGATCCTTCCGGAACTGGGCGGACGGATCCAGCGTGCACTGGATAAAACAAACCATTATGATTTTATCTATTACAATCATGTGATCAAGCCTGCTCTGGTGGGCCTTACCGGTCCCTGGATTTCAGGCGGAATAGAATTCAACTGGCCGCAGCATCACCGGCCGGATTCTTTTCTTCCGGTATCCTATTCCTTTCAGGAGAAAAAGGACGGTTCGGCATCCGTATTTCTCAGCGATACCGATCGGATGTACGGCACCAGCAGCCTTATGTCCGTTACGCTGTATCCGGATAAAGCATACATTGAAATCAACGGGAAATTATATAACGGCACGGATATCCCGCAGTCTTTTTTATGGTGGGCCAACCCGGCAGTCCCCGTAAACGATCATACCTTTTCCGTTTTTCCGCCAGATGTTCATGCTGTCATGGATCACGGGAAAAGAGCGGTATCCTCTTTTCCGATCGCGACCGGAGAATATTATAAGGTGGATTATTCTTCCGGCGTGGACATCTCCCGTTATAAAAACATCCCGGTTCCCACTTCCTACATGGCCGCTCATTCCGATTATGATTTCATCGGAAACTTTGATGAGGAAAAAGATGCCGGCCTTCTCCATGTGGCGGATCACCATATTTCCCCCGGAAAAAAGCAGTGGACCTGGGGCAATTCGGATTTCGGCAGAGCATGGGACAGGAATCTTACCGATGGAGACGGCCCGTATATTGAACTGATGACCGGTGTATTTACGGACAACCAGCCGGATTTCACCTGGATGGATCCTTACGAAGAAAAAAACTTCACCCAGTATTTCATGCCTTACAGACATGTAGGACGGGTCAAAAACGCGACCCGGGATGCTGCCGTAAATCTGGAAAGAGAGCCTTCCTCCATTCATATCAAGGCCTGCGTATCCGGCATTTTTCCCGCTGCCTCCGTTTTTGTAATGCAAAATGATCAGGTCATTTTTTCGGACCGGGCAGATCTTTCTCCTGAAAAAGTTTATGATGCATCTTTCTCCGGCAGTTTTCCCGCCGATCAGCTTCTTACCGTATCCGTGAACGATGAAGACGGCAGGGTACTTGTCCGTTTCCGGGAAGTACCGGATAAAACAGAACCTCTTCCGGAGCCGGCAAAAGAACTGCCGGAGCCTTCCCGGTGCCTTTCTGCAGAAGACCTTTATCTTGCCGCCGTGCATCTTACGCAGTACCGGCACGCTACGGTCTCCCCCCTCCCTTATTATCTGGAGGGTCTCAGGCGTTATCCGGATGACATCCGTCTGAATATCGGATACGGGACCTTTTTGTACCGGTCCGGACGCTTTTCGGACAGCATTCCCTTTTTCCGGCAGGCAATCGAAAAAGAAACCCGGAAAAATCCGAATCCGGATTCCGGAAAAGCTTTCCGGATGCTCGGACTGGCTCTGGATGCTGTCGGGGAACAGGATAGGGCCTTTGATGCGTTTTACAAATCTGTCTGGTGTGACGATACACAAAGTTCCGGGTATTACAAGCTCGCCCTGATCTGTGCCCGGCGCCGTTCGTATAAAGAAGCCCTGAATTTTATTGAACTGTCCCTTTCACAAAATTTTCATCACATGAAAGCCCGTGTCCTCAAAGCATCCCTGCTGAGAAAAACGAACCGGGAGGTCCTGCCTTTTATCCGGGAATCCCTGGCCATCAATCCGTTGGACACCGGCATCCTTTTTGAACAGTTCCTCTGCAGCAACGATCCCGGCGAATGGATCCGGGTCATGAACCATAATGACCAGCTCTATTTTGACCTTTCCCTTCTCTATGCGGCAGCCGGGAATTATGAGGATGCCCTGCTCGTCTTTTCTTCCGCACCCGGAAAAGATCCGCTGCTTTTTTACTATTCCGCATTTTTCCTGTACCGGTGCGGCAGGAAGAATGAAGCCCTGTCCATGCTCCTGGAAGGGGAAAAGAAACCGGTTGATTTTTGTTTCCCGAACAGGCTTCCTGAAATTTCCATTCTGGAAACCGGCATCTCCCTTTTGAAAGAGGCCGGCAGGGAATCTGCCCATGCGGATTATTTTCTCGGCTGTCTTTTTTATGACAGAAAAAGATATGATGATGCAGCCGCACATTGGGAAAGCGCTGTTAAGGACAACCCCTCCTTTGCCCCTGCTTTCCGGAATCTTTCCCTTTATTCCTTTAATCAGAAAAATGACGCGGAACGCGCCATGCTTTCCCTGAAACGCGCGGTTTCCCTGGAACCCGAAAATTCCCGCCTCCTCATGGAATACGATCAGCTTTCGGAAAAGACCGGTATATCAAACAGCGAACGCCTTTCCTTTCTTTCCGGACATTCAGAACTTCTCCCGGAACGTGACATCCTTTTTCTTTCCTACATCACATTGCTGAACAATACCGGGGAATACGAAAAAGCACTGAACGCTCTTTCCGGTCACCATTTTCACCCCTGGGAAGGAGGAGAAGGAAAAGTTGCCGCTCAATATTGTTATGCCCTGACCCGGCTTGCAGCCCTTGAGATTGAAAGCGGAAATCCCGATGCGGCCCTGAAAAAGCTGGAGGCCTCCTTTTCCTATCCTGAAAATCTGGGGGAAGGGAAGCTGCCGAATGTGCAGGATACCATTGCCCGGTATTTAAGCGGTCTTGCCTATGAAAAAAAGGGCGATGTCCGGAAAATGAATCTGTGTTTCCGGTCCGCCTCCGTTGGTCTGACGGAGCCGAACAGTGTCCTGTATTATAATGACCAGCCCTGCGATACGATTTTTTATCAGGGCCTTTCCTGTGAAAAATTAGGAGAAGAGGATAAAGCACGAAGATGGTATCAGAAACTTCTCTCCTACGGAGAAGCCCATATCCATGATACGGTGCATTTTGATTTCTTTGCGGTTTCCCTTCCCCAGACAGACCTGTTCCGGGAAGACCTTCAGGAGAAAAATACCTCCTGGTGCAATTATCTGATGGCTCTCGGGGAAATGGGTCTCGGCAATCCTGAAAAAGCAAAATCTCTTTTTGCGGAAATATTAAAAAAGCACCCCGGTGACCAGGGTGCTATCCGGCACAGTCAGATGCTGGACGGGAAATCGAAAAAATAAACCTCAGCCGATGCGGAATACGGCTCCGGAATCCCTTGTCATATGAACGGACAGCGTCCCGTCCTGCATTTCATATTCCACTTCTCCGATGCTGTATGATTTTTCATCGGTCATCATGATGCGGCGGATGGTGCTGTATTCCGTTCCTCCTATCTTCCAGATCGGGATTTCCAGATCCGCATCGTTCTCTCCCGTATAAATGATCACCAGGACTTTTTCCTTCCCGAAGATCCGTCCGTAGGATACCACAGAATCCTCCATCAGAACCGGGATAAGAGATCCTTTCTTCAACGCCCTTGATCTTTTGTGAATCCGGTTTACACTTTTCTGATATTCTATCAGTTCCGTGTTTTCCGTTCCCCACGGATAAGTACGGCGGCTGTCCGGGTCCGTCCAGCCGCAGAGTCCTGCTTCATCTCCGTAATATATGGTCGGAGCGCCGGGCCAGCTTGCCTGCATCAAAATGGCCTGCCGCATGACCGCAAGGCTGATTCCCTGCTCCGCTTTTAAGGATCCCTGATCAGAAAGTCTGCCTGTCACATGATTGGTTCTGGTAAGGAACCGGGAATGGTCATGATTGGATAATTCATTCATGGAGGTAAGCAGCGAAGTCCAGGGAAGCTTCCCCATGGCATACCGCATGCTCTCCCAGAATCTTCTTCCGTCTCCCCGAAGGCTCATATCCGAGCGGTCGGAATGTTTTTCCATTCCGGTCAGAAACCAGCTGACCGGCTCCATAAAAGCATCATAGTTCATGATCGTATCCCACTCCTGACCGTTCAGCCAGGGAGAGGGATCTCCGTAATGCTCCGCAATCAGGATCACATTCGGGTTCACCTCTTTTACCGCTCTGCGGAACCTGTTCCAGAAAAGGTGGTTGTATTCCAGTGAATGTCCCAGATCCGCTGCAACGTCCAGTCTCCAGCCGTCAACGGAATACGGCGGCAGGAGCCATTTTCTCGCAATGCCGAGAATGTTGTTCACCAGTTTTTCACTTTCCTCATAATTGAGTTTGGGCAGTGTTTCCTGATTCCACCATCCTACATATGTTTTATTGTCCGGCCAGGCCGAAGGTTCCCCGTTTGCAAATTCAAAATAGGAGCGGTAAGGGCTCGATGCGGACTCAAATGCCCCGGGGGCATAGTTTCCCGCCTTTTGGTACAGTTTTTCCCTGTCCATCCATTTGTTAAAAGAACCGCAGTGATTGAATACGCCGTCCAGGATAATTTTTATCCCCGCCTGATGCGCCGCTTCCACAAAACGCGCAAAAAAGTCATCTCCCGCTTTCAGGTTTTCCGGATCTGTTGTTCTGGAGATATATTTTGTGGCTTTTTCGTTATTTGCGGCATCCGGCGGCAGAACTTCCCCTTCGTCTCTGACAATTTTACCGAAATGCGGATCAATATGATCGTAATCCTGCGCATCATATTTATGATTGGACGGAGAAACAAAAAGCGGGTTGAAATAGATTGCTTCCACGCCGAGTTCCGAAAGATAATTCAATTTATTCCAGACCCCGGAGAGGTCTCCGCCGTAAAAGTAGCCCACATTGAAAACCGTAGGATTTTCGTGCCAGTCCGTAATCTTCCGGACCGGCTGTCCGATATAAATATATTCATTGTCACAGACATCATTCGTTTCGTCCCCGCGGCAGAAACGATCTACAAAGATCTGATACAGGATCGCGCCTTTTGCCCAGTCCGGTGTGTGGAACCCGGGCATCACGGAAAAAAAGAAATTTGTCCGCACTTCCCCTGTTACCCCTGCCCGGTCATAAAAACAGGTCTGATCTCCTCCGGATATTTTGAAATACCAGCGGATCGGTTTTTTATCCGCTTCCATCCGGATTTCGAAATAATCAAAATACGTATCCGAACCTCCGCAAAGCATGCACGAATTTGTTCCGTCCTCCGCATCTACAAATTCGACTGTCCGGACATCATTCTTTGCCGTACGAAAACAGATCCGTACGATATCGCCCGGATCCGGTTCTGACGGTGTAACATAATTTTCAGATTCATCACTGAAAAAAGCTTCTGTTTTCATGTTTCCGCTTTTAGACTTTTTTATTCGAACAACGCATCGAATTCCGTCTGTCCTATTTTTTCCTTCTCGATCAGAAGAGCACAGCATTTATCCAGAATGTCCCTGCGCGCAACAATGATCTCCTTTGCTTTTGCATAACAATCATCAATAATACGCTTTACCTCTTCATCAATGATCGTTGCCATATGCTCGCCGTAGGATTTTGTCTGGCCGAAATCGCGGCCGATAAATATTTCATCGCCCTCGTTCCCGTAATTTACCATTCCCACCTTTTCGCTCATGCCGTACTGCATGACCATGGACTTTGCTATGTCCGTTGCCTGCTTGATGTCCTGGCTGGCGCCGGTTGTCACATCATCATAAACCAGTTCTTCCGCTATTCTTCCGCCAAGCGCAACTTCAATATTCTGCAGCATCCTGCTTTTGGAATTAAAGAGTTCGTCTTTTTCGGGAAGGGGCATGGTATAGCCGGCCGCTCCTACCCCGGTAGGGATAATGGAGATCGTATGGACCGGTCCCATATCCGGAAGTTCATGAAAGAGAATGGCATGTCCGGCCTCGTGGTAAGCCGTGATCTTCTTTTCTTTTTCGGAAATGACCTTGCTTTTCTTTTCATCTCCTATTCCGACTTTGACAAAGGCACGTTCAATATCCGACTCGGTAAGATAGGGTCTGCCTTCCTTTGCCGTAAGAATGGCCGCTTCGTTCAGAAGGTTTTCCAGATCCGCTCCCGTAAACCCCGCGGTGGTCCTTGCCACTTTCGCCAGATCCACATCCTGACCGAGCGGTTTATCCTTTGCATGCACCTTCAGGATTTCTTCTCTCCCGCGGATATCCGGTTTCCCGACGGCAATTTTCCGGTCAAACCGTCCCGGTCTCAAAATGGCAGGGTCCAGGATATCGGGCCGGTTTGTTGCGGCAAGAACAATAATTCCTTCGTTCACACCGAACCCGTCCATTTCCACCAGCATCTGGTTTAAGGTCTGCTCCCTTTCATCATGTCCGCCGCCGAGACCGGATCCGCGGCGTCTTGCAACCGCATCGATCTCATCAATGAACACGATACACGGCGCATTCTTTTTGGCTTCGCTGAAAAGATCCCGGACACGGGAGGCCCCGACGCCGACGAACATTTCCACAAAGTCGGAACCGGATATGGAAAAGAACGGAGCACCGGCTTCTCCGGCAACTGCTTTTGCAAGCAGCGTTTTTCCGGTACCGGGAGGCCCTACAAGAATAATTCCTTTCGGGATCCTTGCCCCGACATTCGTGTATTTTTTCGGATTCCGCAGAAAATCCACCACTTCGGCAAGGTCTTCTTTTTCTTCCGTAAGCCCCGCGACCGAATCAAAATTCTCTTTGTTGTCCCGGGTCATCCTCGCGCGGCTTTTGCCGAAATTCATCATTTTCGAATTTGCGGAACCGCCCATGGACCGGGACTGCATGATATAGAAAAAGACCATGAACCCGCCGAATACAAGGATAAGCGGAAGGATATAGGTCATCCAGATATTATCCTGCGGTACATTTTCGAGGATAAAATCGATTTTCTTCTCGGTAAGTTCCTTCTGCAGTTCATTGACATCGGACACATAATAATGTGCCTTGGTCTGTGCCTGATCCCGAAACGTCAGGATTGCATCTCCGGTCGGTGTCTCCGCATTCTGCCGGATGGTGATCTCCGAAATTGTCTGACCGGATAAGGCATTTTCAAAATCATTTCTGCTCATCTTATTCTGAAACAGGTTTCCGTTCATGGAAAACAGAAGCCATACTATCGCCAGTACAATAATCAGAAGGCTGAACCCTCTGTATGAATTTTCTTTTCCCAATCCTTCTCCTCCGGACACATTCCGTTAGCAATATCTATTCATTTGCCGGCGTTTTTTCATCAAACTCAACAACACCGATATAAGGATAATTTCTGTACTTCTGATCAAAATCAAGTCCGTACCCGACTACAAACAGATTCGGAATTTCAAAGCAGGTGTAATCCACATTCACTTCTTTTTTTACACGTCTTGACGGTTTGTCCAGGAGTGTGCACAGCTTAATGCTTTTGGGTCCCCGCTTATTCAGGACATCGATGAGATAGGCAAGGGTCCTTCCGGAATCTACAATATCCTCTACGATCAATACATCTTTTCCCTCCAGGGATTCGTCTAAATCCTTGACGATGCGGACCACTCCGCTGCTTTCCGTCCCGCCTCCGTAGCTGGAAACGCTCATGAAGTCAAGAGAAACCGGCATGGTAAGGCGCTTCGAAAGGTCACACATGAACATGGCCCCGCCCTTCAGGATACAGATTAAATGCAGCGGTCTGCCCCCGTAATCCGCGTTGATTTTCTGTGCGACTTCATTGATCTTTGCCCCAACCTGTTCTTCCGTTAAAAGGACACGTACATGCTCTGCCATTCTTTCCCCTCTCTGATCAGGAATTATCAAGTATCTGCCATGCTGTATCTGACTTCAAAAATCCGTTTTGTATCTTCATCCACCCGGCAGGCTTCGCTCATCCTGTACCCTACGATCCAGAGAACATGGGAGCCTACCGCAAGAACCGGGATACTGCCCCGGACAGCCGCCGGTATTCTGGCATCTGTCATAAAGGACTTGACCGTTTTTCTTCCGCCGCCCTTCAGGATGATATAGTCTCCGATATGACGCGGCCGGATTTCCATTGTTTTGTTCATCTTGTCATAATCAAACCATTTGATATCTTTTCCGGTCGGGATATTCATATCTGCTTCATAAGGGAAAACATCAAAGGAAAAATCTTTCCGGTAACTTTCATTTAATTCCGCGGAAACTGCGGCCTCATCCGTGTCTGTTCCGAAACCATTCGAAAAACCGGTTTTTCCCACCCAGAGCATATCGTATGTTTTAACGGCCTCGAGTCCGTACGGCAGGTCAATTTTCTTTCCTGTTTCGGAGTCTGCAAGCTTGTCCATATCCTCAATATGTTTTGCCGTAATATTTTTCATGGTCCGGTTTACAATGCCTATCATCAGGCGCAGCATGTAGGTCCGGATAATCGGATCCTGTTTATCCAGCTCCGCTGTCGGAATCCCGACGCCCTCTTCATCCTGCACAATATACTTCTTTAAAGCCTCATCCGCCTGATTTGCCAGATAAACGTCCGCCTCCCCGATCAGTCTTCCGGCACGCGTGATATTATCCACTGCACCGCGGTTCACATCACTGATCAGTTTTGGCAGAATATCATGCCGGATCCTGTTTCTTGTATAATCATCATGGAGGTTTGTGGAATCCGTACACCACGCAATCTCCTCTTTTGTGAGGTAAGCCTCTATTTCCGCCCGCGTAACACCGAGCATGGGACGGATAATTCTTCCCCGCACCGGTTTCATTCCGGCAACACCCTTTAATCCGCTGCCGCGGGAAAGCTGCATGAGGATGGTCTCCGCATTATCTTCCTTGTTATGGGCTACCGCTATTTTGACGGGCTTCTGCGTGTCTTCCTCTCTTTCCCATTTTTCCGCTTCCTCCTCAAAAATCTGGTACCGGAGGTAACGGCCGGCTTCTTCCACGGAAACATGATGCTTTCTGGCAAACTGTTCCGCCTGAACTTCAACAACCCGGCAGGGGATCCTGTAGGAATGGCACATGTCCTGAACAAACTTTGCATCCCGGTCCGCTTCGCTTCCTCTGATGCCGTGATGGACATGAACCACTTTGTAGTGCGCTTTCAGTACGCTGTTCAGCTGCATCAGAACATGCAGCAGTGCCGTGGAATCGGCACCTCCGCTTATCCCGATGATCACACGGTCTCCATGACTGATCATTTGATAATGTGAAATGGTATCTCTCACCTCATTTTGTACCTGCATCATAGTTGCCCTGTCTCCTCCGCTTGTTTCCTTTGTCTCTGACACAAAAATCACTTAAATAACAATCGAGGAGTTCGCCGAATCGGGACGAACTCCTGTATATTCAACTTAATCTTCAGGTTTTAAGAGTATTTCACCCGGTTCCACCAGTCCAAGCTTCTCTCTGGCAATTTTTTCGATATACTGTTTTGTCTGAACATAAATGCGGTTCTGTTCCAGTTCTTTTGATCTGTCCTGTTCCGCACTGACCTGTTCCGTGATTCTCTGTTCCTGTTCCCTGTACTGCTCTGCTTTTTTCTTCAGAGAGCTGACTCTCAGATTAACAACAAGCGCCATGCTGATAACCACGGCCGTAACCGTGATGATCGCAATCCGGTTATTGACCCGGTCAGCTGTCCTGCGTTTTTTCCTGCGTTGTCCGCTCATTCTCCCATTCCTCTTTTTTGCTCCTGAATACAGACATAATAAGGCATTTTTACGGATTTTTCAAGGAAAAAAGCCTTCCGGCATAAGACCGGAAGGCCGTAAATTACAAATATCTGAAAAGTTCCCTGTTTTCATCTTTTGCAGGCGTCTCCGAGGTATTCAGAATTTCTGCTTTTACCGACTTCTGACCAAACAGGATTTCAACCACATCTCCTGTTTTTACTTCATAGGATGCTCTTACGGCTTTTCCGTTCACCAGCACCCTGCCGGCATCGCACGCTTCATTCGCTATGGTTCTTCTCTTGATCAGTCGGGAAACCTTTAGAAATTTATCGATCCGCATTATTTCTTCTTGTTGACAACATCCTTCAGCGCTTTTCCCGCTTTGAATTTCGGTGCCTTGCAGGCTGCGATCTTCATGGACTCTCCGGTCTTCGGATTTCTTCCTTCTCTTGCCGGTCTCTTGGAAACTTCAAATGTTCCGAAACCTACCAGCTGGACCTTCTCGCCTTTTACAAGTTCCTTGGTAACGATCTCCGTAAAAGATTTGAGTGCTGCTTCGGCATCCTTTTTGGAAAGATCTGTCTGCTTTGCAATTGCTTCAACCAGTTCAACCTTATTCATCAATTATCCCTCCTGATAAACGCTGTTTTTGTTTGTGATTTGTGATTAAATACAGGATTTTGCGATCCGTCGTACTTATTCCTTTATATCCTCTGAAGCCAGTCTTGTCAAGGTTTTTCGGCATTTTCAGGTCTCCCGGGTATAAAATATTCCTGCAGGGATACCACTAGGTATAGTACCCTGTCCAGAATCCCCCCCCTGTCGGAGTCCGTTTTTCCTTTCCGGAATATAAACGTCACGTTTTCACCCGGTTTTACGCTTAATTTCCCTTTGTGCAGGCTTATCAGCTCCGGAATTCTGTCTGTTTCCAGGTCCGCGTTTTTCCGGAAAATGAGCTTTGTTTCCTCCTCCCGGATCACGACATCCGTGATATAGATTTTATGCGCCTCGCTTTTTATCCCGGCGATCAGAAGGAGGTTGTTGACCGGGACGGGAATGGCTCCGAACCGGTCCATCAGCTCATCCTGCATATCCATCCTGTCTTCCCCGGTTTCGATCGATGCGATCCTCTTGTAAATATCCAGTTTCTGTTCTTCGTTTTTGATGTAGGAAGAAGGAATATAGGCATCCGTCTGTGCATCGACGCTTGTCTCGAATTCCTCTTCGGCTTCTATCTGCTCTATGGATGTTTCCGCTCCCGCATCGGCATGGTTTCTTAAAAGCTTTACCGCACTGTTCAGCATTTTACAGTACAGATCATAGCCTACCGCCTGCATATGGCCGTGCTGTTCGGCGCCAAGCACATTTCCGGCACCGCGGATTTCCAGATCCCTCATGGCTATCCGGATCCCGCTTCCCAGTTCCGTAAATTCGCGGATGGCTTTCAGGCGCTTTTCGGACTCTTCCGAGAGCAGCCTTCCCCTTTTGTAAAGAAGAAATGCGTAAGCGGTTCGGGCGCAGCGTCCCACTCTTCCTCTCAGCTGATAGAGCTGGGACAGTCCCATCTTATCCGCATCCTGGATGATCATGGTGTTCACATTGGGGATATCCAGTCCGGTTTCTATGATCGTTGTGGATACCAGCACATCAATCTCACCGTTCATGAAATCCAGCATGACCTGCTCCAGATCATATTCCTTCATCTGTCCGTGCGCACAGAAAACGACCGCTTCCGGCACCAGGCTCCGGATATGTTCCGTCACGTCCTGAATATTATTCACACGGTTATAAACGTAAAAGACCTGACCGCCTCTGGACAATTCCCGCCGGATGGCTTCCTTTACCGTTTCATCATGATATTCCATCACGTAGGTCTGGATGGGCTGACGGTCCAGCGGTGCCTCCTCCAGGACGCTTAAATCCCGTATCCCTGTCAAAGACATGTGCAGCGTTCTCGGAATGGGCGTTGCCGTAAGGGTCAGAACATCCACATTCTTTTTCATTTCCTTCAGCTTTTCCTTGTGCGCAACGCCGAACCTCTGCTCCTCATCCACGACCAGGAGCCCCAGATTTTTGGGCCGGATATCCTTTGACAGGACGCGGTGCGTTCCGATGATGATGTCCACCTGTCCTTTGGCAAATTCTGAAAGCGTTTTTTTCTGCTCGGAAGGAGACCGGAAACGGCAGAGAAGATCCGTCCGTACGGGAAAATTTTTCAGCCGCTGCGTAAACGTATTGTAATGCTGCTGCGCCAGAATGGTGGTCGGCACAAGAAAAATTACCTGTTTTCCTTCCTGCACCGCCTTAAACGCGGCCCGCAGAGCAACTTCCGTTTTCCCGTATCCGACATCTCCGCAGATCAGGCGGTCCATGATCTTTCCGCTTTCCATATCCGCCTTGGTATCTTCGATCGCCTTTTCCTGGTCTTCCGTTTCCTCAAACGGAAACATTTCCTCGAACTCCTTCTGCCAGACGGTGTCCGGTCCGTAAACATATCCTTTTCCGTTCAGGCGCGCGGCATAGATGGTTACCAGTTCCTTTGCGATCTCATCCACTGCACCCTTGACCCTGCTCTTGGTTTTATTCCATTCCGTTCCCCCGATCCGGTTCAGCTTCGGGACCCGGGCATCCGCAGAAGCATACTTCTGGATCATGTCAAGTTTCGTTGCGGGTACATAGCAGTTATCGCCGTCCCGGTATTCGATCTTGATATAATCCTTGATCACGCCGTCTGCTTCTATTTTTTCGATCCCCCGGTAAATTCCCAGACCGTGATCAATATGCACCACATAATCCCCGGAAACCAGTTCGGAAAGAGAAGAGATCCGGCTTCCTTCAAAAGACTGCCTGTGCCGGTGCTTTTTCCGAACCGCTCCGCTGCCGAAAATATCGCTTTCCGAGATCACGGCAAAATGGATCTGCGGATATTCAAAACCACGGTGCAGATTTCCGTACAGGACAGAAATGGACCCCGGCACCGCTTCGGGATTTTCCGTCCCGGGACAGAATGCGGATAATCCGTAGTCTCTGAAATTTTCAGCAAGTCTTGCCGCTCTTGTCCGTGACGGCGTAAGAAGGATCATCCGGTACTTCTGCAATTGATATTTCTTCAGGTCCGCGATCAGAAGATCAAAAGAATTCCTGTACGATGCCGCGCTTCTGGTTTCGATCGTATAGGATTTCTGTATTTTCATTCCCGTAATCTTCACTTCCAGACCGTTCAGGCATACGGTTGTTTTTGTTTCCAGCTCCGACAGGATTTCCTGCATGCTGAACAAATCCGGTACTTCATCCTTATCAATTTGTCCGGTCTCCAGCCTTCCGGTCATTCCCTCCCGGAATTCCTCCTCGGATGCGGAGGCTTTTTCCCTTACCCGGTCTGCCTCGTCCAGAAAAACAATGCTTTTTTCCCTGTCCCAGTAGTCCAGAAAAGAAGCTGTCCCGCCGAGTTCTTTTTCTCTGGCAGGATAGATCACCACATGCTTGACGGCTTCCACAGACCGCTGGCTTGCCGGATCAAAAGTCCGGATGGAATCAATTTCGCTGCCGAAAAGCTCTATCCGGACCGGCAGCTCCTCCGTCAGCGGAAAAATATCGATGATGCCGCCGCGGATGGCAAACTGTCCCATCCCGTCTACTTCGGGTGTTCTGTCATATCCGAAGGCGGTAAGTTTTTCCGCAAGATTTCCCGGATCCAGCGCATCGCTTTCATCGATCGCAAAAACACTGCCGTGAAAGTCCTCCGGCCGCTCCAGCTTATCCATGAGCCCATCCGCCGTCGTTACAACAATTCCCTCCCTGTCCGTTGCCATGTGCCGGCACACGTTTATCCGTTCTTTCGAAATCTCACGGCTTTCGATATCCGCGGAAAAGAAAAGCAGGTCTCTGGCCGGGTAAAGATATACATTCTGTGCAAAACAGCTGAGGTCCTCAAAGAGACTCCTTGCTTTTGCTTCATCATAGGTGATGACCAGTTTCCAGGGCCGGCTGACTTTTTCAAGTTCACTGATCACATGTGCCTTTGCGGAATCCGAAAGTCCGGCAACCTGAAAAGGACCGGGGTTTCTTCCCAGGTCTCCTGTAAGTTCACTGTAGTTTTCCAGCTCCTTCAGCGGATTTGCAAAAATGCTCATGATTTCCGGTTGTATCGGTTCATTGCGGCATCGGGTCCTTCCAAAATGATCATTTCCGCCGCATCTGCCGCTGTACCGTAGGCTTCTTCCATTTTCTTTTTATCTTCTCCCGACAGTCTGCTCAGAACATGATCCGCAAGATCCCACCCTTCCGGCTTTGCACCTATTCCGACACGGATCCTGATGAATTCTTCCGTTCCGAGATGGGAAATGATCGACTTTAACCCGTTATGACCGCCGGCGCTTCCTGCTGTCCGGATCCGCAGCTGTCCCTCTTCCAGATCCGTATCATCCGAAATAATGATGATGCGGTCACCGGAAATTTTATAGAAATCCGCTGCCGAACGTATGCTTTCGCCGGAGTTATTCATATAGGTCTGCGGTTTTAAAAGAAGGATCTTTTCCGTTCCGATCATTCCCTTCCCGCAGAGCGCCTCATGTTTTTTTTCCGTTACGGCACATTTCATTTTCCCCGCCAGTACATCTATTACATGAAAGCCGACATTGTGACGGGTATTTTCATATTCAGCTGTGGGGTTTCCAAGACCGGCAATTATATACATCCGTCTGCACTGCCTTCCTTTTTTTCCCTGTCCGGATATTTCCGGATTTCCTTCGGCATTTTCTTTTCCCGTTCCTTGACCTTATTCCAGAGAGCAAGACTTTCCTCCGGCGTATTCACGACCTCGTCTCCGAACACATGCGGATGGCGGCGGATCAGCTTCTCCGTCAGCATCTGCACCACATCGTCATAGGAAAACCATCCGTTTTCCGAAGCGATCTCACTCTGAAGAAGTACCTGCAGAAGAAGGTCTCCCAGTTCTTCACACAGGTTCACATGGTCATTATGGTCTATGGCTTCCAGAACTTCCTCTGTTTCATCCGTCAGACATTTTTTCAGCGTCTCCAGCGTCTGCGCCCTGTCCCATTTACAGCCGTTTTTGCTGCGGAGAACGGTAACGATCTCCCGAAGCTCTTTCATATCATGCGGCATTTCTTCAATGTATTCTTCCCCGTTACTCTTCCTCTGTCCCATCTTTTCTCCTGCAAACAGGCCCCGTATCTTCCGATGCGGAGCCTGTGTTTTCCTCATTCGTCTTTCTTACTGTTTTTTCTCAAACATATCTTTTCCGACCCCACAGAGCGGGCAGGTAAAATCCTCCGGCAGATCTTCCCATTTGGTTCCGGGTGCAATTCCCTGTTCTTCATCTCCGGCTGTTTCATCATATTCCCAGCCGCAGGCCGAGCATACATATACCATAATAAGAACCTCCTTTTTTTCTGTCATTTTTTATTTTCTCCGGATCCTTCCGAAAGGATCCGAATACCGTTTATCGTAGCAGAAAACCTTTCTGTCCGCAAGATATCACTCGGTTTTAAATACAACCCGGTACCGGTCACTGTTGATGCAGAATGAAGAAAGGTCCCCGCGCCGGACGGAATATTCTCCCGTTCCGGAGGAAAGGGAAAAGCGGAATACCCGGTAAAGATAATACTGTTCAGGATACAGCCTGCTTTTCAGCCGTTCCGCCTCCGTAATTTCAAAAGAATCATTTTCGGCGCCGGCGGTTGCCTTCACTGCAATATAAATCCTGTTTCCGTGGCGGTCGAACGAAGAAATATCCGCTCCTTCCCCGGGCTGCATCCGTTCCGGCTTTTTTTTCACGGCAATACGGTAGGAACTGACCCGGATCTTTTCCTGCTCCAGGATGAAACCTGCCGCCGCATCCAAAAGCTCCGTTTCATATTTCATGATTTCGACCGGATCATAAAACGGGATCGCGGCAAGTTTCATTTCTTCCCTGACCGGCTCCTGTTTGAATTTTCCCGCCCTGGCCGGTATGTCTTTTCTGCCGAAAAGCTCCGGGTGCCTGAAATAGGTGGTTCCGCAGATCAGAATATCCTGTGTAAGAAGGTGATACGCCGGATCCGCATTTTTATAGGTCTGCTGACGTTCTTCCTCCAGTTTCAGGAGTTCCCTGTCCTTTATGATATATTTCCGAAGGCCCTCGCAGAATTGAAAGAATTCCGGAAGATTCCTGTCGCTTTTTCTCGGCGGGATATAGGAATAATCGATCTCCCTTGCAAAAGAATGAAAGGTTGTATACCGGTAAATATAGTATTTTTCGGGGTACTGCAGAAACAAATAGACCGAAACAGCATGTTCATCCTGATCATGATCCGGAAGCTCCGCTGCCGTAAAATATTTGTGCTGCATGGTCCAGGCATTGGTTATGAAATTCCGGATGCGTACATAAGGATCCATGTCTTCATCGTAAAGGTATTCAAACATCTTTTTCAGATAGACCGGATCCTTTTTCAGAAAGAGGAACAGATTTGTCCGCGGAAAATAGTAGCCGGAATCCAGAAGGTTTCCCGTTCCGCTGTACGCCTCCTTAAACGCGGAAGAAAAATCCTCCGCATGCAGGAAATCCGCACGTTTAAATTCAGCCGCTGCCTCCCATTTGTAATTTTCCCGGAGGCGGATCTCCTTATAATGTTTTTTATAAAACGAGATAATCTGCTCCAGCTTTTTCAGATCCATGACTTCCCCTTCGTACAAGTTCTCCGCCGTCTGGTTTTATTATAACAACTAATTCCGTTCAGAAGAATAGGATTTTCCCTTTCCTCCGGATCCGTTATCCCGCCTGATGTTACAGTTCTTTATAAAATGCAACATTTTTGAGTTTTTCTCTTTTTTCAGCCTGATTTCAGCTTGGAAGATTAAAATCAGAACAGTTAAAGAAGAAACAACCTTTAACACTCATACCCTACCCTAACAAGCGGCGCCCCGGAAACGGAGCGCCGCACCCCTTTTCCCAAATACCTTTTCCCGCACTTCTGCAATGAATTGCCCCCGGCCGGGGCCTTTTTTATTTTTTACGGGCACGGAGTTCCGTTTCCAGTTTGTCCTTCTGCAGCCGGGCTTTTTCAAATACACCCCGGAAATATCTTGATGTAGCCGTCGGATTCCTCTTTATAATGGACAAAATCACGCCGGTGTCCTTTTTCTCTCTTGCCGACCGGATTTCCTGTAATTCCGTTTTCCACTTTATTTCATACCGGCTGAATTCCCTGGAAGCTTCTTCGGCTTTTTCCCCGATTGCTTCAAGGATCGTGTTATTTTCCATAAGGCGTTTCATGATTTCCTTCAGGTCCAGAGCGGCCTGTACGGACCTTGTCACATCGATCATAAAAACAGCGACCAGAACAATGCTGATCAGTCCGGACAGAAAAGACGGGATCAGAAGAATCAGTTTTTCGATCGGGGGATGCAGCACCTTTATCAGAAGAATGGAAAACGCGCCCCAGGCCAGAGAGCTGAGAAGGCTGATATACCCGTTTACATTCAGGGGCTGTTTTGAATAATCCCAGTACCTCATGCAGAAAAGACGTTCCATCACGGCACCCGTCACATACTCAAGGACCGTTGCTCCGACCATGCCAAGCAAATAGATCAGCGGGATGCTGTTTCTTACCGGTATGGTCAGGAACAGTATGATGATCGCTCCGAAACCGTAGATCGGAAGCCAGGGTCCGCGAAGAAATCCCCGGTTGACCCAGCGCTTTTTCTGGACCGATACAAATGCGGATTCCCAGATCCATCCGAAAAAACAGTAAAGAAAAAAGAACAGCAGCCATTGCGACTGGGTATATGACATGGAGCCCTCCTGAATGGATTGTAAAATTCATCCGCTGAATACGGAACCAAAGTTCCTTCGAATCAGTATAACACAGCTCTTGCCAGACGGACGCTGTGAATCTACAATGGAAAAGAATAACCATCCATGAAAGAAGGCTTATTTTTTGAAGCAGGTCGATTTCGCAAACGGGAAAATACAACAGAACGTCCTTCAGACCGCGCTGCCCATGCTGGCGGCACAGGTCCTGAATCTCCTTTATAATATCGTGGACCGGATCTATATCGGAAGGATTCCGGGAGAAGGGACTGCCGCACTGGGCGGCGTTGGTCTGTGTTTCCCCGTCATCGTAATGATCCTTGCTTTTACCAATCTGTTCGGTGCAGGCGGTGCTCCCCTGTGTTCCATGGCGCTCGGAGAAGGGAACCGGGAGAAGGCGGAACGGATCATGAATACCTCCTTCGTCCTGCTTCTTGTTTCCTCTGTCCTTCTGACCATACTCGGACTTGTTTTTGCAAAATCCGTTTTGTATGCCTTCGGAGCTTCCGAAGTTACCATTCACTATGCTTATCCCTATCTCCGGATTTATCTTTTCGGAACCATTGCCTCGATGATCGCAACAGGAATGAACCCGTTCATCAATGCACAGGGGTTTTCCAATGTCGGGATGATGAGTGTTTTTGTCGGTGCCGCTGCCAATATTATCCTGGATCCGATTTTTATGTTCGGATTCGGATGGGGTGTACAGGGCGCTGCCTTTGCGACCGTACTTTCGCAGTTTCTTTCTCTGGGATTTGTACTGCGCTTTCTTCTCGGTAAAAAAGCAGAACTGAAACTGAGAGCATCCTGCTTTCATACCGTGAAAGTGAAAACCGTAGGAAACATTGCCAGTCTCGGCCTTGTAAGTTTTATCATGCAGTTTACCAACAGTCTGGTTTCCGTTGTCTGCAATCATATGCTGAGTATCTTCGGCGGAGATATCTATATTTCCATTTACACGATCATTTCCTCCATCCGTCAGATGGTCGAGACTCCTGTCCTTGCGATCACCGACGGGTCTTCCCCCGTCCTGAGTTTTAACTATGGCGCAAAAAAATACGGCAAGCTTCGGGAAGCTGTCCGCATTGTAACCTTCTGGGCAATTTTCTATACGCTTGTCATATGGATACTGATTTCCTTCTTCCCCGGATTTTTCATTTCCATCTTCAGTTCCGACCGGTCGCTGCTTTCTGCCGCCATCCCGCTGCTTCATCTTTATTTCTTCGGCTTTATTTTCCAATCCCTCCAATACAGCGGCCAGAATGTTTTCAAGTCCCTGAATAAAAAGAGACAGGCAATTTTCTTTTCTCTGTTCCGCAAGGTCATCATGGTAATCCCCATGACGCTGATCCTTCCCCGCATCGAAAGTCTCGGTCCGAAGGGCGTTTTCCTTGCAGAACCGATCTCAAATCTCATCGGCGGAATTGCATGTTTTGCGGCCATGTATTTTACTGTCTACGGAAAGCTGGAAAAAAACTGAAAACGGATCTTTTCTCTGCAATCTTACGCACAGGCAAAATTTCTGTTCCGTTTTATTCCGACATATCGGTCCCGTTTGCAAGATGAACGGTATATCCGTTATAATCAATGGTTCCGTTATTCGACAGGGTATTTACGTAACTGTCTCCTGTCAGCTTCCAGGTACAGCCGGAACCTATGGTCATCGAGATCTCCTTTGCGGTATTGTCGCTGTTTACGGCTCCCGTAAGCGTACTGCTGTTTGAAAGATTCAGATTGACGGTGCTCAGGCTGTCTGCCGTAATATTCCCGTTCAGTGTCTGGTAATCCACCGTAAACAGAACACTTCCTCCGTTCTCTCCGAAAGTCCCCCATTCCGATGCTGCCGCTGCACGAAGCAGAATGCCGCTTCCGAAATTCAGCGTCGTGTTTTTCAGTTCGATCTTTGCATCTGTGTTTGTCACAAAGAACATGGGCGCTGTTGTAAACTGCGCGGAATCCGAATGGATGGAAAGTGTGGAATCCGCAGCGGTAAATGTTCCCGTGCCTTTGCCTGCATCACCGGACATGCTCTGATAGATCAGGATGCCCGCATCATCTATGCCGCCGTTTGCCCTTCCCGTTCCGGAAGCCGTCAGGGTGGAATTCTTAACCGATGCGGAATTTTTCCCTTCGATCACCGCAATATCGGATCCGGCGGCATCTCCCGTACAGGTATCCGCCGTAATGCTGCCCGTGGAATAAATGCAGGGAGAACCTTCTCCGGAAGTATTCAGCCTGCTGTTGCTTACCAGTATGGTTCCTTCCCCTCTGTCCGTTGCCGCTGCCGCACAGTGGGAACCGGAAGTGGCAATCGTCACATTATCCGCCGTGATCTCTCCGCCGTAAGACGCATCCAGCCCCCTGGAGGAATTCCCCTCTGTGGTAATGGTGCTGTCGCTGATATGGACGGTTGCGCCGCTCCCCGCTGCAAAGACCGCATTCGCGCCGCCTGCGTTGGATGTGATCGTAAGTCCGGATGCAGTGATGTTGCTGTTCTCCCGGGCAAGCAGCACCGCGTTCAGTCCGTAAAATTCGCTGTTCTCCGTATTCGAGGAATCCCCTGTTTTATCCAGTCCCGAATTTGAGATCGTCAGATTTCCCCCTCCTGAAACAACAACGGCGGAATCATCCGCCGTTGTGCTTGATATCGTTTTTTTATTGATGGTCTGTGTGGCCGTTACATTCATGCTTCCGTTCGTGGTCACGTTGGCGCTGCTCTGCTGACTGCCCTGAACCGACTCTCCGGATTGACCGCCCTGTCCCGGATTTTTTCCTTCTCCGCCAGGCGTTCCGCCCGGGCGTATTCCTTTCTCAACGGAACTTACGGTGTCGCCGTCCATAGTCACGGTGATATAATCATCCGCCTTCAGTTCTTCGAGCTTACTCTCCTGTCCGCCCGATGTAAATTTTGTGCTGTCTGTTACCGTGATGGTCTTACTTTCACCCGTAAGCGTGATCCGGTCTTCTCCGTTCATCCCGGGCGGGGTCTGCCCGCTCTCCTTGGACGGCTGGCTCTGGTCTGCTGCCTGCGATATATCTCCGCTTGGTTTTTCCGGCGGCTGTTGGCCATTCCCGTTCTGATTCTGACCGTCCGGCTGCTTTCCTCCCTGCATTTCCTTCAGGGTCCCTTCCGCGATCGTAATTTTCTTTCCGTCTATCGCCGTGATCTTGCCGTAAACCGTATTTGCATTCCGGTCTGCTGCCTGCAGTGAAGTTCCTGACTCTCCTGCCGTACCGGTACTCGAAATTCCCGCCGCATGTACCTTGTCCTGTGTTACCTTGCTGCTTTGTGCACAGCCTGCCAGAAGACAAAGCGCCACAGCAGATATCCCCAGTATTTTCAAAGTTTTAGTCATCTTCCGTTTCCCGTTTATAGGTTTTCCTTTCCTGGAATTTATTTTCAGAAACCCATGCTTTTTTGCATTGCTAAACGGTATAACAGAACCGGCTTAAATTAAACTGAATAGATATCCGATAAAAAATGACTTTTTTCTTACGCCGGATACTCTTCCGGACGGTACACGATCTCTTCCCGTATTTCTTCCGCTTTCTCCTGACCGAGGAAACGGGCGATGATGGCGAGTGCAAAGGGAATGGCGCATCCCACCGCGCGCCCCGTGATAATCCTGCCTGTGACCGTGACCGCCTCGTTCGTTACATCTGCTCCGTCCATTTCAGGGTCACATCCGGGATAACAGGTTGCCGGCTTCCCGTCCAGGAGTCCGAGTCCGGCCAGAATAGTCGGAGCCGCACAGATGGCCGCCAGATCTTTTCCCCCCTCTGCAAAAGAAAGGATTTCATCCGTAAGCTTTTTGCAGGCTTTGAGATTTTTGGTTCCCGGCTGACCGCCCGGAAGAATGATCATGTCACAGTCCTCAAACGAAAAAGAATCCAGATCCGTATCCGCACGGACATAAACACCCTGAGAGGACTTTACCTCTCTTTCTTTTTTTATGGATACTGTCGTTACCTCTATTTTGGCGCGGCGCAGAAGATCCACCGTAATCAGCGCTTCCACCGTTTCAAACCCTTCCGCAAGAAATAAACCTGTCTTTATCATAAGATCTCCTTTCCCATAGAACGCCCGGCTGCCTGATCTGCCTGCTGTTCTTCCTGTCTGTTCTGCCTGCTGTTCTTCCTGCCTGTTCTTCCTGATTGTTCTGCCTGCTGTTCTTCCTGCCTGTTCTTCCTGATTGTTCTTCCTGCCTGTTCTTCCTGCCTCTTTATCCTGATTGCCGAACCGGTCTGTCCCGTCCCTGCCTGAAATGATTTTCAGCTTTCGTTTGTCCTGTTCTGGTTTTTGTCCTCGATCAGGGTATCCCGGAAATTTTTGGAATCAATGATGCAGATCCATGTTTTTCCGACATTCATCGTGATCTCGTTTCCTTCCATATCATAATAATGTGTGATGCCGAATTCCCCGTCCTTTTTCACGCTGACCGGAATGGCTCTTCCGTTGGTAATATAGTATCCGTAGGAATCCGCGTGAATATTGATGTCCAGATAATCCGTCGTGGAGTAATGTCCGATTGCCGCATACTGCAGGATAATGTTTTTTACTTTGATCTGCCCTTCATCCCCCTTATGTTCCTGTCCGTACTGATACCGGTAATACAGACCGTCCTCCTCATGATATTCAAACTGCGGGCGGTTGTACCCGTAGCCCGGTATGATATAGTATCCTTCCAGACTGATGGCCGGATCCAGCTTCACTTCTTTGTTTCCGACCGGAAATTTGAAGTGCCCTGTATAAGACGGATCATAATTCTGGTCATAACCGAGTTTTGCAATGATCTCATTTAATCTGCTCCCGCTGGTATAGGCATTGTGCGGGCTCCTCTTATCTTTGGAACGATAAAAGGCCGGGTATCCGGAATTATCGATTCCGTTGACATCATCGTTATTCTTTAAATATGGCAGGGCAAAAGTCGACTGCCCGTAGTGCACCGTAATGGCATCATACTCTTTTCCGAAATATGTGTAATAAGTCCGCATACTCCGGCAGGATCCTATTCTCTCCAGATCATCGTAGTCTTCCATGATGGACATAAACCGGTTCATGATCCCTTCCACCGGTGCTTCGTAAACAACGCCCGCGCGGTTGATCCCGTACTGCGGCTGGGCCTGCTTGTCGTTGCTCATCATAATGGCAATCGGCCGGCGGTTCGCAATTTTTACATCCGTCATTTCCCCGGTCAGATAGGACTGGATCTTTCCGTCTTTTTCCGCCCGTTCATAGACAGAAGCTTCTGTCTCTGTTTCCGCATCCGAAGGAGACTCTGTTTCCGCCTCCGTGGTGACAATGATCTCCTTTGTTGTTTCCGGAACGGCTGCGGTCGTGGCTTCCGTTTCCGCCGTCTTTGCTTTCCCGCACCCGGAAAGACCTGTCAGGATTGCAGCAAATATCAGGATATGCCGCAGAAGGGCTGCATTGAATTTCGGCTTTTTCGCCATTCGGTTTATCCCCTTTTCTCCGAAATAACTTCTTAAAATATTTTACACTTGTTTCAAAAAGAAATAAAGCTTCCGGCAATTTCTTTTTTGTTGACGCATTCCGGGAAATATCCGATAATACTAATCACGGAGAAAACTATGGAAAAGAAAAAAGCGTATCTGATCCTGGAAAACGGCCGGATCTTTGAAGGGTACCGTTTCGGCGCGGAAAAGGAAACAGCCGGAGAACTTGTTTTTACCACCGGCATGTGCGGATATATTGAAACACTGACCGATCCCAGCTACTTCGGGCAGATTGTGATGCAGACCTATCCGCTGATCGGGAATTACGGAATAATCGGAGAAGATTTTGAGGGCAGTTGTTCTGTTCGCGGCTATGTTGTCCGTGAGTGGTGCAGCGGGCCCTCTAATTTTAGAATGCAGGGGGATCTGGACAGCTATCTGAAGGAACAGGATATCCCCGGGATTTACGGCGTAGACACACGGGAGATCACCCGCATCATCCGCGAAACAGGCGTAATGAATGCCGTGATCGAAAACCACCCCTTAGACGATGCCGGAAGACTCAAAACCTTCCGCATTGAAAATGCGGTAAGCTCCGTAACGCGCGGGTCGGTCGGGATTTTTCCCGCCTCGGATCAAAGGGAAAAGTACCGTGTCGCCCTTCTCGACTACGGGGTAAAACAGAATATCATCCGTTCCCTCACGCAAAGGGGCTGTCTTGTCACGGTCTATCCTGCTTCGGCTTCTGCGGAAGAAATCCTTTCCGGCAATCCTTCCGGCGTCATGCTTTCGAACGGCCCGGGGGATCCTGCGGATGCGGTTTTTGAGATTGCGCAGATCAGGAAGCTCCTCGGAAAAATCCCGCTCTTCGGCATCTGCCTCGGCCACCAGCTTACGGCACTTGCTGCAGGCGCAAAGACCTATAAATTAAAATACGGACACCGCGGCGTAAACCAGCCGGTAAAGGATCTGGAAACCGGACACACCTGCATCACCACACAAAATCACGGCTATGCGGTCGATGCCGCTTCCATCCCGTACGGCAGGCTCCGCTACGTGAATGCAAATGACAATACCTGCGAGGGAATTGATTACCCGGAATGGAATGCATTTACCGTGCAGTTTCATCCCGAAGCCTGCGCCGGCCCAAAAGACACCGGCTTCCTGTTTGACCGTTTTCTTTCGATGATGAAGGAGGTACCGGATAATGCCTCTTGATCCCAGAATTAAAAAGGTACTTGTGATCGGATCCGGTCCCATTGTGATCGGACAGGCGGCGGAATTCGATTATGCCGGCACACAGGCCTGCCGCGTTTTGAAAGAAGCCGGTGTCAATGTAGTGCTCTGCAATTCCAATCCCGCAACCATCATGACCGATCAGGCCATGGCGGATGAAATTTATCTGGAGCCTCTGACTCCGGAAACCATAAAAAGAATTGTCCGAAAAGAACATCCCGACAGCATCCTCGCAAGTCTCGGCGGACAGACCGGTCTTACGCTTGCCATGCAGTTGGACAAGGAAGGTTTTTTTGAAAAGGAAAACGTACGGCTTCTCGGAAGCGATGCAAAAGCGATCTCCCGTTCGGAAGACCGTGAACTTTTTAAGGAAGCCATGCTGGAAATCGGACAGCCCGTGGTTCCGTCCGATATTGCAAATACCGTGGAGGATGCGCTGAAAACCGCGGAAAAGGTCGGTTACCCCGTGATCGTACGCCCTGCCTTTACCTTAGGAGGCGCCGGAGGCGGGAAAGCGGATAATCCGGATGAACTGAAGATCATTGCACAGACAGGCCTCGATGCTTCCCCCATCTCGCAGATCCTGGTGGAAAGAGCTATTTTCGGCTGGAAGGAAATCGAATTTGAAACCATGCGCGATGCAGCCGGAAATGTGATCGCCGTCTGCTCCATGGAAAACCTGGATCCGGTCGGTGTTCATACCGGAGACTCCATTGTAGTGGCTCCCACACAGACCTTATCCGACAAAGAATTCCAGATGCTTAGAAGCGCATCGCTTGCCATCATCACGCACCTCAATATCATCGGCGGCTGCAACTGTCAGCTTGCCTTAAATCCGGACAGCTTTGAATATGCGGTCATCGAAGTAAATCCGAGAGTATCCCGTTCCTCCGCACTGGCCTCCAAGGCGACCGGCTATCCGATCGCAAAAGTCACAACAAAAATTGCATTGGGCTATACGCTCGATGAGATCAAAAATGAAATCACCGGAAAAACCTGTGCCTGTTTTGAACCGGCGCTCGACTACATCGTGGTGAAGATGCCCAAATGGCCCTTTGATAAATTTGCGGACGCTTCCCGTACCCTCGGCACACAGATGAAGGCAACCGGAGAAGTCATGTCCATTGCGCCGAATTTTGAAATGGCCCTGATGAAGGCGGTCCGCGGCGCGGAGACCGGTCTCGATACATTAAACCGTACGCCTGATGAGGACGATGCTGCCGTTCCGGTCCGGGAGAGACTCTTCCGTGTGGATGACCACCGTCTCTTTACCATTTTCGAAGCCTTGAAATCCGGCATTTCTCCTGCGGATATCCATGCCATCACCAAAATAGATCTCTGGTTTTTATACCATATCCAGCATCTCTCCGATTTTGAAATCCTCCTTTCGAAAGAAGGTCTCACGACCGAACTTTACGAACAGGGAAAGCAATACGGATATCCCGACAGCGTTCTCCTTCGTCTCTCGGGTGCCGGGGAACTTCCGTGCAAAAAAAAGAACGCCGTTTACAAAATGGTGGATACCTGCGCGGCGGAATTCAATGCGGAAACACCTTATTTCTATTCCTGCTTTGACTCCTTCTGCGAATCCCGCACCTTCCGGCGTTCCGGAAAACCGGTAATTCTCGTGCTGGGATCCGGCCCCATCCGCATCGGCCAGGGGATTGAATTCGATTACTCCTCCGTTCACTGCGTGTGGACCCTGAAAGAGCTCGGATACGATGTGGTCATCCTCAACAACAATCCGGAAACTGTATCCACCGATTACGATACTGCCGACCGCCTTTATTTTGAGCCGCTCTGTCCGGAAGATGTATGGCATATCATTCAGGCGGAAAAACCGGAAGGCGTAGTCGTGGCCTTCGGCGGACAGACCGCCATCCGTCTTGCAAAATATCTGGACAGCCGCGGCATCAAAATACTGGGAACCAGCGCGGAATCCATTGATATGGCAGAGGATCGTGAAAAATTTGACGCCCTGCTGGAAAAATTTTCCATCCGCAGACCCCGGGGACAGGGTGTTACAGGTCTCTCCGAAGCCCTGAAAGCGGCGAACGAACTCGGCTATCCCGTGCTGCTCCGGCCTTCCTATGTAATCGGCGGACAGAATATGGTCATTGCCCATAACGATGAGGAAGTACGCCGGTATATGGATATCATCCTTTCCGGAACCATAGAAAATCCGGTCCTGGTGGACCAGTATCTCATGGGAACAGAGCTGGAAGTGGATGTGATCTCGGACGGAAAAGATGTTCTGGTCCCCGGCGTCATGCAGCATATTGAAAGGACAGGCGTCCACTCCGGTGATTCCATTGCCGTTTATCCGCCGTTCTCCATCAGCGATAAAATGCTGAACATCATTCTGGATTGTTCGGAAAAACTTGCCCTGTCCCTAAAGACCAGAGGTCTTATCAATATCCAGTATCTGATCTATCAGAATGAGCTGTACGTGATCGAAGTGAATCCGCGCGCAAGCCGGACCGTTCCGTATATTTCCAAAGTGACCGGTGTGCCCATGGTGGATCTTGCGACCCGTGTCATGGTGGGGCAGCCTTTAAAATCCCTCGGCTTCGGAACGGGTCTTTACAGAATCCCCCCTTATGTCGCGGTCAAAGTTCCGGTTTTCTCTTTTGCCAAGATCACGGATGCCAATGCATCCCTCTCCCCCGAAATGAAATCCACGGGAGAAGTTTTGGGCCTCGGGAGCACTCTGACGGAAGCTCTTTTCAAGGGCCTGATCTCCGCCGGCTACCAGGCTGAAAAGCCGAGACGGGGCGGCATCCTGATTTCCGTGAACCGGCGTGACCAGCCGGAGGTGGTCCACATCGCCCGGAAGCTGGATGATATGGGTTATAAACTGTATGCCACCGAGCGCACGGCAATGGAAATTTCAAGACTCGGCACCCATGTGGAAGTTGTGGGAAAACTCGGAAAGGACAACCGTGTATTTGATCTTCTTGAAAAAGGAAAGATCGACTACATCATTCTGACCGGTTCCACGGAGCCGGATTATATCCGGGATTTCATCCGCTTAAACCACAGGGCCGTGCAGCTTTCCATTCCCTGCCTCACCAGCCTGGATACGGCAAACGCCCTCGCGGATATTCTGGAAAGCCGCTACAACCAGAGCAATACCGAACTCGTGGATATCTGCCATCTCCGGAACGCGCGGCGGGAACTTTCCTTTTCCAAACTTGAGACCTGCGGAAACGATTATATTTTCCTTGAGAATTTCAGCGGAGAAATTTCCTGTCCGGAATCCCTCTGTATCCTTCTCTGCGACCGGCACACGGGAATCGGTGCCGACGGACTGATTCTGATAGAAAACTCCGAAAAAGCGGATGTAAAAATGCGCATGTTCAATGCAGACGGCTCTGAAGGAAAAACCGCCGGAAACGCCATGAGATGCCTCGGAAAATATCTCTTTGATTCCGGCATGATCTCCGAAGATACGGCAAAAATAGAAATGGAAGGACGTATCCATACCGTAAAGCTTTATACCGTAAACGGAAAAGTAACTTCCGCTTCGGTTTCCATGGGAAAGATCTCCCTGAACACAAAGGATGTTCCCGCAGACCTTCCCGTAAAAGAAGCGATTGATTATCCCTTAACCGTTGCCGGAGAAAAATGGCACGTAACCTGTCTTTCCGTGGGAAATCCGCACTGTGTGGTCTTCTGTGACCGTGTGGATGAAGTGGATGTACAGAAAACAGGACCGCTGTTTGAACACGCAAAAAACTTCCCGGAACGGACCAACACGGAATTCATCCGGGTAGTCAATCCGAGCATGATCAAAATGCGGGTTTGGGAAAGAGGAAGCGGTGAAACAAAAGCCTGCGGTTCGGGCGCATGCGCTGCGGCAGCGGCTGCCATAGCAAACGGTCTCTGTGAAAAAAATACCGACATCACCATAAAAGCGGAAGGCGGCGATCTGATCGTAAATATTTCCGATGACGATGCGGTTCTGACCGGGGAAACAAAACTGGTTTACCGGGGAACGGCGGAAGTATAGATATCCCGATTATGATGCAGAACAGTCCCTGCATTTTGGAGAATGGGCCATGGTTGAAAGATCGGTTTTCATCAAAAAGAGTCCGCAAAATACGCTCAAAGCTGTCTGATAAAATAAAAAAAATGCCGCCTGCTGAATTTATACAGGCGGCTTTCTTTATTTCACTTTTTGATCAATTTTCGTTTTTTGCTTTGCTCTTGTTTTGGATCCGTTACTTTTTTGGTCTGTTTCTTTTTTATCTGCTTTGGTTCTGTCTGTGTCAGCTTTTTCTGTCCCGGATCTGTCTGCCTCTGTCCTTTTTGTTTCGGTGCATCAATACGGCGGAACATGGCAAACAGGATGGCAGAATTCCCGTTGTTGCCCCAATACTGCAGATCCACGCGAACCCATTGTTTTCCTCCGTCTGTGGGGCACTCGGAAAAAGCGCTTCCCCTGCACCTTATTGCCTCACGGAATGTTTCCCTCAGCTTTTTTCTGGATTCCTCTGAAAAATGATTCTGGTAGGCCATTCCCGTATCCAGAACCTTTTCCCCGTATCCGAATTCCTCATTGTATTTTTTATTCACCCGGAGCTCTCTTGTGTTTTCTTCATCAAACTCGAAAACCGCGACCGGCAGGGCAATGCTGTTGAACAGAAGATCAATATGCGACTGCCTTGACCAGAGCACTTCCGCAATATCCCCTATGCTTTCAGCCGGTTTCTCTGCAGGCTCCTGAGAAATTCCGTTTACCAGCGCCTCATATTCATTCACCGGCATGGGACGTGCAAAATAGTACCCCTGCACATAACCGCACCCGATATCTTCGAGAAATTCCTTTTGCTGTCTTGTTTCCACTCCCTCTACGATAACCGGAAGCTCCAGCCAGCCAGCCGGCCATGCGGATCACAGATGCAAGAATGCGCGTGCCCCTGTCATTTTCCTCCTCGGACGAAAGAAACTTCATGTCGATCTTCAGGATGTCGATCTGAATATCCTTCAGTGTATTTAAGGAAGAATACCCGCTGCCGAAGTCATCCATCATGATAAGAAATCCCTTCTTATGGAGCCGGTTTATCACCTCCCGCATAATAGCCGGATTTTCCATATAGGTACTTTCCGTGATTTCCAGATTCAGAAGTTTCGGCGGGATCCGGTATTTTTCCGCAAGTCCGGAAATAAGATCCACCAGTTTCGGGTTATAGAGATTTACCCTTGATATGTTCACGGAAACGGGACCCGGGGTTTTTCCTTCCTCCAGCCATTTACGCAGCAGCCGGCACACCCGTTCCCATATATAATAATCCAGTTTTCCGATAAAGCCATTGTGTTCAAATACCGGAATAAATTCTCCCGGCGGGATCAACCCTTTTTTAGGATGCTGCCAGCGGGTCAGCGCTTCCGCGCCATATGGTTTTTCTGTCTTCAGGTTATACTTCGGCTGAAGGTAGATGATGAACTGTCCTTCGTCCAGCGCCTGCTGCATTTCATTGACAATCCGCTGTTCTTTCAGAATGCTGTCCCGCATTTCCTGCCGGTAATAACAGAGCGGTGCGAATTTCTTTCTGCACTCTGTTGCTGCCAGCGCGGCGCGCGAATACATGGCGCCTACATCCATACCGGGATCATCCACCACATACACGCCAAGGGAAACCCGGAGCATATAGTCCTGTTTATATGCCGAAATTTTACGGCCTACTTCTTCGGAATGTTTCCAGATTATTTCTTCATCAAAGGGTCTGCAAATGGAAAAAATATCCGCTTCGATCCGTCCGTATGTGCAGCAATCTGCTTCCATGCCCTCTTTCCGGAGCAGGCCTGCCACATAATTCAGAAACTGATTTCCCTCTTTTTCTCCCCAGAAGAAATTGAATGTCCGGAACTGATCAATGTTCAGGCACAGAATGACAAACTTTTCGGCAGGATGCTGATCCAGAAGCAGTCTTGTTTCCTCAAAATATTTTGTACGGTTGAAGAGACCGGTCAGGGCATCGTGTTCATTGGCAAATTTTACCTGATCCAAAATATTAAGCTGGCTTCTCGCGATCGCGTTTTTAAGCCGGGAAAGCAGTATATTCGGCGCACACGGTTTCGGAACAAAATCCCACGCTCCCAGGTCCAGTGCCCTCTGCTCGTTTTCGTTGTCGCTGGATCCTGTCTGTACCAGAATAGGCAGGTTCATATACGGCGTGCCCGGCAGCTTTTTCAAGAATGTGAACCCATCCATAACAGGCATCATAATATCCAGGATAATAGCCGCAACTTCCTTTTTTCTGTTCAGGATCTCATATGCCTCCTGACCATTTTCCGCTTCCACAACATCATATTCTGTCAGGAGAATATTCCCCAGGATCTTACGATTGATCCGATTGTCATCCACAACCAGAATGATCTTTTTTTCAATGATATTTCGCCTCATGACCCGTCCCTCCTTTCCCCGGCTTAACCAATACATAAGTCCCTGAATGGCGTTGATCCCCTGCTTTGAATTTCAAGGGGAAGTCACCGCACACTCACGGAAATATCCGCCGATCATGCAAGAACAGCCATACCTCTCTTGTTCTATAAGAATATCATGAGGCGGTTAAAATATCCATACCGGAAATAAATCCTGCGGCGGTGTTTATCCTGCCTGAAATTACATTTTAAGGTAAAAAAAACAATAAAAATATTCCTGCATCACCGGATTTTCCGAACCTTCACAGATTTGCGAACTGTACGTTGTCTTTTAATTTTACATGCTGTATGATGGAATCAAAAAGCCGGTGTATCTTAGGATTTTGCCCGATCATCCGGTTTTGTATGCTTTAATTTCATGTCTTCTTTTATAGGTGTATCCGAGAAGTTTTAGTGATGCTGCGCGGAAGGCAAAGATTCTGAAGCCGTTTTTCCGTCCTGCATCGGAAAGGTACGGTTAAAAAAATGAAGAAAATGTTTAAGGAATTACTTCACTTTAAATGGGCAGTCTTTTTTATTCTTCTTACCGTGATCGGTTCCGTCGTTGCCAATTTAGCCCTTCCCATGTATCTGTCAAATGTCATCAACACCGCCATTCCCGCCCGCGACATGGGGGGAATCGTTTCGATCGGCGGGACCATGCTGCTGTTCGTGCTTCTGGGAATTGTCTGCAGCGTGATTACCGGTCTTCTGGCATCCGTGGTGTCTGTCGGACTGGGAAAAAATGTCCGCAGCCAGGTCTTTCGGAAGGTACAGTATTTTTCCCAGACCGAATTCGATAATTTTTCGACTTCTTCCCTGATTACAAGGACCAATAACGATGTGATACAGGTCCAGACCTTTATCAACATGCTCCTCCGGGTCTGTCTGATGGCTCCGATCATGTGCATAGGCGGCATCATCATGGCCCTGGCCAAAAGCGTGACCATGTCCATGATTTTGCTTGTTTCCATGCCGGTCATGATTATTTTTGTTCTATTGGTTGCGAAGGTTGCGACTCCCTTATCCACAAAGCTGCAGGGAAAGCTCGATGAGATCAACCTCGTCACACGCGAAAAGCTTACGGGGATCCGCGTCGCACGGGCTTTCGGAACAGAAGACTTTGAGGAAAAACGCTTTGATAACGTAAACCGCGACTTCATGAAAACCGCAATCAAAATGAATACCGCCATGGGCATCATGATGCCGGGTTTAAGTCTGGTCCTGTATGCGACCATGGTGGCCCTGATCGGTTTCGGCGGCTATCAGATCATCCATTTGACCTCCGTTCCGATCGGCGATGTCATTGCCGTCATTCAGTATGTGATGCAGATCATGATGGCCGTGATGATGCTGTCCATGGTATTTGTCATGTATCCCCGGGCTGCTGTTTCCGCCCAGAGGATCAATGAGGTCCTGGATACAAAGCCGGTCATTACGAACGCGGAAAAAGCCGTAACCCGGACAGAAAAAAAAGGCTATGTTTCCTTTCGGGATGTTACCTTCTCCTTCCCGAATGCCGCTTCTCCCGTTCTGAAAAATATTTCTTTTGATTCCGGACCCGGTGAAGTTACGGCAATCATCGGCTCAACAGGCAGCGGGAAGTCCTCTCTGGTAAATCTGATCCCGAGATTTTATGATGTCCAGCAGGGAGAAATCCTGGTTGACGGTGTGAATGTGAAGGATTTTGATACGGAAACGCTGCGGGGAAAAATAGGCATTGTTCCCCAGAAAGCATTTCTGTTCAAAGGTACCATCGCCGAAAACGTCGGTTACAGTGAAGAAAACATGTCCGAAAAAGAGATCGAACATGCCGTAAGCATTGCGCAGTCTCTGGATTTTGTCATGGCAAAGGACGGCGGTTTTGAGGCTTCCATTTCTCAGGGAGGGACCAACGTATCCGGCGGCCAGCGTCAGCGTCTGGCAATTGCCCGGGCAATTGCCCGCAATCCGGAAATCTATATTTTTGACGACAGTTTTTCGGCGCTGGATTTTAAGACCGATGCTGCCCTTCGCAAGGCACTGTTCGCCGAAGCCAAAGATGCAACCGTGATCCTTGTCGCACAGCGGGTGAGCACCATCATGCATGCCAACCGGATCCTGGTACTCGAAGACGGAAAATGCGTGGGGATGGGCACACACAGCGAGCTGCTTGAGAGTTGTGACGTGTATAAGGAAATCGTATATTCTCAGTTAAGCAAAGAGGAGGCATGACCGATGAAAAACATAAAAAACAAGACGATTAGTTTTAAGGAAGTCTTTGGCCGGCTTTTCCGCTTTATGAAACCCTACCGAAAGGGACTGATCATATCCGTTATCTTTATTGTTTTTGCATCTTTGTTTAACAGCCTGGGACCGTTTATTCTTGGAAAGGCTACGGACTCGATGCTTGGTCTTGTGCTGAACGGAACCCCGGTTGCCGCCGGCATCAAAAAATTTGTGACCATCCTGATCATTCTGGCCATTACCTATATCCTTTATGCCGTGTTCAAATATATCAGCACCTGCATTCTGGTACGTGTTTCCCAGAAAACCATCTATGACTTAAGACGCCGTGTGGATGAAAAATTCAAGAAACTGCCTTTGAACTATTTCGACACCAACACGTACGGCGATATCCTCAGCCGGATCACAAATGATGTGGACACGATCTCCAACAGCCTGCAGCAGAGCCTGGATCAGATCGTAACGGCAATCACGGCTGTTATCTGTATTTTTGCCATGATGCTTTTCATCAGCCCGATTTTAACCCTGATCGGCGTCATTACCGTACCGGCCGCACTGATCATCTCCATGAAGATCGCAGGAGCTTCCCAGAAATATTTTAAGGAACAGCAGGAAACGCTGGGTGAGATCAACGGTTATGTGGAAGAACTCTATTCCGGGCATAATATCGTAAGCGCCTACGGTACAGAAGAAAGAACCATTTCCGTCTTTGAAAATACCAACGAAAATCTTTACAGCAGCGGATGGAAATCCCAGTTCATGTCAAGCACGCTCATGCCGATCACCCAGGGAATGACGAATATCGGGTATGTCGCGGTTGTTGTGGTAAGCGGTGCCCTGGTAATCGGCGGAAGAATGACCATAGGCATGATTCAGTCTTTCATTCAGTATTTAAGGCAGTTCTCACAGCCCATCAACCAGACTGTCCAGATCGCCAACGTGCTGCAGTCTACTGCAGCGGCAGCTACCCGGGTATTCGAGTTTCTGGATGAAAACGAAGAAGTTTCCGAAACCTCCAATCCTGTTATTCCGGAAAAGATCGACGGCAGCGTTCAGTTTGAGCATGTCCAGTTCGGATATGTGCCTTACCACCTGCTCATGCATGATGTAAACATTAAAGTGGAGGCAGGCAGCAAGATTGCGATCGTCGGACCGACCGGTGCCGGCAAGACAACCCTCATTAACCTGCTCTTACGTTTTTATGATATCAATTCCGGACGGATATCCGTAAACGGCGTCGATATCCGGGATATGAAACGAACCGTTTTGAGGGAAACATTCGGCATGGTGCTGCAGGATACCTGGCTGTTTACCGGAACCGTTATGGAAAATCTGAGATACGGACGTCTTCATGCCACAGATGAAGAAGTGATCAAGGCGGCTAAAGCCGCCCGTGCAGACTCTTTCATCAAAGCACTGCCGAAGGGATATGATTTTATGCTTCAGGAGGGTGCAACAAATCTGGCTCAGGGTGAACGCCAGCTGCTGACCATTGCCCGCGCCATTTTGTCCGACAACCCCATTATGATTCTGGATGAAGCAACAAGCTCTGTGGATACCAGAACCGAAGTTCTTATTCAGGAAGCAATGGCGACCCTTATGAAGGGCAGGACAAGCTTCATCATTGCACACCGGCTTTCAACCATTAGGGATGCAGATATGATCCTGTACATGGAAAACGGAGATATCAAGGAAACGGGAACGCATCACAGTCTGATGGACAAGAACGGGCTTTATGCAAAGCTCTACAACAGCCAGTTCGCGAACGACAACGGATAACGAAAACCCCTAAAAGAGTTTTCGACAGATTCCTCTCTTTCAAAAAAAGGAACAGGCCCGCCGATTCATTACCGGCAGGCCTGTTTTTTGCATTCCTTTTTGCATTTTCTATCCGTACTTGTACGGCATTGCTTCCTGAAAGCCTTTATGGCTCTGCCGCAAAACCTGTTCTCACTTTTTCCCGCTGAACCCCCCGGGATTGAACACTCTCGGAAAGCAGCCGGGCAGCAGCATCGGACGGGAGTGGCTTTGAATAATAAAAGCCCTGCACGACATCACAGTTGATCTGCCTTAAAAAGGCGATCTGTCTTTCCTCCTCGATTCCTTCCGCGATGGTCATGATATTCAGCTGGTGCGCCATCCGTATAATGGACTGAATGATGACCTTTGCCCGGTCAGAATCTGCCAGCCCCTTAAAAAAGCTGCGGTCCAGCTTCAATGTATCAAAGGCAAGATAATTCAGAATGCCCAGGGAAGAATAGCCGGATCCGAAATCATCAATGGACAGGCGCATCCCCGCATTATGAAACTGACCTGCAAGCACAACAACTGCCGGTTCGTTTTCCGCTGCAACCGTTTCCGTAAGTTCCAGTTCCAGCAGGCCGTGCGGGACACGGTATCGATCTGCAATGGCACAGAGCTCGGAAACAAGGTTTGTATTTTTGAGATGCACGCGCGAAAGATTTACCGAAATGATGATCTCCGGCATCTCATTGTCTATCCATCGGCGGATTGTCCGGCAGACCTGTTCAAACATATAATAATCCAGTTTTGCAATAAATCCGTTCTTTTCAAAGATCGGTATGAAGTCATTCGGGCAGATCAGCGAGCCGTCCTTCTTCTGCCAGCGGACAAGCGCTTCCATGCCTGCAATGCTGTTGTCCGAAATCCTGTACTGCGGCTGCAGATAAAGTTTGAATTCTTTATTTTCCAGTGCGCCGTTCATTTTATCTTCAATGAGCTGTACTCTCTGCGCCTCTTTTTTCATGGCATCGTCATAGAAAAGATATTCAGCTTTGTCCGTCTGCTTGGCCGCCTTGTGTGCCAGCATTGCTTTTTCAATGGCCTCGCCGATATTGCTGTCTTGTTTTTTGCAAGTACTTTTTGGACAAAGTTGCAAAACATTTTTGGACATTGTTGCATGTCCAAATTGGACAAAGTTGCAAAGCTTTGGCTAGTCGTGTTCGGACCAGCCATTTGATGCTT
>Ga0163159_1000081_pt1 | contig 154395 bp, 126 predicted proteins | sample BioMet9_FD_108702 | JGI IMG/M metagenome (GOLD analysis project Ga0163159, IMG submission 108702) | Microbial communities from bioreactor (seeded with sewage sludge) at Lawrence Berkeley National Lab, California, USA - Biofuel... | ecosystem: Engineered > Bioreactor > Anaerobic > Unclassified ... | reverse complement strand
GAACGGGCGGGGGCAAAGGGACCCGCCTCCCGTCGGTCGGCGCGCAAGAGCTGAAGCCAACCGCCGCCAACGGAACGAAATATCGTTTGACAGAGAAGGGCCTTCTCATGGAAGCCGCGAACGAAGAGAGCGGTCCAGCGGACATTGCGTTCTTCACAGCCGCGCTTCCGCCATCCGCCGGTCCAGCGCGTAACGGTCGCGCAGATACTCGAGATACGCGTGGTGCTCTTCCCCGCGCGCCTGTTCGCTGAGCGCCGCCCACAGCTCCTGCCACGTCAGGCCCCAGACGTCCACGCCGTCGCTCCGCGCCTGCAGCGTGAATTCATGCACCTCGTCGCGGTGCCGCCGCCCTTGCGCCCCCTGCACGTCGAACCACAGGTACAGCAGCGTGAACGCGCGCCCGGTGGTCCGCAACCCGAGCAGATGCTTCAACAGTTGCGCGGCGTGCAGGTGCTGGTGCAGCGTATCTTCGGGCGAGATGCGCGCCGCGAGTTTGGCAAGGTTCGGCCAGTCGCGGAAGAAGGCGTGACGGGCATGCGCGGGGCGCAGACCGTGCTGCGGCATCCCGGCGTACGGCTCGCCGAGCTTGGCTTCCATGGCGCATAGAAACGGCGTTGCGCCCTCGGCCGCGAGCGTCACGTCGGCATGTGGCGGCGTGCCGAAACCGGCCGTAATCGGGAAGCGGCATTCGAAACCGAGCCACACCGGCTGCTCCGCCGGAAAGCCCAGCGCGCGCAGCAGTTCGCGCTTCGGCCGGTGCCGCCAGTGCGCGAAGACGTTGACCGCGAGCGCCGCCGACGAGAGCAATGAATAGAGGTGCCCCTCCGCGCCCGTACCCAGCAACTCGCCGCCGGCGCCCTGCACGAATTCGCGCCGCGTGGCCGGATCCAACGGCTCGCAAAACTGATCCTCCAGCCGCAGGACCGCGCGCGCTGGCGACGTCTCGTTGCGCGGGCGGAAGGCGAGGCTCCGGCGCTCGGCCCAGCGGGCCTGCCACTGTTCGAGTTCCTGCCGCAGAGTCACGCCGCGGGCCTCACTGTGCCAAAGCTAAAGCGGCGACCTCCTCGCCGATCGCGAGCGACGCCGTCGCGGCGGGTGAGGGCGCGTTCAACACGTGCACGGCGTGGTCGCGCACCACGAATTCGAAATCCTCGACCAGCGTTCCGTCGGGCCGCATGGCCTGCGCGCGCACGCCGCTGCCGCCGGTCATCAGGTCGTCTTCGCGAATCTCGGGCACCAGCGTTTGCAGCGTGCGGCAGAACAGCGCGCGGCTGAAAGCCCGCCGCTCTTCCGCAACGCACATGCCGAAGTGCCGGGCGGCGAAGCGCCATAGCCCCGGAAAGGTAATGGCCTCGGCGGCGTCGCGCCAGTCGAAAGCCAGTTTCGAATAACCCTCGCGCTTCAACGCCAGCACGGCGTTCGGCCCCGCTTCAATGCCGCCGCGGACGTGGCGCGTAAAGTGCACGCCCAGGAACGGGAACTTTGGGTCGGCGACCGGGTAGATCAGGTTGCGCACCAGAAACTCGCGCTCCGGGCGCAGCTTGTAGTAGTCGCCGCGGAAGGGCACGATCTGCACGTCCGTTGCGACGCCCGCGAGTTTCGCCACGCGATCCGCTTGCAGGCCGGCACAGGTCACCAGGATGTCGGCGGCAATCGCGCCCGCTTTCGTTTCGACGCGCCATTCCGCGCCGTCGCGTTTCAGCGCCATGACCGGGGCGCCGAGCAGCACCGTGCCGCCGCGCGCCTCAATGTCGCTTTTCAGCGTCTCGCACACGGCGGGGTAATCGACAATGCCCTCTTCGGGCACGCGCAAACCCGCGACGCCGCATGCGTGGGGCTCAATCTCGCGCATCCGTTCCGGATCGACGATCTCCAGCCCGTGCAACCCGTTTTTCGTGCCGCGGTCGAACAGATCGTGCAGCCGCGGCAACTCGGCCGCGTTCTTTGCGACCACGAGGTTGCCGCAGATTTCGTGCGGGATGGAGTGCTCGCGGCAGTAGGCCGTCATCTGGCGGATGCCGCGCACGGCGAGTTGCGCTTTGCGCGAGCCGGGCCGGTACGCCAGACCGCAATGCAGCACGCCGCTGTTGTTGCCGGTCTGGTGGCGGCCGACGCCCGCTTCCTTTTCGACGAGCGTCAGGCGGCTCTCCGGCGCGCGCTCCAGAATGCGCAACGCGGTGGCCAGCCCCACCGCTCCCCCGCCGATGACGGCAATGCGTTTCGCGCCCATCGGAGCGCTCTATTCGGGCAGCCGCGCGTCGAGCACCTTCTGCGTCTGCTTGGCGCGGTAGGCATCCAGCCGCTCGATGAGTTGCGGCCGGTGCGCCGCCAGCATCGCCACCGCCAGTAGAGCCGCGTTCACGGCGCCGGATTTGCCGATACCCAAGGTGCCCACCGGAATGCCGCCGGGCATCTGCACGATGGAGAGCAGCGAGTCGATGCCGTTCAGCGCCGCGCTCTGCATCGGCACGCCCAGCACCGGCACGGTCGTGTAGGCCGCGGTCACGCCCGCGAGATGTGCCGCGCCGCCCGCTCCGGCGATGATCGCCTCCAGCCCGCGTTTGCGCGCCCCCTTGGCCCATTCGGCCAGCGCGTCGGGCGCGCGATGCGCCGAGATGACGCGCCGCTCGTACTCCACTCCGAATTCGTCGAGAATGGCGCAGGCGTGCTGCATCGTGTCCCAATCCGACGTGCTGCCCATGATAATGCCGACAAGTGGCTTAGCTTCCATTGATCCGCTCTCCTGGTCCGTAGATGACAAAAAGGGACGGCCTCCCTCGCACGGAAGGCGCGTCCCTTTTATAGTCGCAATTCTGAAGCGCTATTGGCCCTGGCTCAGCGAGAAGCCCGGCTTGCCGTCAAAATTGTACAGCCCCTCGGTCTTGATGATGTCGAAATCCGCGTTCGTCGCGCGCTGCATCAGGTCGATGAACTGCTGGTACACGACCACGGGATTCGCGTTGTCGCTTTGAAAGCGGCAGCGCCAGTGATCGGTCGTGAGCGTATCCTTGAGGCCGCCCGGATAGACCTTCACACCGCGATTCGAGATCATGACCAGCTTTAGCCCGCCGCCGTTCAGCGCCTCGACGCGCTTACCGAACCCTTCGGCGTCGCCCGGCGGATTGTAGAGGAACAGGTCGATCCCCACCAGTTCGCGCTTCGGCATGGCGTGCGCCGCAACCGCCGCGTGAGCGGGCCGCTCCGGCGCGGCGCTGTAGCGTACCGGCTTGAACTTCTGCGGCTCCTGACCCAGGCGCGCCACGATCGCGTTGCCGAACTCTTTCGTACCCACCTGCTGGGTGGTGTGCGGGTTCTTGCCTTCCTTGGCGATGTCGTAGGTGTGGATGCCGTCTTCAATCGTGCGCAGGAACGCATTATGCACGCGCTCGGCGATGTCGTACTGGCCGATGTGGACCAGCATCATCACCGAGCCCAGGAGCAGCCCTGACGGGTTGGCCAGGTTCTGGCCCGCGCGCCGCGGCGCCGAGCCGTGAATCGCTTCGAACATCGCGTACTTCGCGCCGATGTTGGCCGAGCCGGCCAGCCCGACCGAGCCCGCAATCTGCGCCGCCACGTCGGAGAGGATGTCGCCATAGAGGTTCGGCATCACGATCACGTCGAACGCCTCCGGCGTGTCGGCCAGCTTGGCCGCGCCGATGTCGACGATCCAGCTCTCTTTCTCGATGTCCGGATACTCCACGCCGATCTCTTCGAACACTTTGTGGAACAACCCGTCGGTCAGCTTCATGATGTTGTCTTTCATGAAGGCCGTGACCTTTTTGCGATGGTTGCGGACGGCGTAGTCGAAGGCGTAGCGCACAATCCGCTCGCAGCCCGAGCGCGAGATCAGCTTCAGGCACTGCGTCACGTCGGGCGTCTGCTGATGCTCGATGCCGGCGTAGAGGTCCTCTTCGTTCTCGCGCACGATGACGACGTCCATGCCCGGATGCTTCGTCGGGATGTACGGCTCGTACGCCACGCACGGGCGCACGTTGGCGTACAGCCCCAGCATCTTGCGCGTCGTTACGTTCAGGCTCTTGTAGCCGCCGCCCTGCGGCGTCGTGATGGGCGCTTTCAGAAAGACCTTGGTGCGCAGCATCGACTCGACTGAGCTTTTCTCAATGCCCGCCGTATTGCCGCGCAGATAGACCTTTTCGCCGATCTCGATCTCTTCAATGTCGAGCCGCGCGCCGGCCTCCTTCAGGACGTGGAGCGTCGCGTCCATGATCTCGGGGCCGATACCGTCGCCCTTGGCGACCGTGATGGGAGTATTTTGTGCCATTGGTTCCGTCCAGTCCAAAGAGATTCTGATTCGCCTCGCGCCGCTGCGGATTCCGCCCAAGGGCTGTGTCCGGCGGCCCGGCTAAAACTCTTCGCGTCCGACGTACAGCTCCGAGATCTCCTGGCGGAAGCTTTCGATGGCCTTGGCGCGCCGCAACTTCAACGTGGGCGTCAGCTCGCCGTGCTCGATGGAGAAATCGCGCGGAATAATCTTGAAACGCCGGACCTGCTCGAAGGGCGGCAGTTGGGCGTTGACCTTGCGGACGATCGTCTTGATCTCGGCATTGACGGCCTTGTCCCGCGACAGCTCTTCCAGGCCGTGGGCCTGGGAGGAGACTCCGCCCACGTTTTCCGCCGCCTGCTCGTTGATGCTGACCAGCGCCGTCATGTAGGGCAGCCGGTCGCCGATCAACAGGATCTGGTCGATGATCGGGTGCATCTTGAACAGCGCTTCGATGCGCGCCGGGTAGATCTTCTTGCCGTTCGAGGAGACGATCAGTTCCTTCTTGCGCCCGGTGATCCAGATGTAGCCGTCGGCGTCGATCTCGGCCACGTCGCCGGTGTGCAGCCAGCCGTCGCGCAGCACCGCCGCCGTCGCGCCCGGGTCTTTGTAGTAGCCCATGAAGACGGTCTCGCTGTGCACCAGCAGTTCGCCATCCTCGGCGACGCGCAACTCCGCCCCGGGCAGCGCCACGCCGATGGAGCCGTAGCGCGGGCGGTCCACCGGATTGGCGGTGACCACTCCGCCCTCGGTCAGTCCATAGGCTTCCACCAGCGGCATGCCGATGGAGGCGTAGAACTCGGCCAGACTCCGGCCCAGCGGCGCGGACCCGCTGCACGGCAGTCGCAGCCGCCCGCCCAGGCGCTCGCGGATCTTGGAAAAGACCATCTTGTCGAAGAACTTCAGCGAGGCAAGCTGCCACGGCGCGGGCGTGCGGCCCTGCTGGCGCGCCTGGCTGACGGCATTGCCGACGCCGAGTCCCATGTAGAACAGCTTGCGGACGGCGAGCGGCTTCTTGCGGATCTCCGTCGTGATGCTCGCGTACATGCGCTCCCACACGCGGGGCGGCGCGATGAACAGCGTCGGGCGGACCGAACGCAGCTCGCCCGGCAGTTTCGACAGGCTCTCGCTGAACCAGGCCGTCACGCCCAGCCGGACGGGGAACAGTTCCAGCGCCAGACGCTGGGTGATGTGGGCCGACGGCAGGAAAATCAGCGTCGAATCGGCGGGGCTGAGCGGCAGCGCCTTCACTCCCATTTCGCAGTTCGCGAGGATCGCGTTGTGCGACGCCAGGCCCATCTTGGGCTCGCCCGTCGCGCCCGAAGTCAGGTACAGGATGGCCGCCGATTCCGGCGTCACTTCCTCGCGGATCCGGTCGAGCAGCCGCGGATCTTCGATGAGCGCTGCCGTGCCGTGGCGCCGCAGATCATCGAGCGTAATCGCATTTTCCGCTTCGCCGGCGAAGAGGATCCGCTTGGCGGGAATTTCGTCCAGGCCCGCGCTGACGAGCGTCTGCAGCATCTTCGGATCTTCGAAGAAGATGGCCTTCGGACCGGCCGCTTTCAGCGTCTTCACCTGATCCGCGGGAGGCAGGCTGGTATAGACGGCGGCCGCGATGGAGCCGTTCGTCATGATGCCCAGGTCGGCGAGGTAGAACTCCGCGCGCGTCTCGGAAGCGATAGCGCAGATGTCGCCCAGGCCGATCGCCAGCGAGCGCAACCCCGCCGCAATCTCCTCTACGGCTTCCCGGAACTCGATCCAGGTCCAACTCTTGTAAACGCCATTGCCCTGCGGCTGGTGGAGGGCCGCGGCGCTGCCGAGAAAATCGGCGGTGGCGGCCAACATGTTGTAGACGGTCCTGCGCTCCCGAGGGAGCTCAGGCGGAAGCTTGGCCATACGTATCGGATTCTCCCAGAATCACTACGCAGAACGCTACAGGGCTGCCATCCCGCACTCCTCCCGCTTACCGCTCCCAGGGGAAGAGACGCCCCGGAGGCAGCCCACTCCAGGATAGACTAAGCTATCTCCGGTGCAACCCGGAGAAACGTCCCCGGAGCCGGATTGGCTCAATCCAGCTTGTAGATCGTGAGACCGGTCAGCAGCTTGGGATAGAAGTCCGTCGATTTCTGCGGCATCACGCCGCCGCCGAACGAGGTGTCGGCCACCTGGTCGATACCGGTCGGCTTCAGCAGAAAAGCGATTTGCGCCGCGCCCTTGCGGGCTTCCGCCACCGCCGGCTCCAGGCCGCGGATGTAGCGCAGATAGTGCCCGTCACGCACGGCTTCTTCGGAGATGCCCAGCACCTTGGCGAGCAGCGTTTCGTGCAGCACGCGCACATCCAGCGCGCCGCGCGCGGCCTTTGCTTCCAGGCGGAAGAGCCGGTCGCCGATCGCCGCGCCGAGGATGGTCCGCTCCGGCCGCTCGGCCCAACTCGCCTGTAGCGCGTCGAGCGATGGGATTTCGTCGATGGCAAAATCGGCCGCGGCCGCTTGCAGAAAGCCCTCCTGCAGCGTCTCCGCCGGCAGGCCGTTCACCAGCCGGTGCGTGGCCAGGATCTTCAGCCCCGGCGAGCGCATATTGACGAAGGTCATCATCACGCGGTCGGCTCCGGGCATGTCCGGATTGGCGCGATACGTGCCCAACGCGGTCTCGTAACGGTGATGGCCGTCGGCGATCAGCAGCTTCTTATCGGCCATCAGCGCCTGAACGCGGCTGGCGTCCGTCATCTTCCACAGCCGGTGCACCACGCCGTACTCATCGGTGATCTCCGCGAGCGGCGGTTGCTGCGCTGCCTCGTCCAGCAGCGCGTCGATCGCCCGCGCCGGGTCGGAGTACAGCATGAAGATCTGGCCGAAGTGCGCGTGCGTTGCGCGCAGCAGTTCGGTGCGGTCTTTCTTGGGACCCGAGAGCGTCTGCTCGTGGCGGTAGACCACGCCGGCCGAGTACTCTTCCAGGCCGCCCAGCGCGATGAAGCCCTTGCGCACCAGCCGCTCGCCGGTGTCGGGCAACGTGAACTCCTGGAAATAGGGGAAGACGCCGGGCGCGGCGTCCCTGGCCAGGATGCCGCTGGCGATCCAGTCTTGCAGATAGGCCGCGGCGCGCGTGTAGACGTTCTCCGCCGCCGAATCGTCCGGGCGGCGCTCACCCAGAATCACTCGTACCAGGTTGTACGGGCTCAGCTCCAGGTAGCGCGCCTGCATGGCCGGCGAGATCTTGTCGTAAGGCTGCGTGACCAGCTTCGCCAGATCGCCGGCCTTGGACGTGTATCGATAGGGTTGGAAAGGGTAGATGCGAGCCAAGTTTCAGGATACCAGACCGTCGTAGTCGCATATTCCTCCCGGCGGCACGCTAGGATGGGCGTCATGGGCTACGATGCAGAACTGGACTTGGCCCGGATCCTCGGACGCCGCGCCGGGCACCTTGCGCTGGAACATCGGGAACGGGGAGTGATCTCCGAGGACAAGCCGGACGCCTCGCCCGTGACCGACGCCGACCGGGAGTGCGAGAAGCTGATTGCCGGAGAAATCCGGCGCGTCTTTCCATCCGACGGTCTGCTGGGGGAAGAGGGCGCTCAATACGAGGGGACCTCCGGCCGCCGCTGGATCATCGATCCGATCGACGGCACGCGCGATTTCGTACGCGGCAACCGCCTGTGGTGCAACCTGATTGCGCTCGAAGTGAACGGCACGGTGGAGCTGGGCGTATGCACGTTTCCGGCGCTGGCCGAGGCGTATTGGGCGGTGCGCGGCGGAGGCGCGTGGCGCAGCCTGCACGGCCGCACCAGCCTGATTCACTGCTCCCCGGTGGACAGCGCGGAGCGCGCGGTGCTGTGCGTGAACGGGCTTCCAGATACGCAAGAAATGCCATTTTCGGACCGAATTTTGCCGTTTTTTGGCAAATTTTGGGCGGTTCGCAGCCTCGGCGGCGCGCTCGACGCCATGTACACCTGTGCGGGCATGGCTGATTGCTGGCTCGAGTTTTCGGCCAAGCCGTGGGACCTGGCGGTGATCCAGGTGGTCGCCAAAGAAGCCGGGCTGCGCTTCTTCGACCGGACCGGCGCCGACACGATCTACGGCGGCAACGCGGTGCTGTGCGTTCCGGCTCTGGAGCCGTTGGCGCGCGAGTTTCTGGGGCTCGCCTGACATTTTCTGCCGCCGCCGGTTGGTGCGGCGGCATCAAACACAGCAGCGGTGGGTTGTTTCGCAACGCCTTTTCCCCGCGTCCCGTGACAAAGTAGGCCCGATTCTCTTTTCTGCTTGCGCGGGCGCGGATCCGTTTTTAAGATAAAGGCGTATTTTGACCTGCCGCTCCAGAGGTTGCACATGATCTATTCGCGCTCCGCGGAATATGCGATCCGCGCTTTTGTGCTGCTTTCTTCGGTCCCCGAAGGCAAGTACGCCATGGTGAAGAACATCGCGGAAGAGGGCGACATCCCGGCCCATTTCCTGGCGAAGATTCTTCAGCAGCTTGCACGGAAAGGATTCCTGCGGTCGAGCAAGGGTCCGACCGGCGGATTCTGCTTGCGGGTGCCCGCCAGCGAACTGAGCCTGCTGAAAATCGTGGACTCGGTGGACGGACTGGCGGACTATGAACGCTGCATCGGTGGCATGACCGAATGCAACGATTCGGCGCCGTGCGGGATGCACGATAGCTGGAAGGCGCTGCGCCAACGTATCATGGAGTATCTGGAGCGCACGTCCATCGAGGACCTGGCCAAGGCCCTCGAGCAGAAAAAGCGGAATCTCGAAAAGATTCGCAAGGGCAAGCGCTCCATGGCGAAGAAGGCCTAGAGGGGCCTTTTTCGAGATATACACGGCTTGAGAATCAAGCCGAGGAGGCGCTGGATGCCGGTCCACAAAGGGGAGCTTCCTACCCCGCAGAATATGCTTGTCCCGATGGTGGTCGAACAGACCTCGCGGGGAGAGCGCGCGTACGACATTTACTCGCGGCTGCTGAAAGAGAACATCATCTTTCTGGGCACGCCGATCGACGACCAGGTCGCCAATCTGATCATCGCCCAGATGTTGTTCCTGGCCTCCGAGGATCCCGAGAAGGACATTTCGTTCTACATCAACTCGCCCGGCGGCTCCATCACGGCAGGCATGGCCATTCTCGACACCATGCGGCTGGTCGAGCCGAACATCGTGACCTACTGCGTCGGTCAGGCGGCGTCGATGGCGGCGATCCTGCTGGCCTGCGGGACCAAGGGCAAACGCTACGCCCTGCCGCACTCGCGCGTGCTGATCCATCAGCCGTCCATGTCGGGTCTGGCCGGGCAGGCCAGCGATATCGACATCTACGCCCGCGAGATCCTGCGGATGCGCGAGATCCTGAATGGCATCCTGGCGGACGCGACCGGCCAGGACGTGGAACGCGTGGCGCGCGACGTCGACCGTGACTACATCATGGAAGCCGAGCAGGCCGTCGAGTACGGCATGGTCGACAAGATCATCGCGCGGCGCGAGAAGTAGCCATCTCCAGCCGTACGACGCCGTAAAAGAAAAGGGGCGGGTCTTCGGGCCCGCCCCATCTGTTTCTTACGCCGCCGGCCGGTCAGGCCTTGGCGTTGACGATCTTGAGGTACTTTTCGTATGCGCGGTCCCACTCGGGAGCGGCGCCCTGCGATTCATAGCGCTGCAGCTCGAACGAATTGCGCACCACCTCGCGCAGCCCCTTCAGCCCGTCGATTTCGCCCGCGCCCAGGGCCTGCACCAGCAGGTTGCCAATGGCCGTCGCTTCGCCCGGACCGGCGACCACGGCGCGGCCCGTCGCTTCGGCGACGAAGCGGTTCAGCAGGCCGTTCTTCGAGCCGCCGCCGACAATGTGAATGGTCGCGATGCGGCGGTTAGTCACCTCGTCCAGGCTTTCCAGCACCTGGCGGTAGCGGAGCGCGAGGCTCTCCAGGCAGGTGCGTACGAACGAGCCGGGCGTTTGCGGCGTGGCCTGGCCGGTGCGGGCGCAGAAAGCCGCGATGCGCTCGGGCATCGAGCCCGGTTCGAGGAACGCGTCGGGGTCGATCACCGCAACGAACGGCGGCGCGGCGGAAGCCATTTCCGTCAGCTCAACGTAGTTGTATTCCCTGCCCTCCAGGGCCCACGCCCGACGGCATTCCTGCACCAGCCACAGCCCGGCAATGTTTTTCAGGAAGCGGATCTTGCCATCGACGCCGACCTCGTTGGTGTAGTTCAGCTCCAGCGTGCGGTCGTTGATCACCGGCGCGTCCAACTCGACGCCCATCAAACTCCACGTGCCGCTCGAGATGTAGCACCACGGCGCGCCATCGGCGGCGGCGGGTACGGCGGCGACGGCCGAGGCCGTGTCGTGGCCGGCGGTGGCGAAGACCGGCGTCTCGTCGAGGCCCGCCGTCTCGCGGATCTCGTCGAGCAATCCACCGAGCTTGGCGCCCGGCCGCACGACTTCACCCAGCAGCGCCTTGGGCAGCGCCAGCGCGTCGAACAGTTCGGTCGCCCAGCGCGCCGCGGCGGGATTCCAGAATTGCGAGGTGCTTGAGATGGTCAGCTCGTTCTTTTGCACGCCGCAGAGCCAGTAACTCAGCAGGTCGGGCATGAAGAGCAAGCGGCTGGCGGCGCCGAGCGCGGGCGAGCCCGCCTGCTGGATCGCATTGAGCTGGAACAGCGAGTTGAACTGCATGAACTGCAGTCCGGTGTGGCGGAAGATTTCGGCGCGGGAGACAGTCTGGAAGGTCCGCTCCATCATGCCGTTGTTGCGCGCGTCGCGATAGTGGCGCGGGTTGGCGAGCAGTTCGCCATGGGCATCCAGCAAGCCGAAATCGACGCCCCAGGTGTCAACGCCAATGCCGCTCAGCTTCAAGCCGCGTCCACGGCCGGCGACGCGCAGTCCCTCGCGAATCTCGTGGAACAGCCGGAAGGCGTCCCAATACAGTCCGTCGGGAAGCCGCACGGGCTGGTTCGGGAAGCGGTGCAACTCTTCCAGCTCCAGCTTGCCTTGGGAGAGGCTGCCAAGAATGGCGCGACCGCTTTCAGCGCCCAGATCGAGGGCCAGATAGTGACTCATGATAAAGTGCCTGCCTTACAAAGATCGGAAAATGCGGAAGCGGCGGACGAGGCCGGGGCGGGACTGAAGTCCGCCCCACCAAACGGCGGGACCGGAGTCCGGACCACGGAAGCGCGCGGTGAAAGGAAGAACGCCTGCATCCGCCTAATCCGGAAAGTCGAAGACCAGCTTGCCTACTCCGCCGGAGTAGCCGTGCAGCATCTCGAACCCCTCCTGGGCCTTTTCAAACGGCAGCGCGTGCGTTAACAGTGCAGTCGGAATCCGTCCGGCGGCGAGCAGCGCAGCCGCCTCCACGCCTTTATGGTTGGAGCGCAGGATCGTCTGGATCCGTACTTCCCTGCTCATGGCCGTGTGCAGATCCACGGCAAAGCGCGGCGGCGCGGGGATGCCGATCAACACGAACGTGCCGCCCGGCTTGGCGCAACGCAACCCCAGCTCAATCGTCTCGGGCGTGCCCGCGGCATCGTAAACCAGGTCCGCGCCGCGGCCCGCGGTGCGCTGCATGACCGCGTCCAGAAACGGATCGGCCACCGCATCCATGGCGAAGTCCGCACCCATCTTGCGGGCGAGCGCCAGCCGGTGCGGCACGCGATCGCAGGCCAGCACCTCGGCCGCGCCGGCCAGCTTGGCCATGGCCACGGCGAGGCCGCCGATGGAGCCGCAACCGAGCACGACGACGGTCTGGCCGACCCGCACCGGCGCCAGCTCGAAAGCATGCACCAGCACGGCCAGCGGCTCGATCAGCGTCGCCTGGTGCCACGTCAGCGGCTCGGGAACGAGACTGGCGTTGGCCTCCGGGATGACGACATATTCGCGCAGGAATCCTTCGGCTTCGGGGGCGCCCATGAAACGCGCTTCAACACAAAGATTGTGGCGTCCGGCGCGGCAGAATTCGCAGTGACCGCAAGTAAGCAGCGGCTCCATGGCGACGCGGTCGCCGGGCCTGAAATCGCGGACGCCCTGCCCGGCCGCCACCACCTCGCCCACGGGTTCGTGGCCGAGCACCTGGGGATAGACGGCCGGCGTCGAGTGAACGCGGCCCTCGGCCCACCAATGCACGTCGGTGCCGCACAATCCGACCGCGCGCATCTTGACCAGCAACTCGCCCTGGCGCGGGCCCTCGGGCGAGTTGGTTTCGACGAGTTCGATACGCCGTGGGGCGACGAGTGGAGCGCTGCGCATGAGGTCTGACCGATCAGCATATCGCACGCGCGCGCCGCCCGTTCGACGGACGACGGGAATATACTGTGGGCCATGAGACGCCGGGATCTGCTGATTGGCGCCGCCGCGCCGCTATTCATTCCACGCCACGCCTTCGGCGCGAACGACCGTCCGGTATTCGGCATCGTTGGCACGGGCAACCGGGGCGGCTGGCTGCACACCACCTTCATGAAACTCGGCGCGCAGTGCGCCGCGGTCTGCGACACCTACGAGCCCTACATGGAGCGGGCGCGCGGCATCTCGCCGGCCGGCTGCAAGACCTACGCCGACTACCACGAGATGTTCGAGCGCAAGGATCTCGATTTCGTGGTCGTGGCGACGCCAGACCATCAGCACAAGCCGATGCTCTTCGCGGCGCTCGACGCGGGCAAGGACGTGTACCTGGAGAAGCCGTTCTCGCTGAACCAGGCGCAGAGCGCCGAGATGGTGACCAAGGTGCGCTCGACCGACCGCATCGTGCAGGTCGGCATGCAGCGCCGCAGCATGCCTTTCATCTACGCCGCGAAGAAGCTGATCGACGATGGCGCGCTCGGCAAAGTGTGGCACGCGCGGGCGGCCTGGAACTGGAACTTTCTGGAATGGCTCGACCCGCGGCCGCTCGAAGGCAAGCTCGATTGGGAGCGCTTCCTGGGCGATGCGCCGAAGCGCCCGCTCGACCCGGCGCGGTTCCGCTGGTGGCGCGGCTTCTGGGATTACTCCGGCGGCAACATGACCGACCAGGGCACGCACCTGATGGACGTGGTGCAGTGGATGACCGGCAACAGCTCGCCGCAGGCGGCCGTGTGCGGCGGCGCCGTGAGCCGCGCGAAGCTGGCCGAGGTGCCGGACGTCTTCACGGCCGTGTTCAGCTACCCGGCGATGACGGCCACCTGGACGCTGTGCTACACGAGCGCGTACGACTACGACTGGTCGGTGACCTTCCAGGGCGAGAAGGCGACCATGGTGCTGAACCGCAAGGGCTATCAGATTTTCAAGGAGCCCGAGCCGAGCGCGGCGCCGTGGAGCGCGGGCGCGGCCGACAAAGTCATCGCCGAGATGGCCGATACCGACGCCCCCGATCTGCACCAGAAGAATTTCCTCGACTGCATCAAGAGCCGGCAGCAGCCGAATTGCACGGTCGAGATCGCGGCCTCCGCGGTCGCCGGTCCGCACATGGCCAACATCGCCTATCGCGAAGGCCGGCGGGTGACGGCGTAGCTCCGTTTGGTGGGGCGGTCCTCCAGGACCGCGCGGGCTCTCCAGAGCCCGCAAAACAAGTCGTCGTTACGAAGTGGGGCCTGGAGGCCCCACGCGGCTCTGGAGAGCCGCCCCACTCAGCCTAGATTTTGCTCCAGTCCAGGATCACTTTGCCCGACTTGCCGGAGCGCATGGCTTCGAAACCCTGCGCAAACTCGGTGTACGGGAAGCGGTGCGTGACGATCGGCGTGACGTCCAATCCCGACTCGATGAAGACCGTCATCTTGTACCAGGTCTCGAACATCTCGCGGCCGTAAATGCCCTGGATGGTGAGCATGTTGAAGATCACCTGGTTCCAGTCGATCGCGAATTCGTCGGGCGGCAGGCCGAGCATGGCGATGCAGCCGCCGTGGCGCATGTTGGCGATCATGTCGCGCAGGGCGTGCCCGTTGCCGGACATCTCCAGGCCGACGTCGAAGCCCTCGGTCATGCCCAGGCGCGCCTGCACTTCGGGCAGCGTCTCTTTCGTGGAATCGACCGCCGCCGTGATCTTGAAGCGCCGCGCCAACTCCAGGCGGGCCGGGTTCACGTCGGTGATGACCACGTGGCGCGCGCCGCAGTGCCGCACGACGGCGGCGGCCATGATGCCGATGGGACCCGCGCCGGTGATCAACACGTCTTCGCCGACCACGGGGAAGGCCAGCGCCGTATGGACCGCGTTACCAAAGGGGTCGAAGAACGAAGCGACCTCGTCGGAGACCGTGTCGGCGTGCTTCCAGATATTTGCCGACGGCACCGCGACGTATTCCGCGAAGCAGCCGGGGCGATTCACGCCCACGCCCTTCGTATGGGCGCACAGGTGCCGGCGGCCGGCCAGGCAGTTGCGGCAGCGCCCGCACACGACATGGCCCTCGGCGCTGACGCGGTCGCCGGGTTTGAGGTCGATGACATTCGACCCGACCTCGACAATGCGCCCGACAAACTCATGGCCGACGGCCATCGGCACGGGAATCGTGGCCTGGGCCCACGCATCCCAGTTCCAGATATGCACGTCGGTTCCGCAGATGGCCGTCTTGTCGACGCGCACCAACACGTCGTTGATGCCCACCGCCGGGACAGGAATCTCTTCGAGCCAGAGACCCGGCTCGCGCTTTGCTTTGACAAGTGCTTTCATGAGCATGGAAAACTCCAGGCTAGCGCCCTCGGGACGCTTCCGTCCTCAATGGTAGTCGAGGAGAAGGTGGCAAAGGGATGCGCCGATGGCTCACGGGCGGGAGTGCTGGTAGCATACGGGCATGTCTCCTTCGAGCATGATTAAAAAACTGCTGGCCGGCACGGCTCTATTTACCCTTGGCGCCGTCGCGATGTGGCTGGCGCGGCCCGCGGTGGCCGTGGAGGCGCAAAGCCCGCGCGTCTACGAGTTGCGCACCTACCACTGCGCGCCGGGACGGCTGGAGGCGCTGAAGACCCGTTTCCGGAATCACACCACCAAGCTGTTCGCCAGACACGGCATGCAGAACATCGGCTACTGGATTCCCGCGGACGCCCCGGCGGCACAGGACACGCTGATTTACATCCTGGCGCACGACTCCCGCGCGGCCGCCGAGAAGTCCTGGACCGACTTCCGCAACGACCCGGAATGGAAAACCGTGCGCGAGGCGTCGGAGCGCGACGGCAAGATCGTGGAGAAGGTCGATTCCGTCTTCATGACGCCTACGGACTTCTCCGCGCTGAAGTAGGAAACGGGAGCGGCGGATGCACGAAATCAACATTCCGGCTGGGGCCGGAACGGCCGGATTCTACGCCGGGTTGCAGGCGCAGTTGGCGGCGTTGCTCGCGGGCGAGAAGGACCCGATCGCCAACACGGCGAACATGGCCGCGCTGCTATACCATGCGCTGCCGGACGTGAACTGGGCCGGCTTTTACTTTTTGAAAAACGGCGAGCTGGTGCTGGGGCCATTCCAGGGCCAACCCGCCTGCGTGCGCATCGCCGTGGGCAAAGGCGTGTGCGGCACCGCTGCCGCGACGCGTCGGAGTGTCCGCGTCGAAGATGTGCATGCCTTCCCCGGCCATATTGCCTGCGACGCCGCGTCGCGCTCCGAGCTGGTCGTGCCGCTATTGAAGGACGGCGGCGTGCTCGGCGTGCTCGATCTCGACAGCCCGCTGCCCGGCCGTTTCCAGCCGGAAGATCAGGCGGGTTGCGAGCGCTTGGCGGAAACGCTGCTGCGAAGTCTGGCGTGAACGGCGTAAGAAAACGAGGAGTTTAGTGAGCAGAATCGGCAATTGCATCGGGGCGCTGGCGCTGGCCGGCGGTTTGGCTTTAGCGCAAGGCGGGACAGCCGCCAGCTTCCATCCCGGCGCGCTCTGGCCCGATAACCACGGCGTGCACATCAACGCGCATGGCGGCGGGATCCTGTTCCACCAAGGCCGGTACTACTGGTTCGGCGAACACAAGATTGCCGGGCCGCAAGGCAACACCGCGATGGTCGGCGTGCATTGCTACTCGTCCCGGGATCTTTACAACTGGACCGATGAAGGCATCGCACTGGCCGTCTCGAAGGATCCGCACAGCGACATCGTGGCGGGCTCCATCATCGAGCGCCCCAAGGTGATTTACAACGCGCGGACCCGCAAGTTCGTCATGTGGTTCCACCTGGAGCCGAAGGGCGCGGGTTACGAGGGCGCGCGCACGGGTGTGGCGGTCAGCGACCGCGTCACCGGCCCCTACGCTTTCGTGCGCTCGCTGCGGCCGAACGCCGGCTCGTGGCCCCTGAACATGCCCGAAAAGCTGCGGACCGGTGCGCTGCCTGCGGTGCCGGTCCCGCAAGGCAGCCCCGCATGGATGGAAGCGAATCGCAACGGCGCCATCGTGCGCCGCGACTACGCGGGCGGGCAGATGGCGCGCGACATGAATCTGTTTGTCGACGACGACGGCACGGCATATCACATTGCGGCGTCGGAAGAGAACGGCACGCTGCACATCTCGCAACTGAGCGCCGACTATCTCTCGTTCACCAAGCGCTGGATTCGCGTCTTCCCGGGCGGGCATAACGAGGCGCCCGCCATTTTCAAACACCACGGCAAGTACTACATGATCACGTCGGGCTGCACGGGTTGGGAGCCGAACGCAGCGCGCTCGGCCGTGGCCGACTCGATGCTCGGCGAGTGGCGCGCGCTCGGCAATCCGAGCCGCGGCACGCCGGCCGAAAACGCGACCACGTTCGAAAGCCAGTCCACGTTCGTGCTGCCGGTGGCGGGACAGCCGGGAACGCTGATTTTCATGGCCGACCGCTGGCGACCGAAGGACCCGATTGACGGCCGTTATATCTGGCTGCCGGTGGAATGGGAAGACGGCAAACCGGTGTTGCACTGGCGGAACGAGTGGTCGCTGGCCGGTCTCAAGTGAGCCACGCGGACATGGCTCGTTCCTCGGCGGCGAGTCGTGATCGTACGCCGGAGAGTTGTACATAGCTGACCGCAGAGAGATACCACCGCTCCCTTACGGTCGCGGCTCCGTTTCGAGGTTGGCTCCGTTTCGGGGCTACTGTTCGTCTTCCGCCGGGATGTCGAAGTTGACCAGTTCGGCGCGGAAGCCGCGCGTGCGCCACGCGCCGTATGCAATGCCCGCCAGCATCCAGATGGAGCCGGCAAGCTGCGCCATGTGGCTGAGGTGCAACCACAGCAGCAGGCAGATGACGAAGCCCAGGACCGGCGGGATCAGGTTGCCCAGCGTCTTCTTCTCCGCGCGCACGTAATAGCGCAGGAACGCCGCGGCGTTGACGCCCATGAAGGCGATCAGCGCGCCGAAGTTGAGCATCTGCGCGCCGAGGTCGAAGTTCAACACGAAGGCGCCGAGCAGCGTCAACACGGCGACGAAGAGCACGTTGTTGCGGGGGATGTGCGACTTCGCGTCCACCTGGCCAAAGAACGACTTGGGCAGGGCGTTGCTGCGGCCCATGCCGAACAGCAACCGCGCGGCGCCGAGCATCGCGCCCATGCCGGAGCCGAAGTTCGCCACCACCAGCGTCAGACCGACAATCACGAGCAGCGGCGCCCAGGCCTGGCTTGCGACGTGCACGAACGCGGTGTCCACCATGCGCTCGGTGCTCAGGTCGGGCGTGGGATTGATCAGTTGCGCCGCGTAGACTTCCAGGGCGGAGAGCAGACCGATGGCGACGCAGGTGAACACCGTGGCGAGCAGGATGTTGCGGCGTGGATTTTCCACCTCTTCGGAGAGCGTCGAAATGCCGTCGAAGCCGATGTAAGTGAGCACTGCAATCGACGTGCCGCCCAGCACGGCGCTGGTGGAAAACGTCGCGGGATCGAAGAACGGCCGTGTGAAAAACGCCGCGCCGTGCGCGGTCTGGAAGATCACGCGCGCGGCCGCCGCGAAGAAGATCAGAATCACCACGCCCATGCCCGCGGCCAGCCCGGCGTTGACTCGCGCCGACGTCCGCACACCGACAATGTTCAGCCCGGTGAAGAGCAGCGTCACGATGATGACCCACATCCAGGAGGGGATGCCGGACACGAACACGTTGGCCTGCTGGCTGATCCAGATGACGCAGATCATCGGGTTCAGCATGTAGTCCATCACCATGCTCCAACCGGTGATGTAGCCGAGCGCCGGGTTGATCTCCTGACCGACGTAGGTGAACGCCGAGCCCGCGCTCGGATAGGCGCGCGCCATGCGTCCGTAGCTGATCGCGGTGAAGAGCATGGCCGCCATGGCGATCAGGATTGTGGTCACCACGTGGCCGTGGCCGCGCTTGTCCAGCACGCCGAAGACCGACATCGGCGCTGTAGGTTGGATCACCACGATCCCGTACAGGACCAGGTCCCACAGCGTCAGGCTGCGGCGCAGCTTCGCTCCGGTTGATGCACCCTCGGTCGTGCGTGCTTGTGTCACTGCTGTTCAGGCTCCCGGCGGTCGTTGTGGCGGGCGGATTCCGCGCGATTCGCGCGCCGCGAGCCCACGTTCATTCAACATACCGTTTTTCCAGGAGCCGGTTCAGCCAGACCGTCAGGCGGCGTGTTCCATGAAGTAGTACGCCAGCATGTGGCATACAAACATGTGCGCGTCCTCGATGCGGCCCATGTGCGGATCCGCCGCCAGAATATTCAGTTGGACGAGTTGCGCCAGACGTCCGCCGTCGCGGCCTGAGAGGCCGATCGTGCGGCAGCCGGCTCCGTTCGCGTACTCCACGGCGCGCAACACGTTCGACGAGTTGCCTGAGCCACTGATGGCAATCAGCACGTCGCCCGGCTGGGCAAAATTCTTCAACTGCTCGGCGAAAACGGCGTCGTAGCTGACGTCGTTGGCATAGGCGGTGATCGTGCCGAGCGAGTCGGTCAGCGGCAGAACACGGAAGCGCATCTGGTGGCCGTAGCTGGCGCCCTTCACCAGATCCGTGGCGAGATGCGAAGCGGTGAAGGCGCTGCCGCCATTGCCGCAGACAAAGACTTGGCGGCCCGCGTCGCGCGCCTCACGCATCCAGCCCGCAGCGTGCTCGACGGCCGCAAGATCCAGGTTGCTCAACGTCGTCTGCAGTAATTGGCGATAGTCTTCGAAAAAGCTCACGGGGCGGGCCCTCCTGAGGCGTCTTGTTGCGGCGACCGGCTGCCCCGCAGGCAGTAGCGTGCGATCGCCCCAAGACGAGTCTACCCTATTTAGTAGTTGGCTACTACTTAATAGCAAAATACGCACGTTGCGGTCGTCGCGGCGTCCGTCCCAGCACTGCCGTGATTGCGAATAGACTGTAGAGCGTGGAACGCCACACTCCGGCACGGATTCGCGAAGCCAGATGCATCTGGCGGCCGTTGGCGGCCGCGGCGCTATTGGCTTGCTCCGTTGGCCTGCAGGCGCAGGACCGGCAGGCAAAGATCGCATGGCTATCCCGGAACGCCGCGCCGATCCGTTCCATCGATCCGAATACCGCCAATGATGATTTCGCCGATCTCCAGCCGTTAGCGGCGGCGATTGGCACAGCGCGCGTCGTCGTGCTGGGCGAGCAGTCGCATGGCGAAGGCGCCACGTTCCTGGCCAAAGGACGGCTCGTCAAGTTCCTGCACGAGCGGCTCGGTTTCGACGTCCTGGCATGGGAAGCCGGCGAATTCAACTGTCAGGATATGGACGCGGCCGTCCGCGATCCGGCCACCCCGTTGCAGGACGCGATCAACCGGGGCCTCTATCCAATCTGGGGCCTGAGTGCGCAGGTGCGCCCGGTGTTTGAATACGCGCGGCAAGCTGCCGTCAATCATAAGCCGCTGGAGATGGCCGGGTTCGACCATCAGTTTTCCGGGACTGGTGGCGCGGCACGCCGCTGGCGGGACGCGATGATTGCATTCATCGACCGGGCGGATCCGGATGCTCTGCCACCGGCATTGCGCGCCAGTCTGCGGGAGGGCACGGACCTGCTTTCCCGCGGTGATGCTACACCTGCGGAGCTACGGGCGCTGGCGGAAAAGTGGAAAGCTCTGCCGGACTTGCTGGACACGCTTGCGCCGAGGTTGAGGCAGGTGTACGGCGCACGCCGCACCGCGTTCATGCGCCGCACGGCCGGCGATGCCCTGATCTCACTGGAAGGGCTCGCCCGCTTCCGCGAATCGTCGGGCGCCTTTCGGGCCGCTGACAACAACTACCGCGACCGGCGGATGGCGGAGAACCTCCTCTGGCTCGTCAACGAACGCTACAAAGAACGCCGTGTGATTGTCTGGGCCGCAACATTTCACACGCTGCACGAACCGGCCGCGATCGATCTTGGACCCGACTCCGACTTCAGCTACAAAAACGTTGTGACCATGGGCCAGATTGTCCGGGCGGCGCTCGGGCACGGCGTGTACACCATCGGCTTCACGGCCGCCGAAGGGCACGCCGCGAATGTGATGGGCGGCATGACGATGGACTTGCAGACAGCGGAAGACAACTCGCTTGAGGACCTGTGGATGCGCACGGAACGGCGCTTCGCTTTTGTGAATTTGCGGACTTTGCCGGCACAGCATTGGCTGGAGCAACCGGTTTCGGCGCGTCTGCTTTCGCATTCGCCGATTACGACCGCATGGCCGCGCCAAGTGGACGGGATCGTCTTCACGCGCACAATGTTCCCGGCCACCAAGGGGCCGGTTGTCCCGGACGGAGCGGTCATAACCGACGAGCCGCTCCCACGCCCGCCGGGATAGGCGAACGCTCAACGCCCGGTGGGGAGATCAGGGCAGGCCGATGTCGCGCAGGAAGCGTGCGGCTTCCTCGGGCGGCGTGGGATTGATGTAGAAGCCGGTGCCCCATTCGAAGCCCGCGACGCGCGTCAGCTTCGGAATGATCTGGATGTGCCAGTGCATGTATTCGTACGGCGGATCCTGCAACGGCGCCGTGCTGACGATCATGTTGAAGGGCGGCAGTTCCAGCGCCTTCTCCATTTTGCGCATCAGCACGCGCGTGACCCAGGCGAGGTTGCGGACCGCGCCGGTGTCGATCGTTTCGTAGTGCGAGGCGTGGCGGCGGGGCATGATCCACACCTCGAACGGGAAGCGCGACGCGTAGGGGCACAGCACGATGAACTGGTCGGTTTCGAGCACCACACGCTGCTGCACCTTCGCCTCGTGCTGGATGATGTCGCAGTAGATGCAGCGCTCGCGGTAGTCGAAATGGCGCTTGGCGCCATCCATCTCCTCGATCACGCGCTTGGGCACGATGGGCAGCGCGATGAGCTGCGAATGCGGATGTTCCAACGTGGCGCCGGCGCCCTCGCCGTAGTTCTTGAAGACGAGAATGTAGCGCAGCCGCCGGTCCTTCTTCAGGTCGGCCATGCGGTCGCGAAAGGCGAAGAACGTGTCGGCGTACTCTTTCTCCGTGAGCGAGCCGGGCGACGCGTTGTGGTTCGCGGTTTCGATGATGACTTCGTGCGCGCCGACGCCGTTCATGCGGTCGTACGGCCCTTCGCCCTCACGGTCGAGCGAGCCTTCGACGCGCAGCGCGGGGAACTTGCTGGGGACTACGCGCAGGTGCCAGCCCGCGCGGTTGGGCGCTCCTCCCGAACGGTAGGCGAGCACTTCGGGCGGGGTCCGTGCTTCATTGCCGGGGCAGAAGGGACAGATGCGCCCGTCCCGGGGCGTTACGCGCTCCCGGGTGAAATCGTCCGGACGGCGCGCGCGGTCGGTGGCAATGATGACCCAACGTCCGGTGATCGGGTCTTTCCGCAGGTCTGGCAAAGTAAACTCCCGCTTCTACAACTGAAAATCACTATAAGAATAGCGGATCCCAACAACGCCTCATCGGCGCTGCGGCGGCGCGCGCGGCGGGCTTCAGTGGCGGAAGCTCCAGGCGTCGGGAAGGTGTTCAATCCGCGGCGGATCGCTGAAGACGACGGTGATCAGATCGAAGCGGATTTCGTGGGCTTCGATGCCCGCCCGCCGGGCCCAGGCCCGCGCCGCGCGGCGTTGCGCCAGGATCTTCAACTCATCCACCGCGCGCTCGGGCGAGCTGGCGTCGTCGCTGGCGCGGGATTTTACTTCGACGAACACCGTGCGCCCGTGATCGCTGGCGACGATGTCAGCCTCGGCCAGATTAGGTCCGGTCCAATTGCGCGCCAGAATGCGGTAGCCCTTGCCCTGAAGGTAGCGGTGCGCCAGATCTTCACCACACCGGCCCAGCCATTGCGTGGCCGGCTGGTGGCCGCGCAGAGCGGCATGACGTAAAGCATCAATGCGGGCCAGCAGCCAGGGGATCACGCAGGGTCTTTCAGGACCTCGAACTCGAATGTCATCACCTTACCGCGCACGACGTAGCACAGGTAATATTCCCAGAACCGGCGGAAGTGCGGGAAGGCGTTCACGAGCAATTCGAAGCCCAGATACCTCCACAAAGCCAGTAGCTTCACGCGCACTTTTTTCTCACGGAATCTGGCCTGTGAATAGTAGCCGAAGCCGGCGTTATTGTCGCCGAAATAGCGGAACGAGAACGAATTCAGGTGCCAGCGGTGCGTCGGGTCGCAAAACGACGAGAAGTCGGTGTAATGCGGCGTTTCGACGAGCACCGTGCCGCCCGGCCGCACCAGGCGGTGAAACTCCTCCATCGTGCGGATCACGTTCGAGACATGCTCGATGACGTGAATCGCGCGCAACTGGTCGAAGGAGTTGTCGCGAAATGGATAGGGGAAATGATCCAGGTCGCACAGCACGTCGGCCTTCGTGCGGGGGTTGTTGTCGATGCCGATCGCGCCAGGAAACTTGTTGACGCCGCAACCGACGTCCAGAGTGCGAGGCGGCATGACGCGGGGAGGAGTCACCAGTCCAGTGTAACGGGCGGCGTAACCAATCAGCACAATCGCGCCCTCCGGTAGCCGCCAGAGCCCATCTTGGGCCGCTACCGGATGCGCGCCAGGCCGGGGTCCCTCCTCCTCATCGGCCTGAAACCACCAGATCGCGCGGGGCGAAGCCTGCCTGCTACTGGCAAACTTCCCGCAGGCACTCTTCCAGCGTGTCCAGCGCGAAATCGGCCTGATCGGCCGAGAGCACCAGCGGCGGAGCCAGACGGATCGTGTTCTGCCCGGCGCCCAGGGCGAGGATGCCCTTGTGGAAGCCGAGGTCGATGATGCGGTCGCGCAACTCGGGCGCCTTCTCTTTGGTCGTCTGATCGCGGACAATCTCGATGCCGAGCATCAGCCCCAGGCCGCGCACGTCGCCGACGATGGGGAAACGCGCGGGCCAGGTGAGCATGCGTTCTTTCATGCGCGCGCCGATGCGGGCGGCGTTGTCCACCAGTTCCTGCTCCAGCAGTTGGATGGTCGTCAGCGCCGCGGCGACCGAGACCGGGTTGCCGCCGAACGTGGAGGCGTGCGCGCCGGGCGTCCATTGCATGTAGCGCGCCTTGGCGACCGTCGCGCCGAGCGGCAGGCCGCTGGCGATGCCCTTGGCGATGGCGACGATGTCCGGATCCACGCCGAAATGCTGGTGCGCAAACATCTTGCCCGTGCGGCCCATGCCGCTCTGCACTTCATCGAAGACGACCAGAATGCCGTGGCGGCGCGCCACTTCCTGCAACTCGTCGATGAACTTCTGCGGCGGAACGACGTAGCCGCCTTCGCCCTGCTCGGCCTCGACGAAGATGGCGGCGACCTCCTCGGCCGGCACAGTCGTTTTGAAGAGCTGATCTTCGAGCACCTTGACGCACTCGACGTTGCAGCTCTCCACCTGCTTGCCGTACGGGCAGCGGTAGCAGTAAGCGTACGGGATATGCGTCACGCCGCCAAGCAGCGGGGCAAAGCCCTTCTTTTGCACGGCTTTTGAGCCGGTCAACGAAAGCGCGCCCATCGTACGGCCGTGAAATGCGCCGAAGAAAGCGATGAATTTGTCGCGACCCGTTGAATAGCGGGCCATCTTCAAAGCCGCCTCAATCGCTTCGGCGCCCGAGTTGCCATAATATACGCGCCGCTTTTCGCGCGCAGGATCGCCGAACGTCACCAACTCGTTCAGCTTTTCGCCGAGCGTGACAATGTTCTCGTAGTAAAAGTCCGTGCCGGACATATGCAGGAACTTTTCGGCCTGCGCGCGGATCGCCGCGACAACCCGCGGATGGCAGTGGCCGGTGGAACACACGGCGATGCCCGCATTCATGTCCAGAAAACGGTTGCCGTCGACGTCCTCGACGATGGCGCCTTCGCCCTTGGCGATGACCAGCGGGTAGGTGCGCGTGTTGGATGGCGAAAGAACGGCGTGGTCGCGGGCCACGATGGCGCGGGCCTTGGGACCGGGGAGCGCCGTGATCAGATGGGGCAGATTCTGCCGCGAAAGAATAGACGTATCCATAACAATCCCTCCGGAATATGGCAGATGAACGAATAGCTCTCAGCCGGCGGCGCCGGTTGAAAGACACGGTTGGAATGCGAATGAAGACGGCTAGTCTGTGCCGAAGAGAGAGGGGCGAGTTGTGGCTGGTGTAACTACCACACGAGTATTGTAAGGCAAGTGAACCGCGCTGTGAACCCCCTAAAGCGTTCGTACAGCGAGGAAGAGCCCAACGCCCCGCGCCCGCAGCGGCCGAGACAACTTCTACTCGATGACAATTTCCGTGGCGCCGCTCCGTCTTACGCGCAGCACGTTCAGCTTCGGATCGAAGCTCCAACCTTCACCGTCCGCGCTGGTGGCAGAGCGCAGTTTCACACCGTTCGCGGTGACGGCGTGCGGCGTGAAGTTCAGCCGCAGGACTTCCGTTCCGGTCTGATCAAATGCTGTGTAAGCGACGCGCGCGGCGCCGTATTCCACTTTCGTCACGAGCGAGGTCGAACGCAGGATGTGGCTCTCGCCCGCGGGCGCCCACTCCGGTTGCGCGCCCATCCCGGCCAGGAAGTGCCGGATGTAATCGGCGTAGCCGTCGCTGAACCACAGGCTCTGGTCAACCGGCCCGACGTGTACGAAGCCGTTGTCGCGGCACATGTAGCTGGCCCAGTTGAACGAGCGGTAGGCTTTTTCCTTCGCCTCCGCATCGCGCGTCCGCTCCGCCCATAGAGCGTTGACCGAGGCGTAGCGCGACGTGTGGCTGCCCATCTTGTTCATGTCCATGATCTGCTCGGAGACGGTGTTCGCGCCCCACTGCACGGCCGGCTCGTTGGGCACGTCGACGACGAACGTGCGCTCGACGAAGGCGATCAGACTGCGCGCGTGCTCTTTCCAGGCGGGGTCCATCTCCGGATGCTCCAGCAGGTAGCGCGCCGTCTCCATGGGGCTGTACTGGTTCATGTTGTTGTTCAGGTCCTGGATGTAGACGTCCTCGAAGTAGCCGCTCCACAGCATGTCCTTCATCGGGTACGCCAGCATCCAGCGCCACGCCATTTCGCGCGCCCGGCGGTAGGCCGCGACGTCACCTTCCCTCAACCGGATCAGTTCATCGAGCAGACGCAGCGGGCCGATGACGTTGGCCGAATACTCCTCGCGCGCGCGTCCCGTTTCGGCGTAGACGCGGAACGGCCACGGCGAGTGCGACCAGTCGCCCGTGCGTACGTTGCGGGCCAGCGCGTTGGCGCACGCGAGCGCCGCGTCGCGGAAGCGCGTCTCGCCGGTCAGCTTCCACATCTTCAGATAACCCGTGCCGAGTTCGCCGACCTTGTCCGGCTCGATCACGCCGTAGCCGTCGCCCGTGCCGAGCCGGTCCTTGCTGTTGTACTGAAATTCGAACGCCCCGCGATAGACCTTGTCGCCATGGCTCGCGCTGGCGTAGGGCACGCCACCCCAGAGCCAGTTCGCGGGCGTCGTTCCGTTTTCGAGTTGATACGCCAGCAGGTCACGCGCGAGATCGACGGGCCGGCGATCGCCCGAGAAGGCGTACCACGCCGCCGCGCCATCCACCAGCCCCGCATTCACGCACGCGGGGTTGTGCGGCCACGCCGTGCCGCGCACGGTCGCGAGCGTCAGGCAGCAATAGGAGTAGTAGCTCTTCAGGCCGTTCTGCTCTACCTGCACTTTGTTCAGCAGGAAGTCCCACGCGAGCCGGCAAACGGTCGTGTACGCCCGATCCTGCGGGCTCACCCAACTCACCAGCCGGCCGGAGTCATCCAGGCGGATGGCGTGGCCGTTGAGCCCGTCGGCGCCCGATGCGGCGAACGCACCGCACAACAGCGCGCAAACCGTCAGACGCGCCACGGCGCTGGCAACGTGGCTCTGGTTTCTTGACCGCATCGGCATGGGCTCCTCCCGCCGGGCTCATCGCCGCGGCGACAAGTCCGGCGATCAGTATACTCAAGCCCGTACCGCACTGCCCTCACCGCGAGTGGCGATCCCGGGGAGGCCGCAGTATTACTGCGCAGGCGGCCGCCGGACAGCGCTCTGCGGACGGGGCGCGAGCGCCCGGCGCACGAAGGCGATATAGCGGCTCGGAATGGCGCGGTTGCCGCGATTGTCGCGCTCGTACCAGGAGATGTACAGGCGGCGTTTGGCGCGGCTGATGGCGACATAGAAGAGCCGGTGCTCTTCGCTTAAGCGCCCTTCGCGCTTGCTGCGCGCACTGGGGAAGTTGTCGTCGGTCGCCATGGCGACGAAGACCACGGGGAATTCCAACCCCTTGGCCTGATGCACGGTGAGGATGGCGAGCTTGTCCTCGCGGCTCGCCTGGCGGTCAAGATCGGTGGCGAGCGTGACGTTTTCCACCACTTCGCGATACGCCATCTCGGGCGGCAGCGCCGGATCGTCCAACTCGTGGCAGAAGGCGACAAGCTGCTTCAGATATTCCACGCGCTTCCGCTCGTTGGGATCCTTCTGGTACAGCTCCGCCAGACCCGATTCATCCAGAATCCGCGTCAGCAATTCGTCGGGCCGTTCCTCGCTCATGCGATCGCGCCAGTGCGCCATCCTGCGCGCGAGCGGCTCCAGGCGCGGCGCGTGCGTCTGCACGGCGGACCGGCGCGCGGCGGCCGTTTCCTCCAACTTCTGGCACAGCACGTCGATCAACGCCGCATTCGCTTCCACGTCGGCATGCGCCTCGTGCGCGTGATCGAGCGTGATGCCGAACTGCTCGCTCAGCGCGCCGAGGCTGTAGCGCTTCAGCGTGCGGAAGAGCCGGCGCGTAATCTCCAGCGTGTCGAAGCACAACGGCGGCTCGCGGTCGATGCCCAGCTTGCGCATAACGGCGCGCAGGAAATAGATGTCGAAGCCGTTGATGTTGTGACCGGTGAGCGCGCTGCCGCCGAGGAATTCGAGAAACTCGGGGATCACTTCGGCGGCGGGCCGTCCATGTTCGGCCAGAAACTCGTCGGTGTAGCCATGGATCCGCGACGACTCGCCCACCGGGCGCTCGGTGCGGATGTAAGCATGGAAATGCGTCTCGCCTTCGCGCGCACCGCGCGGGCCGCGCCGCGTTGCCGCAATTTCGCAGATCTCGTCCTGCGACGGGTCGAGGCCCGTCGTCTCGAAGTCGAAGACCGTCAGATGGCCGTCGCGCCAGGCATCGATCAACGGCGCAAACGGCTCGCCCCACTCGTAAGTCGTCCGGCGCAGCAGATCGCCCAGGTTCAAGCCCGCTTCGCGCGGCGCGCCGCGCAGCTCCTTCAACGCGGCGGGACCGGCGAGCTTGGCGGGCCGCTCCAGCACGCGCAGGATACTCTGCACATCGTTTGTATTGAGCAGCAGGCGCAGGTACGCCATCGCGTCCTTCACTTCCATGCGCTCGAAAAACTTCACGTTCTCGACGGGCAGATGCGGCACCTTCAGGCGTTGGAACTGTTCGGACAGATCGCGTGCGTTGAAGTTCGTGCGGACCAGCACGGCGCAGTCGGAATACCTGATCTGCTCGCTTTGGCGCAGGTCCTTGAGCGTGGCTTTGATCCACTCGGCCTCGTCCGGCAACGTCGCGCAGCCTTGGAGCGTGACGGGCGCGCCCTCGTCCTCGGTCTGCGGCACAATCTCTTCGGTCACGGATCCCTCCAGAGCGTGGACGACGCTCGAACAGACGCGCAGGATGGCCCGCGTGGAACGGTAGTTTTCGGTGAACAGGATCTCGCGCACCGGCGCAAATTCGCGGCGGTAGTTGGCCAGAATCTCGCCCGGCGCCGAGCCGCGCCATTCGTAGATCGTCTGATCGACGTCGCCGAAAAACGAGAGCCGCCGGTGGCCGCCGGCAATGGCGCGCAGGATGCGGTACTCGCTGACGTTGGTGTCCTGCACCTCGTCCACCTGAATCCACTGGAAGCGTTCCTGCCAGCGGCGCAGGCTCGGCTCGGACTCCTGCCACAGCCGGTTCACGCCGATCACCAGGTCGGCGAAATCCAGCGCATGACTCTCGCGCAAGGCGTGCACATAGGCAGCATGGAGCTGCGCGAAACGGAAATTCGCGGGCGTATTGAAGCCGGGCGGCGCGCTCTTGCCGCGAATTTCTGCGAACAGCGCTTCCTGATCACGCCGCGGATGCGCGCCGTACGGCGCCAGCCGGATCTCTTCAAGCGCATTGCTCAGGAAAAAACCGAGGCGCTCGCGCCGCTCCGCCACCACGCCCATGCGCACCGCGATCTCGCAGGCCGTCGTGCGCGCATCTTCGTCATCGAAGACGAGGAAGTCGCGATCGATGCCGAGCGCGCCCGCGTCGGCGCGCAGGATCAGAGCGCAGAGCGAGTGGAACGTGCGCGCAGTAATCTTCTCCGCGTCCTCGCCGAGTACCGCCCGGGCGCGCGCCCGCATCTCGCGCGAGGCCTTGTTGGTGAACGACAGGCAGAGCACGGAGCGCGCCGGTACGCCATGCTCAATCGCATTTGCCGCGCGCCAGGCGAGCGCGCTGGTCTTGCCCGTGCCAATGGGCGCCATCACCAACAGGCATTCGTCCCAGGCTTCCACGGCCTGCCTCTGGCCGGCGTTCAATTGATCCCAGGGAATTCCAACACTCACAACGCCTCCAGTCTACATGCCGCGGCCGGCGCGTCACTTGCGACGGACCGCGAGGCTGTAAAAGGCCCCGGCGGCACGTGTCCGCCAAAGACCGTAGCACTGCCGTTAACGTGAATGAAATCAAAGGGAAACAGGCGTATGAGGCCGATAGAAACTTTCGATTGGACCGCCTTGCATCGCGGTTTCTATCCTACAGATCTAAAGTCCCTATGGCTACCAGCACTATGACCACCGAACCGAACGCGAGCCAGGTAACGCTCCTGCACAAGATCAGCAGCATCGTTAGCTCGGAACGGAGCACGGACGAAATGCTCGGCGAACTCGTCGGCCTCACCGTGCAAGTCACCGATTGCGATGCATGCCTCGTGTACCTGATCGATCAGGCGACCAACGAGATCGTTCTGCGCGCCTCGCAGGTGCCGCACGCGCAGGAAATCGGCAACCTCCGGATGCAGGTGGGCGAGGGCGTCACCGGCTGGGTCGTGGAGAACAAGTCGGTCGTGGTGCTCACGTCGAACGCTTCCGCCGACTGGCGTTTCAAGCGGCTCGACCCGCTCGTCGAAGACACCTACGAAGCCTTCTGCTCCATCCCGCTCATCACCGGCGGCGAAGTGATTGGCGTGGTCAACGTGCATCACAAGGACCAGCACGAACACACGCCCGAAGAGATCTCGCTGCTGACCTTCGTGGGCGAGCAGATGGGCGGCGCCATCGCGCGCGCCAAGCTGCAGAACGAAAACGCCCGCCTGCTCGAAGAGACCCAGGAGATGCGGCGGCAGCTTGAAACACGCAAGCTGGTCGAGCGCGCCAAGGGCATCCTGCAATTCAAGTTCAACCTCACTGAAGAAGAGGCGTATTTGCGGTTGCGCAACGAGAGCCGCCGGCTGCGCCGCCCGATGCGCGATCTGGCCGAAGCGATCATCCTCACCGAGGATCTCTCGCGCAAAACCAGTGAAGGCGTCTCCGTGGACCGCGACGTCGAAGCCGACTGAGCGGCGCGCCGAGTCTGTTCCCGTGCGCAGCACATAAAATAGGGACTTGCGTCCTTTCACCCCTTTCTTTCGCAATCCGCACATCGCTACCATCGCGGGCGACTTCTGGAAGCGGCCCGCCGCGGATCCGCGCTATCCCGTGCGGCGCGTCATCTACCCGGGCGAACCGGGCACGCGCGTGCTGATTGAGGAGACCCGCCCGCCGGGCACGCCGCGCGGCGAGGTCTTCCTCGTGCACGGTCTGGAAGGCTCCAGCCGCAGCGGCTACATGATCTCCATGGCGGATGCCCTGGCGCGCGCCGGCTTTGTCGCGCACCGCATGAACATGCGCAGTTGCGGCGGCACGGAGGAGCTGACGCCGACGCTGTACCACTCGGGGCTGACCGCCGACCTCCGAATCCTGCTCGAAACGTTCCGCGCGCAGGGCCGCGGCCCGCTCTTCATCGCCGGCTACTCGCTGGGCGCCAATATGGTGCTGAAGCTCGCCGGCGAGTTAGGCGAGCGCGGCCCGGAACTCCTTGCCGGGGTCTGCGCTGTCTCCACGCCGCTCGATCTGCAGGCCTGCGTGGATGCGATCTGCAAACCGTCCAACTGGATCTACCATCGCCATTTCGTACGGCGGCTGTGCACACGGTACCGCCGCCGGCATGCCGCCGAGCCGGAGCGCTATCCGCTCGACGGCATCGATCGGGTCCGCACGATTCCCGAGTTCGACGATTTCTGCACGGCGCGAGCCTTCGGTTTCGGCACCGCCGCCAACTACTACCGGACGCAATCGAGCCTGCAATTCGTCCCCGCCATCCGCGTGCCCACGCTGCTGCTCCAGGCCGCGGACGATCCCATTATTCCCTTCGGCATTTTCAAGAACGGGGCCGTGCACTCCAACCCGCACGTGGAGCTGGTGGCGACGCCGCATGGCGGCCATCTCGGTTTCATTTCGCGCCGCCCGCCGCGTTTCTGGGCCGATGAGCTGCTAACTGCTTGGATTTCCTCACAAACATTGCATGCGAAGGGGGAACAAACTACCCCTTTGCATCGTCTGGATGAATGATGCCATCCCGGATGAAATCGAGCGCCTCGCTAGGCGAGTCGTTCAAGCTCGCCATCGACTCGCTGCGCGCGGCCAAGCTGCGCAGTTTCCTGACCTTGTTAGGGATCATCCTTTCGACAACCACCCTCATTTCGGTGATGTCGGTGATTCACGGCATGGATATCTATGTCGCCCAGAAGATCGCCGACATGGGCGCCGGCGGCTTCGTCGTCGTGCGCTTCGCCTTCCTCGGCGACTGGGATCCCAAGAAATTCCTGGAATTGCAGAAGAAGAACCCGGAACTCTCCATCGAGGAATATGACTTCCTGCGCCAGAAGGCTTCACTGATCAGCGAGGCCGGCATGGAGAGCCAGACCTCCGGCACGCTGACCTACAAAGGCGAGCACCAGGACCAGGTCGACATCAAGGGCGGCACGGCCAACATGAGCATCCTGGACAACATCACCGTGGCGTCCGGGCGTTACTTCAGCGAGGGCGAGGACCAGAACCATCGTCAGATCGTCTTCATCGGCGCGGATGTGCGGGACAAGTTCTTTCCCGACGCCGATCCGGTCGGCAAGGTCCTGAACGTGGAGGGACGGCCCTTCGAAGTCGTGGGGGTGGCGAAACGCATCGGCAATGTCTTCGGGCAGTCCCAGGACAACTTCGTCCACATGCCCATCCACGCGTTTTTTAAGATGTACGGCTCGCGGCAGTGGCTGAATTACGCCTTCACCGCCAGGGATCCCAACCTGCTCGAATCCGCCATGGACGAAGTCAAAGCGCTGATCCGGGCGCGCCGCCACCTGCCGCCGGGGCAGGGCGACAACTTCATGGTGCTGACCTCGGATTCCATCATGAAATTCTGGGACAATCTGACCGGCGCCATCGCCGCGACGGCGGTCGGCGTGGTCAGCGTGTTCATGGTGGTCGGCGGCGTCGTCATCATGAACATCATGCTGGCCGTGGTGACCGAGCGCACGCAGGAAATCGGCGTCCGCAAGTCGCTCGGTGCGCGCAAGGTCGACATCCTGCGCCAGTTCCTGGTGGAGTCCGCGGTGCTGTCGGGATGCGGAGGGCTGATTGGCGTACTCATCTCATGGGTGTTAGCCATCCTGGTCCGGACGGTGACCCCGGTGCCGATGGAGTTGCCGTTGACCTCCGTATTCATCGGCGTCGGACTTTCCGCGACGGTGGGCCTGTTCTTCGGAATGTACCCCGCTCAGAAGGCCGCCAAGCTCGATCCGATCGAAGCGCTGAGGGCGGAGAAATAGGCCATGAAGCAACGGTATCTGCGCGAATTCGCACTGCTCCTTTCAGGGATGCAACTAGCCTGGGACGCCATCCGGGGCCACAAGATGCGGTCGTTTCTGACCGTCCTCGGCGTAATCATCGGCACCGGCGCCATCATCGGCGTCGGCTCCATCCTGACCGGCTTCGATTCGGCCGTCTCCAACGCCATCAAGGGCTTCGGCACCGACACGATCATCGTGACGCGTTGGGAAGCCGGCGTGCATTTCGGCAACACCTCCTCCGAAGAGGAGAAGCGCAAACCCATCACGTTTGAAAACGCGCGCGCGATCGAAGAACGCTGCCCGTCGGTCGATAGCGTCAGCCCGTACCTGTTCGCGAACTGGGGCATCCACCGCGTGAAGTACAAAGGCAACGACGTTTACAACCCGCGTATCGGCGGGACCACCGAAGGTTACGTCGCCACGGGCCAGGCCGACATGAAGTTCGGCCGCTTCTTCAGCGAGTTTGAAAATCAGCACCGCGTGCCCGTCGTGGTCATCGGCGAGGACGTCTACAAGACGCTCTTCGCCACCGACGATCCCAGTGGCAAGATGATTGAGATCGACGGCCATTCCTACCGCGTGGTGGGCGTCATGAACCGCCCGGCGAACTCGTTTCCGGGCCAGCAGGATAACCGCGTGATGCTGCCCTACTGGACCATGCGCAAGCTGAATCCGGCCGCGAACGAGCACATGCTGATGGTGCGGGCCAAGCCCGGCCTGCTGCCGCGCGCGATGGACGAGGCGCGGGGGGTGCTGCGCCAGGAGCGCCGCGTGAAATGGAATGAGGCGGATAACTTCGGTCTCTCGACGCCCGACTCGCTGATCGAAAACTTCCGCCAGGTGACGGCCGTAACGGCGATCGTCATGGTGGTCCTCAGCTCGGTCGGCCTGCTGGTCGGCGGCATCGGCGTGATGAACATCATGCTCGTGTCGGTCACCGAGCGCACCAAGGAAATCGGCATCCGCAAGGCCATCGGCGCGCGCAAGCTGGATATCATCGTCCAATTCCTGACCGAAGCGATCGTACTCACTTTCTCGGGAGGCCTGCTGGGGATGCTTCTCGGCTGGGGCATTTCGGGCATCGCGCGGCTCGTCTTCCCGACCCTGCCGACAACCGTGCCGCTATGGGCCGCCGCGCTCGGCATTGGCGTGTCGGTCGGCGTAGGCGTGTTCTTCGGGCTGTGGCCGGCGACGAAAGCGGCCCGGCTGGATCCGGTCGACGCCCTGCGTTACGAATAACGGCGCCTGTTAACCTGGACTCATGCGGCGTGTCGCGATCCAGGTTCTGGCGTGTCTGCTGTGCGCCGGGCTCGCCGCGCCCGCCGCGCAGGCGCACCGGCCGGCGGCCCGGGATCGCTCAACCGCCGGGCCGTACTGGCTCCCGCATCCGCAGTTTTCCGACGCTGAAGTGCGTCTGGTGGTGAACTGGTTCGAAGACGCCCGGCAAGCGGGGAAGTGCCATTTCCAGGCCGTGCCGGCCGCCGTCGCGCGCGAAATCCGCGTCAGCGCCAAACTCACCGCGAACGCGGTGCAGAGTCTGGTCCCGCCGCCCGCCGAGTTGCTGGCGAAGCTGCCTCCTCTGCCGCGGGGGTATGAACGCCTGCTGGCCGGCTCCGTCCTGGTGATTTTCAAGCGCGACGAAGGATTGATTGTGGATGCGCTGCCCGTCCGCAGCCGTTAGCGGAACAATGCCGCCGCGCGCTGCGTTCCTTCTTTGCAGGATGATACTGCGTCTCGCGCTCTGCTCTGTCTGCCCGCTCGCGCTGCTGGCCGAAACTCCGCCGCCCGATCTCAACGAAATCCTGCGGCGCGTGGCGGCGAACCAGGAACAGGCCGTCGCGGCGCGGCGCTCCATCGTCTACACGCAGGAGACCCGCACGCGCCTGATGCGCGGCAACGGCAAGCTGGCGCGGGAGGAGCAACGGCGCTACACCGTCGCGCCCACCGCGACCTCGACCGAGCGCAAGCTCGACAGTTTCGAGGGCCATTACCTCAAGAACGGCCAGCGCATCGCCTATACGGATCCGAAATTCCGCACCAAAGACCTGGATATCGACGGCGATCTGACCGACGACATGACCAACGATCTGGTGAACGACAAGAACGCGCGCGACGGCATCCCGAAGAACATGTTCCCGCTGACGGCCAAGGAGCAGGAGCACTACACGTTCCGCCTCGGCGGCACGCGGCAGGTGAACGGCGTCGAGGCGCTCCGCGTGACGTTCGAGCCGAAGAAGCGCCCGGGAGAACACGAAGACGAAGAGGATGGCCGTCCCTGGGCCGGCGAAGTGCTCATCGATCCGGTGGAGTTTCAGCCGCTGCGCGTGGTCACAAAACTCGCGCACGGCATTCCGTGGGCGGTGAAGGTCTTTCTGGGAACGAACGTGCGCCAACTCGGTTTCGCGGTGACGTACAGGAAAGTCGCCGACGGACTGTGGTTTCCCGTCTCCTACGGCACCGAGTTCCACTTGCGGGTCCTGTTCGGCTACGCGCGCACAATCGCCATCAGCATGGACAACCGCGACTTCCGCAAGGCGTCGGCGGAGAGCTCGATCCAATACGAAACGGAATCGCAACCCGAAACAAAGCCCCACGCTGAAACGGAGCCGCGCTTACGAACGGAGCCGCGACCGTGAGGGAGTGGTTGTATCTGCTTATTGTTCAGTTACTTGCGCTGTCCCTGCCCGCTCTCTCACGTTCACGGTTCCGTGCTGAGAGCCGCCGGCGCGCATGGACAGGCCGGATGCAACCGCTCCCTGACGGTCGCGGCTCCGTTTCAGCCAACACGCATCTCAGCTCCGCCAGCGGCGCCCGAGATCGAGGTGCTGGCGCGCGTAGTCCAGGCTGCGCTCGACGTGTTCGCGCTGTTGGTGCTGGATGGCGTCCACCAGGTACGGCGGCGTCTTGCGGCCCGCCAGATCCTCCACCACCATCGGCTTGTCGTACGGCTCGCCCTTCTTGGCCAGCATGAGGAAACGCGCCAGATCGGCGGCGCGCGCCTTGGGGAAGCGCTCCCAGAACTCGCGATTGTAGATCGGCAGGATTTCCGCCGGACGGCCCGTGATGGGCTTGATGTAGACGCAGACGTCGTTGTGCGCGGCGGTTGTGATCTCGCGCAGGCGCTTGAGAAACGCCGGAAAATCGATGATGCCCTCACCCAGCGGGACCCATTGCACGGCGATGCCTTCGCGTGTTTCGTAAATCACCGAATCGCGCAGGTGAACCGTCAGCGTGTAGCGGCCCAGCTCTTCGAGCGTGGTCATCGGGTCTTCCATCACGAACACCGGGTTGCCCGTGTCGAGATACGTGCCCACCAGCGCCGGGCCCGCCGCCTCGATCAGTTGCCGGTATTCCCACGCCTGCAGGTCCTTGTGAATCTCGAAGGCGAGACGCAGGCCCGCCGCCGTCAACTGTGAACGGACGTGGCGGATGACGCGCAGGACGTATTCGATCACCGGATCGACGGGCCCCTTGGGCAGTGCCGCGCGGCTGCCCGCGATCAGGCAGCGCACGATCGGCGAGCCCATGGCCTTGGCGCGCTGGATGTTGGTGCGCAGCGTGGCCACCGTCGCGTCGAAATTCTTTTCGGGATCCGAATTCCACAGCGGCCCGCCGCCGGTTTCGAGATGCAGCTTCAGCCGCTGCGCCATCGCGCGGACTTCGTCCCAATGCTTCGGCTCCAATGTCGCCGGGTCGAGCGAGTCTTGCAGGAAGATGGCGTCGAGCTTCTGTTCCGCCGCGTAATTGAGCAACTGTGCATCGTTCCACTTGAGCGCCCGCAGGCAATAGGTGTTGACGCCCATCGGGAAGGGCTGTGCAGCGTCGGCGCGCAACGCGCCACTCGCCGCCACGGCGCCCGCGCCGGCCACAAGAAAATCTCGTCGTGTCATCGCTGCCCACCGTAGCAAATGCGGCCCGGCACGGCAAACAACATCAGCGCCGTTTGAGGTTTTCCAACTCCTCCGGCGTGCGCGGCCAATCCTCCCGCAGCAGGCGCGACAACGCGCGGTCGGCGAGCAGCTTGCCGCCGGTCTGGCAGCGGGGGCAATAGTCCGTTTCGTTGTCGGCGTAGCGGATGCGCTGGACCTTCTCGCCGCAGCGCGGGCAGGGCTGTCCGAAACGGCCGTGCACGGCCATACCCGCGCGGAACGCGGTCACCCGCTCGGGGAACTTCGCGCCAGCGTCGGCGCGCAGCGTGGCAATCCATTCGTGCAGTACGCCGCGCGCGGCGGCGCGCAACCGGCCCACCTCATCCGGCGTGAGCTTCAGCGTCATGGCCACCGGCGACAGACCCGCGCGGTGCAGGATCTCGTCGGAGTAGGCGTTGCCGATGCCGTCGAACAGGCGCGGGTCGGTGAGCGCGCGCTTGAGCGTGTGATTGGCCGATTCGAGCACGGCCGCGAACTCTTCGGGCGTCGTGTTCAGCACGTCGAGCCCGCCCGCGCGCAGCGCCGCGAGCCCTTCTTCGCCGGCCACGACATGCAACGACGCGCGGCGACGCGAGCCCGCTTCCGTGAGCGTGAGTACACCCGCATCGAAGCTGAACGCCGCCAGCAGGTTCTTCGCGCCGAGGCGGGCAGGCGCTGGACCGTCCTGCCAGTGCAGGCGGCCGGCGATCATCAGGTGGATCGCCAGCCAAATGTCACCCTCTACTCCGATGGCGATGCGCTTGCCGATGCGCCGGACCGCGCGGACCTCGCGACCCAAAGTCGATTCGAGACCCGGCGTGACGGAGCGCAGCAGAAACGGTCCGCGCACGTCGACGCGCTCCAGCCGGCGGCCCAGAATGCGGCTCCGCAAAGCCTCGACGTAGATCGTAATGTCAGGCAGTTCCGGCATCGCCGCGTGTCCTTGTTTCCAGTATCCAGCCCGTGCCGCCATTCCGCGCATCAAACTGAACCGGCGCAGACAGGCCGCGCCGGCCTTCTCCGCCGCACTGCCCCACGTGCGAATCCGCATCCCGCGGTTCGGCGGCTGAGCTGTCAACCAGCGGCCAACCCGGCGCCCCGGGCGAATCTGCGAACCGCCACAGGCCATGAGCGCTGCCCGCCGCTTTCGCCGCCGGATCTTAGCTCATGCTCCGTTGCCGGAGTTCGGCAAACCGCGCCGTTCCCTTCCCTGCTGCTTCCAGCCCCGCAGCTTGCGGGTCATTTCTTCGGCCCTTCGTTCGACGCGCGCACCGCGTGTCCGCCGCGTGAGGGATGGTAGGCTAGCTTCAACCAGGTTTACCGGAAAGGACTCCGCCGTGCCTGTCACTCTCGATTGCCCACATTGCGCCATCGGGCGCGCCGCTCTGCTGGCTGTTGCTCTGTGCCTGGGCACGGGGCTCGCGGGCGCGGAAGACCTGAGCGCGTACATTCTCACGCCGAAGCCGGGACCAGAGCCGAAGATCAATGGGCCCGCCGTCTATGGCGCACGGCCCGGGCGGCCGTTCCTCTACCGGATCCCGTGCACCGGCGGGCGGCCGGTGCGCTTCTCGGCGAAGGGGTTGCCCGCGCCGTTGAAACTCGACGCGTCGACGGGGATCATCCGCGGGCAGACGCCGCAACAGCGTGGCGAGTACACGGTCGAACTGCGGGCCGCGAACGAGCATGGCAAAGCGGCGCGGCGGTTCAAGATCGTCGTCGGCGACACGCTCGCGCTCACGCCGCCGATGGGCTGGAACGACTGGTACACGCACTACGATCACGTCACCGACAAACTAGTGCGCCAGGCCGCCGATGCGATGATCGCCTCCGGCATGGCGGACTACGGCTACCAGTACGTCAACATCGACGACTGCTGGATGACGAAGCCCGGCTCGGACAATCCCGAGTTGCAAGGCGACGCGCGGGACGCCACGGGCGCGATCCGGCCGAATGGGCGCTTCCCAGACATGGCCGCGCTGACGGCGTACATCCACGCGCGCGGGTTGAAGGCGGGCATCTACACCTCGCCCGGGCCGCAAACCTGCGGCGGGTTCACGGGCACCTACCAGCATGAGGAAATCGATGCGCGGACCTTTGCCCGCTGGGGCTTCGATTTTCTGAAATACGACTGGTGCTCCTACGGCAACATCGCCACCGGCAAGACACGGGCGGATTATGAACGGCCCTATCGACTCATGGGCGGAATTCTGCCCAGACTGGACCGCGACATCGTCTTCAACCTGTGTCAATACGGCATGGGCGACGTGTGGAACTGGGGCGCCAGCGCCGGCGGTCACGCCTGGCGCACGACGGGCGATCTCGGCTTGGAGAAGGGCTCGCGCCTGCCCGGCTTTTACGCGATTGCGTTCCAGAACGCTTTGCATGCCGCTGCCGCCGGGCCGGGGCATTGGAACGACCCGGACTACATCCTGATCGGTTCCGTGGGCGACGCTTTCCACAACGACACGCCGCCTACTCCAACCCGACTAGTACCCGAGGAACAGTACTCTTACATGTCGCTCTGGGCCCTGATGGCATCGCCACTGATCTTCTCGGGTGATATGAATTACCTAGATGCGTTCACTTTGAACGTACTGTGCAACTCCGAGGTAATCGAAGTGGATCAGGATGTATTAGGGCGCCAGGCGCGCATAGTGCGGCATACGGAGAGCGAGTTCGTGCTCGCGAAACCGATGGAGGACGGCTCGCTGGCCGTGGGCCTGTTCAACATCGGCGATCATCCGGCGGAGCTCTCCGTGACATGGGCCGAGCTCGGGCTCAAAGGGCCGCGTGAAGTGCGTGACATCTGGCGGCAGAAGAACATCGGCCACGCCGAGGATAAGGTCACGGTGACGGTCCACCGCCACGGCGTAACGCTGGTGCGGCTGCTCGAACACTGATCCAGCCGGCGCTTCAAAGTCTCAACCAGCCACGAACAGAGAGTGGTATGGGGTGTGCCCGCTCCGCGCCACACCGCGGGCGATCGGGTTGCGGACAGGCGCCCGCCGCCAGCGGCTCGGCTTTCAAGCGGCAACTCAACGCCGGGGCCGTCTCCGCGCCCCGGCGTGGTTCTCCCCAGTGCAGTGCTGTATCTGACCGGTCTTTCGGAACCCGGCCACGAGCTGGCCTGACGATGCGATGCCCGATCAGCGCCGCGCGATCCGGCAGGATGGTTGACAGCGCATTGTTTTATCCTGGTACAATCATTTTATCCAGGCAATTCATATGAAACGACAGGGATCGCCTTTGAGCGAACTAAACGGGACCGGCGCGCAGCCGGTTGGGTGTACGGCGTTCGAGGGGACCCGCCGTATCGCGTCGGGCGGGCTGCTGGAGGTCGCTCTCAAGACGAAGGCCGTGCTCGACCGGGGCGAACGGGCGCCCGTGCTGATCTTCGACGACGCAACGAGCGAAGTGGTGGAAATCGACTTTCGCGGCACGGCGGAAGAGGTTGCGGCACGGCTCGAAGCAGGGCGGGTTGCGACGACACCAGGCGCGACCAATCCCGAAAGTCCGGCACCGGCGGCAGAACGTCCGGCGCCGCGCAAACCGGGCCGTCCGAAGCTCGGCGTCGTGGCGCGCGAGGTAACGCTGCTGCCCCGGCATTGGGCCTGGCTGAACTGCCAGCCGGGCGGCGCTTCGGTGACGCTCCGGAAACTGGTGGAGCAGGCGCGGCGCGGATCGGAGTCGAAAGACCGCGTGCGGCGTGCGCAGGAATCGGCGTATCGCTTCATGTCGGCTCTGGCGGGCAACGAACCGGGCTTCGAAGAGGCACTGCGAAGCCTGTTCGCGGGCGATCGCGCGCGCTTCGATGCGTTCGTTGATGGCTGGCCGATCGACGTCCGGGACCATGCCCGCAAGCTCGCCGCGGGCGCATTCGCAAAAGAGATCTGAAGCGGAGTGGCGCGCCGGAAGCGCCGCCAGTAAGGAAGAATCAGCATGCTGACCAGCGAAGAACGAAAGGCCGCCATCAAAGCTTACAAGGCGCGCAAGCCGCGGCCCGGTATTTACGCCGTGCGGCTGAAGGCAACCGGCCGGTGCTGGGTCGCCTCGGCGCAGAACCTCGATACGACGCGGAACGGGCTCTGGAACACGCTGAATTCCGGCCGGCACCTGGACCGCTCGCTGCAGGCCGAGTGGAAGCGGCTCGGCGAAGGGGCTTTCGAATACGTGATTCTCGAAGCGCTGAAGGAGGACGTGCCGGCGCTCGCGGTGAAGGATCTGCTGAAAGCGAAGAAACAGGAGTGGGCCGCCCGGCTGGCCATGTAACCGCGCAACGTTGGGGCTATGATGAGGACCATGCCCCGCACCTTCCGGGATGCTGCGTGCGCATTCGCCGCGCTCGTGAGCGGCATACCCACGACACAGACGGGAGTGGCGCTGCACTCCCCAGCGCAGAGCATTTCCGGGGTGCCCGCCTCCCGGCCGACAGCCGGATTTCAAGCTCACGAACTTGCGGGAGGCGCCGTATGCTGACGCGCCGCGAGTGGCTTGGCGCGTCGTTAATCGCCACGGCGGCCGGCTGCCGCTCCGGCAAAACGGCGCACGGCTGGCCCGCCGCGTGGGACCGCATCCTGCTCGAAAAGGCCGCCGCCACCGAGGCGCAGCGCTACGACTCCAAGGAGGCCCTGGTCATCCGCCTGTACGGCCCCGGCTACCGGTACCACACGAAGATGCGTTCGGGCCGCGTGCACGAGTTGCGCGCGTCCTGCGACTACGCCTTGACGCTGCTGGAGCTGCGGACGCCGAGCGGTTTCGCGCGCGCCCAACAGACGCTGAATCGCATCTGCGCGCTGCAGGACACCGATCCGGGCAGCAAGTGGTACGGGCTCTGGAGCTACTACCTGGAAGAGCCGCCCGAGCAGATGGAAGAGGCCGATTGGAATTGGGCCGACTTCCTGGGCGGCACGCTGGTGCTCGTGGACATCCGGCACGGCGAGCGGCTGGAAGCGGGCCTGCGGGAGCGGGTGCGGCGGGCCATTTATCACGCGGCGCTGTCCATCGAACGGCGGGACGTCGCGCCGGACTACACCAACATCGCCGTGAAGGGCACGTTCGTCTGCGCCGCCGCGGGCGCGCGCCTGGGTATGACCGAGCTGACCGAATACGCGGCGCAACGGATGGCGCGCATTGCAGCGCTGGTCAACGCGAGCGGCAGCTTCGCCGAGTACAACAGCCCGGTGTATGCGCGTGTGACGCTGACCGACCTGACGCGCATGCGGATGTACCTGCCGGCCGGTCCCGTGCGCGACGCCGGCGCACGGCTCGAACGGCGGCTGTGGCTGCACTTGGCGCGGCATTGGGACGGCTACCGCGCGCAGTTCGCGGGTCCCATGTCGCGCTGCTACGAGACCGACCTCGGCGAGCCGTTCTGGCTGGAGAAGGCGCTGGGCGGGCGGCTGGGGCTGGCCGACCCGGCGCAGCGCGCCCAATACGGCGACCTTGACAGCGCCATCCACGACTACCGCTGCCCGGAGCCGCTGGCAGGCGCGTTTCTGCAGCCTGCGGCGTATCTGCATCGCGAGACGTTCCGGCTGGCCCCGGCGCCGCTACGCGCCATTCAGGGGACCACCTGTGTCGAGCCCGCCTTCTCGCTCGGCGCCGTGAACCAGGGCGATTTCTGGACGCAAAGCCGGCCGTTGCTCGGCTTTTTCGGCGGGCGCGAGCGGCCGGCGCGCGTCATCCGGCTGCGGGTGATCAAGGACGGCAACGACTTCGCCTCGGCGCTGCTGTGGACCGTGCAGGCCGGGGGCAACGTGCTGGGGCTCGTTAATTTCCGTTCACCTGGAGGAGACCGCCACCCAAGCCTGGATCCCGTCAAAAACGGCGAATTCCGCTGCGGGCGGCTCTTTCTGGAACTCAGTTTCGAGGGGCTCGAAGAGGGCTTTTCGTTCCGCCAGGAGGGTGATTCGGGCCACATCGCCGGCAACGGAATCGAGGCGCGCTTCGATCTGTGCGGCGGGCGTTTCGGGACCCGCACGCTCCATTTGGAGGGGACGTCCACGCCGCGGACAGCTACGTTTACGGTGGACTTCAAGCCGCTGGAAACGCCCGGCCCGGTACGCTGGGCGGACACGCGGGAGGCGTGGGCCGTCTTCACGCTGGCGCTCGCCGCGGCGCCCCACAGCGCCGGCAACCAGCCCTGCGAAGTGAACGCCACGGCCGGCCGGATCCACGCCAAGTGGGCCAGCCCGGGAGGGTTACTCGAACTCACGGGACTCTCCCGCAGCGCCACAATCGAGGATCATCTGAAGGCCTTTGGTGAGAGAATCGACAGCCAGGATGTACCCGCCGTACGACTCGAGGAGCAGAAAGCATGATGTTCAACTGCGCGTCGACCCGCCGCAGGTTTCTCTATGGAGCGGCCGCGCTGGCCGCCGCTCCGCTGTTCGCCGCCAAGTCGAAACTCAAGCTGGGCGTGACCGACTGGAATCTCGGTCTCTCCGGCAAGACGGAGGCTGTCGCGCTCGCCGCGTCGCTTGGCTTCGAAGGCGTAGAGATCAGCCTGGGCCGCAAACCAGGCGCGGACAAACTGCCGCTGGCCGACGAGGAGCTGCAGCAAAGTTACCTCAACGAATTAAAAAAGCATAAGATTGCGGCGGCGGGAACGTGCCTTGACATTCTGCACACGAATTGCCTGAAGAACGACAAACTGGGACAGAAATGGGTCGCCGACGCGCTGCCGATTACGCGCCGGCTGAACGCGAAAGTCATCCTGCTTCCCATGTTCGGAAGGTGCGCTCTGGCGACGCACGACGAGATGGATTACGTCGGCGATTTTCTGCGCGAAATCGGCCCCGAAGCGGCGAAAAATCAGGTAACTCTGGGCCTGGAAAACACGATCTCGGCAGCGGATAACGCGCGCATTCTGGAACGCGCAAAAAGCGCTAACGTAAAGGTTTACTACGACGTCGGCAACTCGACCGGACGCGGCTTCGACGTGGTGAAGGAAATCGCCTGGCTGGGGGCCGGCCGGATCTGCCAATTTCACCTCAAAGACAACCCGCATTACCTCGGCGAAGGCACCATCGATTTCCCGGCGGTGATGCGCGCAATCGACGCGCTCGGCTTCACCGGATTCGCCAATCTTGAGACCGATTCACCGGCGCAGTCCGTGGCGGCGGACATGAAGCGGAACCGCGCTTTTGTACGCCGTTTAATGAATAAACCGTAAGCTTCTGGACAGATCGGGAGATAGCCTCGCATTGTAGCACCTAACCCGTGTGTTATCTTGTGTTTCTTCGGATTCTGGCGTCTGAAATCAGCATCTTTTGCAGCCGGCCGCGGAAACGAGATTAAGCCTTTATAATGTTGAAAAGAAACAGCTTGACGGTTTGGCCGGAACGCACCACAATGAATTCAGTTTGCATGTCGATTCATTCAAAATGAACATTTCGTGCAACTACCTAAAGGTGTAACGAGGTCCGAGCATGACCTTTCAAGTTGGCGAGAAAGTGGTTTACCCCAACCACGGCGTAGGTACGATCGAGAACATCAGTTCGCGCTCGTTTGGCGTTCAATCCGAGCGTTTTTATCTGTTACGGCTCTCATACAACAGCCTCACCGTTATGGTTCCCTTCTCTCACGTTGAGCAGGTGGGACTTAGGAAGGTAACGCGCAACGGTGAAATTGCCCGGATGCTGACTTTCCTCGCGAGTGGCGAGTGCAAGTCGAGTTCGGATTGGAAAGATCGTTTCAAGGAAAATTCCGCGAAGATGCAGAGCGGAAGCCTTCTCGAAATCGCTGAAGTACTGAAATCGTTGTCAGCGATCCAGGCGCGCAAGAGCCTCTCCTTCCGTGAGAAGAAGATGCTGGACCGGGCCCGGGGCATGATGGTGGCGGAAGTGGCCACCTCGCGGAACGTCAAGGAACCGGAAGCCGTCGAGATTCTGACCAGAGCGTTTTCGAAGTCCAGCCTGCACTTCCCGGAGCCGCTGTAAGCTTTCATCTGTGCGATCCATAACCACGGGGGCTTTCGCGGCCCCCGTTTCGCGTCTCTGATCCCCCCATCATTGAGGAATACGACCGTCTTACCAACCTGGGCCAGGCGCAGGCGCGCGCGCTTGGTGACCGGCAGGCGCGCGCAAACACACGTCTGGCGTCTGAAGCAAAGACTCCGCTTTCACGATGGAAGCAGTTCCGGGTGGCGCCCCGGCCGGAAATCAGGACCGCAGCAGGACTGGCAACAACAGCAGAATCACGGCCGCACGCGCCAGGCAGGACATGCAGATGGATAAGCTCCACTTCATCCGACGCCGCCTTGGTCAATCCCAATTTATTTAACGCTGGCGCGGCTCCGGATACAAGGGGGGAGCCACCCCGGGCGGGACGGTGCGCGCGACATCCGGCTGCGATATGCTTCCTACCGGACCGGCACCCGAAGCTGCCCGCTTGGCATAGGTCGCCGGGGTCTGGTGTCCGCTGGAGGTGTTCGATGAATCGCCGCAGCTTCCTGCAAAGCGCGCCGCTCGCCGCTGCCATGCCCGCCCTGGCGCAAACACCCGCCGCGCCGTCCGACCGGATCCGCGTGGCCGTGATCGGTTGCGGCGGCATGGGCCGCAACGACCTGCGGGACTTCCAGCGCCAGAGCGACACGGAGATCGTAGCGGTCTGCGACGTCTTCAAACCCGCGGCCGAAGCGGCGCGCCAGCTTGCCGGCGGCAAGGCCGCTGTCTACGGCGACTTCCGCCGGATCCTCGAGCGCAAGGACGTCGACGCGGTCGTGGTGGCGACGCCCGACCATTGGCATGCGTTGATGGAAATCGAAGCCTGCAACGCGGGCAAGGACGTCTACACCGAGAAGCCGCTGTCGCACAACGTGCGCGAGGGCCGGCTGATGGTGGAGGCCGCGCGGCGCAACAATCGCGTGGTCCAGGTCGGCATCCAGCAGCGCTCCGGCGCGCACTTCCAGCGCGCGGTCCAGGCCGTGCGGGAAGGCCGGATCGGCCAGGTCCACTTCGCCCAGTGCTGGAACCACAACTCCTCGCCCGATCCGAACGGGATGGGCTTTCCCGCCGACGCGGCGCCGCCCGCGGATCTCGATTGGGAGATGTGGCTGGGGCCCGCGCCCAGAGTTCCGTACAATCCCGCGCGGCGCAATTTCCGGGCCTTCTGGGACTATGCCGGCGGCGAGTTGACCAACTGGTGCGTCCACCTGCTCGACATCGTCCATTGGGCCACGGGTGAGGACACGCCGCTCACGGTCGCCAGTTCCGGCGGCAAATGGTTCTTTAACGATTGCCGCGAATGCGCCGATACGCAGGAGGTGGTGTGGGAATATCCCAATCATCTGCTGGTGCGCTACTCGACGCTCGCGCATAACAGCTACGGCCCGAACGGGCACCCGGGCAACAAAAGCTTCGGCAGTTACGGCATCCTGCTGCAAGGCACCAAGGGCACGCTGTTCGTCGATCGCGCGGGTTATGAGATCACGCCGCAGATGACGATGCACCACGAGGCTGTGTCGCAAACCGACCGCGACGCCTACGACGACCTGCAGGGCGCGGGCCTGTACTTCACCTCTGAAACAACCGCCGAGCGCGGCGCGACGTCGGTCCAGCACATGCCGCACGTACGCAACTTTCTCGACTGCGTGAAGAGCCGCCAGCGGCCGATTGGCGACGTTGAGACCGGCCACAAGAGCACCGTGCCGTGCCTGATCGGCAACATCGCCCTGCGCACCGGCCTGAAACTGCAATGGGATGGACGGGCCGAGTGCTTCACCAACAGCGACGAGGCGAACCGCATGCTCGCACGGCCCTATCGCGCGCCCTGGAAGCTGCCGGCGATGTAAACACGGTCAAGCTTGTAAATCCGGCGGGCGGCGTGAAACTCCCGGGAGAATTGCGCGTCCCTTGGAATTGACCGATCGGCAGAGGGCAGGAAACCGTGAAAAACGCCAGTATGAAAACGAATCGCCGGGAACTGTTCTTCACCTCGCTGGCCGCGGCGCCGACACTCGCCGTGGCGCAGGCGGCGGCAAAGGATGCATTCGTCCCCTGCCTCAACGAGGTCAGCACGCTCGAGGCGCCGTTCGCGCGTGACGTGGAAGCCTACGCGGCCGCGGGCTTCCGCCATGTCGAGTTGTGGCTGCCGAAGCTGGACAAGCAGGGCGTGCGGCCGGCGGCAGCGGCGGCGGCGTTGAAGGATGCCGGGCTGACCGTGGCCAGCGCTTGCGCCACGGACGCCGGTTTCCATGCGCCCGAGTCCCAGGTTCTGGACGAGTTGAAGCGCAATCTGGAGATCGCCCAGGCGCTCGGAGCGCCGCGTTACATCGTCTATTCCGGCGCCGGAGCGACAAAGCCGGAGGAATACAAAGCCGCCGCGGCGCGGCTGGCCCGCTATGCCGAAACCGCGGAGCCGTATAACGTGCGCATCGGCTTCGAATTCATCGCCGGAGCGCGCCTGGCCGGCTCGTTCCGCACGGCGCTCGAAATGGTGCGCGCCGCCAATCACCCGAACGTCGGCGTGTGCGTCGACACGTTCCACCTCTACGCGGGCGTCAGCAAGGTAGAGGACCTGCTGCTCGCCAAGCGCGGCGAGATCGCCCACGTGCACTTCCACGACGCGCCGGCCGCGCTGCCGCGCGAGTTGTGGCGCGACGCGGACCGGCTGCCGCCCGGCGAAGGCTGCATGCCGATGTACGACATCGTCAAAGCGCTCCGGCGCGCGGGCTATCAGGGCGTGCTGAGCGTCGAGCTCTTCGGCGCCGCCTATCAATCCGGCGATCCGCGCGAAGTCGCCGGGCGCTGCTACCAGGCCGTCAAAAAGTACTGCTGAACCCGCGCGCCCGCCTGGGCCCGTGTGTTCGCTCCCGTATCTTCGCTTATGATGAATACGCCCGGAGCAACGGGCGGAAGAGGCGCGTCAACATGGGACGCCAGGTGGAGCGCGGTTTGTGGCCAGTGGACTGGCTGCTGCTTGCTTATCTGCTGGCGGACGCTCTGCTGATCGCCGTCTTTCAGCGCCGCATCGAATCCGCCGCTCTGTTGCTCCTCGCGCACGCCGCCGCGATCGCGCTGATCCTCGCCTATGCCTGGTGGAAGCTGCCGGGCGCGATCTACTTCCGCAATCTCTACCCGCTGCCGTATGTCTACGCGTGCTACCGCGTGATGAAGATCCTGATCGAGTCGCTTCGCCAGACGCGCTGCGACGCATTGCTGACGATGTGGGACTATGCGCTGTGGCGGGTCCATCCGACGGTGTGGCTCGAACGCCTGCAGACGCCGCTCGCCGTGGAGTTGCTGCAAATCGTCTATGCCCTGTTCGTGCCGGCCGTGCTGGTGGTGGCGCTGCTCCTGTGGCTGCGGCGGAGAGACGAGTATCCGCGTTACGTCTTTCTGCTCACGCTGGGCTTCCTCGCCTCTTACGCGTTGTATTTCGTTGTGCCCGCGCGCGGGCCGCGCATCTTCCTTGACGGTCTGCAGACGCGGCCGCTCGCGGGGTTGTGGCTGTTCGGCCCGCTGCGCACCGGCCTGGACGTGCTGGAATCGCCGCACTACGACTGCTTCCCGAGCGGCCACGTCGAGATGACGATCCTCGCCTGGTGGACGGCGCGGCGCCTTTCGCCGCGGCTCGGCGGAATTTATGGCGTGTACGCCGTTTTGATCGCGCTGGCGACCGTTTACCTTCGATATCATTACACCGTCGATCTGCTGGCCGGCGCCGTTGTGGCCGTCCTGGTCCTGGCCGCGGCGCCGCATCTGCTGAGAGAACCGCGACGACGGGAGAGACGGCTGAGCGATGAACAGGCTCCAGATTTCGTCCGTTCGGAATAGCGCGGACCGGCGCGAGTTCTTATCGTTCCCCTACCGGCTGTACCGCCACGATCCGCACTGGGTGGCGCCGCTGCTGCTGGACCAGAAAGCCCTGTTCCGGCCCACGCATCCGTTCCAACTGCACGGCACAATCGAGCGCTTCCTGGCGCGGCGCGACGGGCGTACCGTAGGCCGTATCGCCGCGATCCTGGATCCGAATTACAGCCGCTTTCACGAGGAGAGAGCGGGCTTTTTCGGCTTCCTGGAAATGATTGACGACGCGGACGTGACCGCGGGTTTGCTCGCCGCTGCGCGTGACTGGCTCGGTGAACACGGCGCCGCGGTAATCCGCGGGCCGGTCAATCCGTCCACCAACTACGAGTGCGGCGTGCTGGTCGACGGCTTCGACTCCTGCCCGCGCATCATGATGACCTACAACCCGCCGTACTATGGCCGTCTGATCGAAGCGGCGGGGCTGAAAAAAGCCAAAGACCTGGTGGCGTACGACCTGCCGACGAGCGTCGCACGGGCCGATCGCGTGCGCGCGCTGACGGAGAAGGCGGCGGTCAACGGAGTCCACCTGCGCACGCTGCGCATGAACGAGTATGACAAAGAAGTGGAACTAGCCTGGGGCATTTACAATTCGGCCTGGGCCCGCAACTGGGGCTTCGTGCCGATGACGCGCGCCGAGTTCCTGCACCACGGCCACGAACTGAAACAGATCCTGATCCCCGATCTGGCCTGGATCGCCGAGGTCAGCGGCCAGGCGGTCGGATTCGCGCTCGCCATCCCGGATATCAACGAAGCGCTCCGGCACCTGCGCGGGCGGCTGCTGCCGTTTGGGCTCGTGAAACTGCTCTGGTACAAGCGCCGGATCAAATACCTGCGCGTGATCGTCCTCGGCGTCCGGCAGGAGTTCCGGCCGACGCCGGCGGCCGCGGCGCTGTATGCCGCGCTGATCCGTGAGGCCGGCCGGCTCGGGTTCGACGGCGCCGAATGCTCCTGGATTCTGGAAGACAACGTGCTGATGCGGCGGTCCATCGAAGCGTTAGGTGGGCGAGCCTACAAGACCTACCGGATTTACGAATTCTGACGCGCTGTGGAAGGGTTGGCCAAACGTGGCTCCAGTAGCAATTTTCACCCTTTCTTCGCGTGCGGCGACCGAATCTTGCGGGGAAAGGCAGTTTGGATCGTCTCCGCCTTGAGGCGCGGCCGATCCACTGATAGTCTTAGAAATTGGGCTCCGCTCGGACTCCAACCTGGCGGAAAGTAGAGGTGTGCCATGTCCGGACATTCTAAATGGGCAACAATCAAGCATAAGAAGGGCGCGCTTGACGCAAAACGCGGAAAAGTTTTCACGCGGCTGATCAAGGAAATCGTTATCGCCGCGCGAGGCGGTGGAAACCCCGACGCCAACTCACGTCTCCGCACAGCCATCGTAGCCGCGAAGGCTGTCTCGATGCCCGCCGAGAACATCAAACGCGCGATCATGCGTGGCACCGGCGAGATTGAGGGCGGCCAGATCGACGAAATCATGTTCGAAGGGTATGGTCCCGGCGGCGCGGCCGTGCTGGTTCACAGCGCGACCGATAACCGCAACCGTACGGTGAGCGAAATCCGCCACGCCTTCGCGAAAAACGGTGGCAATCTCGGTGAGCAGGGCAGCGTGAGCTGGATGTTCGAACGCAAGAGCCAGATCGTTATCGAGAAGGACAAGGCGACCGAGGACCAGTTGATGGAACTCGCGCTCGATGCCGGCGCCGACGACGTGCGCGACGACGGCGACACCTGGGCGGTGCTCGCCGCGCCGGACGCTCACGCCGCCGTGCTGGAGGCGCTCCAGAAGGCCGGTATTCCGACGCTGGAAGCGGAAATCGGCATGATTCCGAAGAGCCCGATGACGGTGGATCCGAAGCACGTGGCCGGCATGTTGCGGCTGCTCGAAGTGCTGGAAGATCACGACGACACGCAGGACGTCTACACGAACTTCGACTACGACGAGGACGCCGTCAACGGCTAGGACGCGCGCTCGCGAAAGGACCGCGGAAGCGGGCCGGCAGTGAGGATTATCGGCATCGACTGCGGGAGCCAGTTCACCGGCTACGGCGTCATTGAAACCGGCTCGCCGCGCCATCGTCTGATAGAGGCGGGAGTGGTGAAAACCACCCCGCGCGAGCCGTTTCCCCGGCGGTTGCTGAAAATCGCCGAGGGACTGCGGGCCGTGGTGGCAAAGTATGCGCCCGATGAAGCGGCGGTGGAAGAGACGTTCTACTCGCCGAAGGCTTCCAGCTCCAGCTCCATCCGCCTGACGCATGTGCGCGGCGCGGTGTTGCTGGTGCTGGCGGAAGCGGGATTAACGGTGGGGGAATACCCCCCGGCGCGCGTGAAGCTGGCCGTGACCGGCAACGGGAGAGCGGAGAAAGCGCAGGTGCAATCCATGGTGCGGGTGCTGCTGAACCTGCAGGAGCCGATCGCCTCCTTTGACGCCTCGGACGCGGTGGCCGTAGCGCTGTGCCATGCGTCGATGCGCACCACGGCGGTGCTGCTATGAGCTGCCGTCCGCTGCTGCTCGCGGGCCTGACCGCGTGTGCGCTGCTGACCGTCAATGCTGAACCGCGCCTGATCCTCTCAAAGCGCTTCCCGCACAGCACGCCGGAGTTCGCGGAGCTGCGCATCGAACGCGACGGGCAGGTGGAATATCGCGAGGCCCCGGACGAAGAACCGCTGAAGGTGAAGCTGACCCGCGCGGAAGCCGACGCGGTGTTCGACGCCGCGGAGAAGTGCGACCGCTTCCGCCGGCCGCTCGAATCCGGACTGAACGTCGCCCGCATGGGCGACAAGCTGTTCCGCTGGGAGAACGGCGACGAGAAGCACGAGATCAAATTCAACTACACGCAGGACCCGGCCGGGCAGGAGATGCTCGACTGGTATGAGCGCATTGTCGAGTCCGAAATGTACCTCATCGATCTCGAACGCACCGCGCGCTATGACGTCTTGGGCGTGAACCAGTCGCTGTTGCAACTCGAAAGCGGGTACGACAAGAAGCGGCTGGTTTCCGTTGAGCAGTATCTGCCGATGCTCGACCGGATCGCGAAGAACGAAAAGTATATGAATATGGCCCGGGAGCGCGCCGCCAGGCTGGCCGAAGTGTTTCGGGCCGTCTCCTCCGGCGCCTCCGCGGCGGCAAAGGCTGGTCAATGATCCTCCGTCAGTGTCTCTTGCTTGGATTGCTGTTGGCTCTTGTACCGGGGCAGGCTGCTCCGCCAGCCAAAGCGAAACCCACGCCGAGCGCGCCCGCCGTGCAGAAAGCCTCCGACGACGACCCGGAGGCAGCCAAGGACGCTGCGCCAGCTAACGAAAACGATCCCGACGCCAGACTCGAACGCGAACTGAGCGAAACGGGCGGCAGCGCCGCCGACGTGTTCAACGTGCTGGAGAAGCACCTCAAGTCCCATACGGACTGCAAGAAGAAAACTGAGATTATCCGCGTACTGGCCCGCGTCGCCGTAGACCAGCGCGACCGCGACCGGGAAATGGAATACGGCCCAATGGCCATTGACGGCGGCAGCGACGACCCGCGGCTGCTCGAACATGTCAGCCGTGCGCTGCTCGACAACAACGACGCCGAGAGCTTGAACAAGGCATTGCAGTACGCCTTGCGGCTGGCCGGCAAGATGCGTGACGAGCGCAAGAGCCTGCTGGCGTCGAAGGCTTATGAGCAGGGCCAGGGCAAACACCTCGACGAGACCGAGTGGACGCTGCGCAATGCTCTGATCTACGCCGCCCGCGCGCAACGGAAGCTCGGCAAGAACGAAGAGGCGTTGAAAGCCGCGGACGAAGCCTGGCAGAGTTATCCGTCGGTCGATGCGGCGGGCGAACGCGCGCGTGTGCTGGAAGCCCTCGGGCGCTTCGCCGACGCGCTGGACGCCGCGGCCGACGCCTTCGCCGTCGAGGACGAACATGCCTCCAGCAAGGACCGACAGCGGGCGCGCGAACTGCTGGCTGAACTGGCGCCCAAAGCGAACGTGAGCGACCCGTCGGTGCGCATCCTGCCCGCGTGGGACCGCTCGCGAGCGTTGCTCGAAGCGCGTGAGAAGCGTCTGCGCGACTTCGATCCGAACTCGTCGGCGGCTTCGCCGATGGACTTCACGCTCTCGAAGCTCGACGGCGGGCGGCTGCCGCTCAACAGCATGAAGGGCAAGGTGGTGGTGCTCGATTTCTGGGCCACCTGGTGCGGGCCCTGCCGGGTCCAGCATCCGCTGTATGAGCAAGTGCGGACGCGCTTCAAGGACAATCCCAACGTCGTTTTCCTGGCCGTCAATTCAGACGAGGACCGCGCGCTGGTGAAGCCGTTCCTGGAACGGCAGAAATGGTCGCAGGACGTCGTATTCGAGGACGGCCTGGCGACATTCTTCCGGGTCAGCTCCATCCCGACGACGATCGTGCTCGACCGCCGCGGCGAGTTGCGGAGCCGTATGCCGGGCTTCATCGCCGACCGCTTCGTCGATATGCTCTCCGACCGGATCAATTCGGCGCTCGCGACAAATTGACGTGTCTCCCGCGGCTGCGCGTCCTTTCGCGTCAGAATGAAAGCAGAGGGGGCGGAATGGCATTCCGGCGGATCGTCTGGGTGGTTCTCGATAGCGTGGGCATCGGCGCGATGCCCGACTGGCAGGCGTATCTGGATCCCATTCCCGGCGACACGCTGGGCCACTGCGCCGCGCTGCGGCCGTTGAAGCTGCCCAACATGGTCGCGCTCGGCCTGGCAAACATCCGCCCGCTGGAGCACCTTGCGCCCGCCGTTCATCCGCGCGGCTGCTACGGGCGCGCGACGCTTCGCTCCCCCGGCAAGGACACGACGACCGGCCATTGGGAAATGGCGGGCATCCTGCTCGCCAAACCGTTCCCACTCTATCCGCACGGCTTTCCCGCCGATTTCATGACCGAGTTCGAGCGGCGCATCGGGCGCGGCACGCTCGGCAATAAGCCGGCCTCCGGCACCGAGATCATCAAGGAGCTCGGCGCGGAACACATGGCCACGGGCAAGCCGATCGTCTATACGTCGGCGGACAGCGTCTTCCAGGTTGCGGCGCACGAGGAGGTCATCCCGCTCGCCGAGCAATACCGGATCTGCGGGATTGCCCGCGAGATGCTGCGCGGCGAGCATGAGGTGGGACGCGTGATCGCGCGGCCGTTCATTGGCGCTCCGGGCCATTTCACGCGCACCGCCAACCGGCACGACTACGCCGTCCCGCCGCCCCAGGGCATGCTGCTCGACCGACTGGCGGAGGCAGGCACGCCGGTATGGGGCGTGGGCAAGATCTCGGACATCTTCCTCGGGCGCGGCATCGCGCGGTCGTTCAAAACGAAGTCGAACGCCGACGGCATGGCGAAAACGCTGGAAGCGCTCGGCGGGCTGGAGCGCGGCCTGATCTGGGTGAATCTGGTCGATTTCGACATGCTGTACGGGCATCGCAACGATGCCGAGGGCTATTCGCGCGCGCTGGAGGCCGCCGATGCCTGGGCGCCGGAATTGCTGCGGGCCATGGGTGACGACGACCTGGCAATCTTCACGGCCGACCACGGCTGCGACCCGACATCGCCCTCCACCGACCATTCGCGGGAATATGTGCCCGTGCTGTGCTGCGGCCGTCACGCACAGGCCGGCGTAAACCTGGGCACGCGCGCCAGTCTGGCCGACATGGGCGCCACCATCGCCGAAAACTTCGGCGCGGCGTCCGGTCCCGGCGCCAGTTTCCTGGCCGCGATCGCGCCGCGCTGACGCCGCGGATGGAACAACCCCGCGTCCGGACTCGTACCTCGTTTCAAGAAGAGACTGGAGCACGACAATGCAGTTGCGTTTTCTGATGATGGCTTTGGCTGGCGCGGGCTCGCTGGCGCTGGCCATGCCAGCCTGGGCCGACAGTGGCAACTGGGCCAAGGACTTTCGCATTTCCGGCCGCGCCGAGTTGCGCGTGGAAGTGGACGACGGGCGCGTGACGCTGACCGGCAGCGACAGCAAACAGGTCGAAGCGCGCGTCATGGTCAGCGGCTGGAAGATGGGACCCGACGGCGTGCAGGTCTACGACCGCCAGACGGGCGACCGGGTGGAACTGGACGTCCGTGTGGCAAAATTCAACCGGTGGTTCAACATGGGAGACCACTCGGTGCGGGTGGAGATCCGCGTTCCCAACGGTGTTCTGGCGACCATTCACACGCGCGACGGAGCCATCGTTGTGAACGACGCGCGCGGCGCGTTCCGGCTGCGGACGGGCGACGGCCACGTGGAGGTAACGCGCGTTGACGGCACGCTGGATGCCGACACGGGCGACGGCAGCATCCGCGTTCACGGACGCCTGGACGGCATGACGCTGCACACCGGCGACGGCAGCATCGAGGCTGAACTGACCAACGGCTCAAAGATCACGACCGGCTGGGACATCGGCACCGGCGACGGCCACGTCACCCTGCGCCTGCCGGCGAACTTCGGCGCCGATCTTGACGCGCGCACAAACGACGGACGCATCGACCTGGATTTCCCCGTGACGACCTCGCAGCGCATGAGCGGCAATAACATCCGCGGCCGGCTGAACGGCGGCGGACCGCTGCTGAAGGTGCGCACCGGCGACGGCGCCATCCGGATCCAGCGCAACTAGCGCCGCCGCGCGGCGACTGGCGTACGTTTCGTTACGGGTGCGACAGGCGCTGCGTGCGAAAATGGTCCGCATGCTGCCAAGTCGCGGGCGCACGCGCTGGCCGGTCGCGCTGCTGGCATTGTGTTTTTTCGCGCGAACCGCGTTTTACGCCATCGCCTACCCGGTGTGGGAAGGCTATGACGAATGGTCACACTACGCAGTCATCGAACGCGTGGCGCTTCGGCATGAGGCGCTGCCGTCACGGGACCATGCGGTATCCCAGCGCGTCGCGGCGTCGCTGCGCTTAGCCCCGCTGCCCTGGCAACTGAAGCAGACTCCGCCGCCCGCCGTCCCGCAAGATGCCTATTGGCATTTACCCCCCGGCGAGCGGGCCGCACGGGAACGCGCCTTCGCCGCGCTGCCCGCCCAACCATTGCAGGAAAGTCCCGGCGAGTATTTCCGCGCGTACGAGGCGCTGCAACCGCCGCTTTACTATTGGCTGATGGCGCCGCTGCTGCGGTTGTTGAGTGGCGCCAGCCTGGGAACATCGGTCATCGCCTTGCGGCTAGCGGGCTGCATCCTGGCCGCCTTTACCATCCCCCTCGTGTACCGGCTGGCCCGGGAGACGCTCGGCTCCCACGCCGCAGCGCTCGGCTGCGCGGCCGTCGTCGCCCTGATGCCCGAGTTCGCCATCGATGTCGCGCGCGTAGGCAACGAAGCGGTCGCCGTGCCGCTGTTCACCGCGCTCACACTGCTGGCCGTGCAAGGATACCGGTCGGGATTCGGGCTCGCGAGGTCAGCCGCCTTAGGCGTTGTCCTCGGCTGCGGACTGCTGGCGAAGGCCTATTTCCTGACCGCACTGCCTGCCATCGCGATTGTCTTATTCCTGGCGTACCGGCGGCACGGGCCGGCGCTTCCGGAGACGCTAAGAAACGCCGCGGTCCTGATCCTGGCGGCAGGGGGAATCGGCGGGTGGTGGTACGTACGCAACGTTGTCGACACCGGAACCGTCGCGGGTCTGGCCGAATCCGTCCTGGTGCGCTCGTTAAGCGTGCGCGACTTCCTCGTGCGAGCGCTGCAGGCAGACTACCGGGCCGGTATCGACGCCACTTTGTTTTCCCACCTGTGGTTCGGCGGCTGGAGCGCGCTCACCGTACGTAGTTGGATGTACCACGTGTTTTACGCGGTGATCCTGCTGGCCGGAATCGGTCTGCTGCGCCAGCGGTTGCGCGGCCTGGTCCCGCTGGCGGCGCTTTACTTCGCGTTCTGGGCCGGGCTCGTCTACAACATCGCGCTGCTGTTTGTCAGCAAGGGCGCCTCCACCTGCATGGGCTGGTATCTGTACGCGGCGGTGGGCGCCGAGGTCGTGCTCTGCTGGGCCGGCCTGCAAGGACTCGCGCCGCGGCGGCCGGCCGCCTGGATCCCGGCGCTGGGCGCCACATTGTTCGGGTTGCTGGACCTCTACACCGTGCATGCCGTATCCCTGCCCTACTACACCGGGATGATCGCGCATCGCGCCAACGGCTCTCTGGCGGCGCTGCACGGCGCCGGGTGGGCGCAAGTGGGGCTGACCGGAATGATCGTGCGCCTGGGCGGCTTCAAAGGCGTTTGGGGAGCGCCGGCGGTGCTGGTGACGGCGTGGGCCTTGTACCTGGCGGGCACGCTCCTGCCAATCGGGCTCGCCCTCCACTCCGCACGGAACAACGGCGCGCGCGCACTCGTAGAATCCTAAAGAGCGCCCGCGCGCGCTCGCGGCAGAAAAGGTGAAACCGGAAATGAACACGTCTGTTGCGGCGAAGCCGCGGCTTGCCTTCATCGACAATCTGCGTTGGGTGATGATCGTGCTGGTCGTCAGCATGCACGCGGCGGTCACCTACAGCCATCTGGGCGGTTGGTATTTCATGGAGGACCCCAAGCCGGATACGGCCACCATGCTCGTCTTCGCCTACTACCAGATGGGGCTGCAGGCGTTCTTCATGGGCTTCCTGTTTCTGATCGCCGGCTACTTCGTGCCGCCCGCTTTCGACCGGAAGGGACTGGGCAAGTTCCTGCGCGACCGGTTCGTACGGCTGGGCGTTCCCGCGCTCATCTACATGCTGGTGGTCCACCCGTTCCTGGTGTACTGGATGCTCCACGACTACTACAAGATCAAGGCCGCGCCGTGGACCGCCTATCTGCATTTCCTGAGCACGTTCCGCTGGATCGGCGGCTCCGGCCCGATGTGGTTCGCCGTGGCGCTGCTGATCTTCTGCGCGATCTACGGCCTGGTGCGAGTCGCCCGGAAGAGCAAGCCGGTGAACACGCCGGAAGCGGCGCTGCCCACCAGCCTCCAGATTGCCGGCCTCGCCCTGCTGATGGGCCTGTGCTCGTTCCTGGTGCGCATCGTGCAGCCGATGGGCAAGAACATCCTGAACATGCAGCTCTGTTTCTTCTCGCAATACATCGTGCTGTTCACGATTGGGCTCATCGCGTACCGGCGCAACTGGCTGCAGCGGATCCCGTATGAGTTCGGCATGCGCTGGTTCAAGTACACGCTCGTCTGCGGCACGCTGGTGTGGCTCGCGGTGCTCGGCGCCACGGTGGCCACGCACTCCGAACAGTCCGTCAACGGCGGGTTTACGTGGCAAAGCGCGGGTGTGTGTTTCTGGGAAGCGTTCTTCTGCCTGGGCATCTGCCTGGGGTTGACCGTCCTGTTCCGCGAGAAGTACAACCGTCAGGGCGCGTTCGAGAAATGGATGACCGACAACAACTTCTCGGTCTACATGTTCCATCCGCCCGTGCTGGTCGCGGTGACACTGGTGATGGGAGGCATCGCCTCGCCGAAGCTCATCAAATTCGCCGCAGCCACGGTGCTGGCGACGGCGCTCACGTTCCTGCTCAGTCACTACGTCTTCCGGCGCATCCCGCTGCTGAAACGCGTGCTGTAGCTCAGCGCGCCGCGGGCGCGGCCTGGTGCAACCGCACAGCGGCCTTGTGACCCGGCGGGAAGCGGAGTTCGAGGATGCCGGCGCGGTCGGTCTGCGCATCCTCCATCCCTTCGCCGTCAACTTCAATGTCGTAGGCCGCCGACGGCTCCAATCCGACGACGAAGGCGACCTGCTCGACGGCTTTGGAATCCTCGTCGGGCTTCGTCCACCAGCCCGTTTCGAAGCGCGTCTCGCGCCCCGTGGCAAACAGGACGCGCACCGGCCCCAGATCGATGGCCGCATGTCCGGCCGCCGCATTGATGGCGATGCGCCGCCCGTCGCGGTAGAGCTGCATCTCGTGGTCCCAGAGGCCGAACCAGACGGCGTTCTCATCCCAACCGCTGCGCACGAACAGGCGTCCCGGAGCGTGATAGAGATCCGGCATGTAATCGAAGCTCAGCCCCGGCAGATACGGGTTCGCCCACAGGAACTCGTACGGCGCGCCAAGCGGGCCGCGCAGCAGGAAGCGGTCCTGCATCAGCCAGCCTTGCAGGAACTGCGTGGACTGCGCGTTCGGATCCGCGGCGACCAGCGCGAGTTCCGCCACGCGCGAATACACGCTTTCGTCGAGGTCGGGATCGCCCGCGCCGGTGTAGGCGGGAATGCGATATTCATTTTCCGCGGCGGGCCAGGGCGCGGGATAGTAAGCGAGCATCAGCCGCGCGGGCAGCTCTTCAAACCACGGCGCGGCATCCTCGCGCAGATCCAGCCGCAGGTTGTCGCGCAACACGTGCAGCGTTTCGAGCAGCGCCAGCAGCGACGCCCGGCGCGGGAATGGATCATCGCCGGCACGCAGGCGCGGCACAATCTGCCGGCGCCACCAGTCTTCACGGACATAGCGCAGCAGGCTCGCCGTGGCCGCGGGATGCGCATCATTCACGGCGACGGCGGCGAAGACGGCGCCGCGAATTTCCTCGACGTCGTGCGGCCGGAGTTGCAACGGGGGCAACAGACGCTTTTCCAGCTCCTGCGCGGAGGAAGCATCGAACTGCGGTTTGCACCAGTCATAGACGAGCGCCATCTGACGCAGGTCGGCGGGACGCTGTGCGTTGGCGGTCTTCAGCGCCCACCCAAGCGCGTCCGCGCAAGCTTCCCGCGAGTCCGCAACCACGCCGTACAGGGCGCTGGCGAAACCGGGTTCGGGCATACGGGCGTGACCGTCGATCAGCGCGGAGAATTGTTCCCAGCGCATCGACTTGCGTTCGCGCTCGCGGCGCAGGAGACGCAAACGCCGGCCGGCGAGCAGCAGCCGTGGCGCATCCGTCGCCACCTGGTAATCGCTGGCCGGCGCAGCTTCGGCTGGCGGCGCGCTCCGGGCCGTCGCCGGGGCCGCCAGGACGGGCGCCAAGAGGCCCAAGCTCAGGGCAAGTGGGACAAAGCGTGTCACAGTGACACACTCCTTGTGGAAAGCGGTCCCCAAGCCGTTGCTGTTGATTTAGTTACGTATTGAGAACACGGGACTTTTTGTTGCGCAGCAGATGGCACAAGGTTTGCTAGAATAACAGCGAATTGATGTAGTCTCTCAAGACCTGCCCTCTGCTGGAACAGGTCGGTGGTTGGGACGTGTGGCAGTTTAACGTCGTGCTTGCGGGAGCCGGTGTTCAAGTTCTTGTCCATTCGTCTTAACGCTGACATGGTTCAGCAGAGGGACTTTTTTTGCCTTCTGCCCCTCGGCGGGACCAACTCCAACATACAAAACCCGCGCCAGCCTCTGACGGCCGCCCGGCGATCGTGCGCATTCTGACGAAGCGCGCCGCACAGCTCTCCGCTTCATCTGTCCTGCTGTTAACCCCTCCGCGGCCCGCGCGTAAGTATCGGGCAGAGAGGAAATACGGCATGATACGGACGAGATTCACCAAGATATTGGCAACGGGCGTGCTGCTGGCGGGTATCGGCGCTTTACAGCCCGTTCCCGTCTTGGCGCAAGGCGCCAGGAGCACACCGCCGCCCGCACCGGCCCGGGCCGTCGTGGCCGTGGAACAGCCGGATGCGAACCGCACCAAGGACGAGTTCCGCCAGCTCCTGGAGCACTATCCGCCCACGCTGCGCAACGTCCTGCAGCTCGATCCGACGCTGCTGAGCAACCAGAGCTACCTGGCGCCCTATCCGGCCCTGGTGAGCTTTCTGAACGCGCATCCCGAAATTCTGAGCAATCCTCCGTACTACGTCGGCGAGCCGCCGCGCACCCCGGAGGACCGCGCGTCCAAGGCGCTCGACCTGTGGCGTGACGTCTTCCAGGCGGTGGCTGTCTTCAGCGGCTTTGCGCTGGCGATCGGGCTGCTCGTCTGGCTGATCCGGACGCTGGTCGATTACCGCCGCTGGAACCGGCTGGCCAAGGTGCAAACCGACGTGCATACGAAGATCCTCGACCGCTTCACCTCCAACGAAGACATGCTGGCCTACATCCAATCGCCGGCCGGATCGAAGTTCCTCGAATCTTCGCCGATCAAGCTGGATGCGGCGCCGAAGAGCATCAGCGCGCCGCTGGGCCGGATTCTGTGGTCGCTGCAAGGCGGGCTGGTGCTGCTGGCCGGGGGGCTGGGGCTGCAAGTCGTCGGCGGGCGGGTACCCAACGAGGCCGCGCTGCCACTCCGCTCGCTGGGCGTACTGGCCATCGCGCTGGGCATCGGGTTTGCGGCTTCTGCGATCATTTCATATGGGATCTCCCAGCGCCTGGGCCTGATCGAACGGCCGCCGGCAAGGTCGACGTCCGAGCGGCCGAACGCCTAGACGGGGATGAACCGGCGTTCTTCCATGTTTCGTGACACCACATTTACGGATGTCAGCCGCGCCGACGCTATGCCGGATGCCTCAGCCGAGTTCGTGATGGACGAGGAAACGTTCCGGGGCTTTTACGAGCGCAATGCGCGCGGGCTGTGGGCGTATCTCGCGCGGGTCACGGGCGACCGGGAGCAGGCGGACGACCTGCTGCAGGAGACCTTTTACCGTTTCCTGCGGGCCGCCGCCACCTACGAGAGCGAGTCGCACCGCCGCAACTCGCTCTATCGCATCGCGACGAACCTGGCGCACGACGCGCGCCGCCGCCGCCAGACGCGGGCCCCGCTGATCGACGCCGGGGCAGACGTCGAGAACGTCTCCGCGCGGGATCAGGCGGGCGCGACGGAGCGCGGCGCCGAGTTGAAACAGGCCCTGGGGCATCTGAAGCCGCGCGAGCGGGCCATGCTGTGGCTGGCGTACGCCGAGGGCGCGTCGCACGAAGAAATCGCGAGCGCCATGGGCATGCGGGTGGCCAGCCTGAAACCCATGCTGTTTCGCGCGCGGCACAAGCTGGCCGAACTGCTGGGCCGTAAGGCGGAAGGGAGGAAGGCATGAAACCGGTGGAATGTCCGTATGAAGCCGAGGTCCTGGCGGCGGTCCTCGAAGCGCGCTGGCCGGAACACGTGGATGCAACGTTGCGGGAGCATGCCGCCTCCTGCGCCCTCTGCGCGGAGGTCGCCGCGGTTGCCGGCGCCATGAGCGCGGCGCTCGAACCCACCCGTGCCTGCGCCGCACTGCCAGATGCGAATCAGGTCTGGTGGCGCGCTCAACTGCGCGCCCGGCGCGAAGCGGTGGAAGCGGCGGGCCGCCCGATCACGGCGATCCAGTTGGTCGCCTTTGCCTGCGCCGTGGGACTATTGGGCGCGTGCTTCGGCGCGACGTCCACATGGTTCCAGGCGGCGCTGAAGAAGGTCGCGGCGAATGTGGCCAGCTTCGACGGGACGGCGTTCCTGACGGCCATGACCACGCTGTTTGCCGAGCATGGCGTGCTGGTCCTCGGACTGGTCGCCGTCATCTTCCTGGTCCCCACCGCCGTATACGTCGCATTAGGCCGCGATTGACGCGATCCGGCGGCGGTTCACCGCGCACGTTTCTTCCGCCGGAAGCCCGCGTAGTGGAGTAGGATTCATCTTGCGTGGGGTCTCCGTTTCCGCGGAGGCCGGCTGACCACGCACCGTGCCCTGTCACGATCAGGCTCTTTTGCAAAGCGGTAGCGTGATCGTGGCGGGGCTTCGTTTTTTACGGAGACAGACCATGCGCGGCACGGCCGCATCCACGGCGAAGAGCGGACGCCAGCCAGTCTTCTCAACGCGCCGCGAGTTGCCGCGGACCGCACACGACAGGGATCAGTAGCAGAGCGTGCCGGAACGGGGCGCTTCATCCTCGTTCGGCAGATAGATGGTCTTGCACTTCTCGCAGCGGTAGATCTCGGCGTCCTTGCCGTAAAGCTTTTCCAGCTCCTCGCCGTAGAAATACCAGCGCTTCAGGTGCCCGGCGCAAAGCTTGCCTTTGGCGTCCTTCATGCTGCAGGCCCGCATGCGCGGAGCGCGCCTGCGGATCTTCGTTCCGTCGCTGAGTTCGCCGACATCCACGGCCTGAGGAATGTCCCGGGTCGGTGCGGCATAGGTAGGATTCGCCATAACTGCTCGCTGCCCCTATTATTTCACACGGCGTCCGGAGGGCCCGCACGATTCGCCCGTCTCCAGCGGCGGATGGATGGCGTCGCCGGCCGCGCAGCTAGCGCGCACGCCGCACGGGAATTCGCAGGATCGTCCGCATCTTCTCCGGCGCGACGCGGCGCGGATCGGAAAGATAGATCTCATGGTGGCGGTCGCCGAGTTCGTAGCCCTCGCGCTTGGCGAACGCGCACATCTGCTCGATGGTCGCCTGCTCGTTCGCGTACGGCCCCACGTGCAGCATCTGCACGCACCGGCCTTCGCCGATCGTCTGGAAGCGCACCTCCACGGCCTCGGCCACACCCTTGGCGATCGCCTTCGCCTGGGCAGCCTGCAACTGCGCCGGGGTGACGAATTCGGGTGTCCGGACGATCAACTCCCAGTGCCACTGCTCCATCGGAACCGTCACGAAGCCGGCTCCCCCCGCGTCGGTCCAGTAGATGCCTTCGAGCTTGCAGACCGCATAGTCGCGGCCGGCGAACTTGGACTCGAATTTCAGCGGGAACGCCGTGCCATACAGCGCGCCGAGCTTGCGCTGAAACTCCTCGCCGCCGGCCCGGCCGGTGCCCTCGATGGTCAGATACCGGGCAGCGGCAACGTCGAGGAGCACGGGCTTTTTCGGCGTAATGTATTCGCTTTTGTGAAGCTTGTAGAGATCGGTCTTTTCCGCGGTGGGCATGACACCAAGGTAAGCCGGATCGGCAGGCATGGCTTGACGGAATTGCTGAATTCGACAACCGGGGGAACGGAATCGGCACGGGCGAAAGGAGCTGACAATACCACCTTCCGGCCCGCCGCCTCGCGAAACCGCGCCACGCCAGCGACTTGACGCTGGCACTCCAGGCGCAAGGCTGAATCGTGCGGGCTACATCGTCAGGCGGACAAGCTTGTTCTGGCTGGCGAGGCCGGCGACGATTTCGATGTTCGTCCTGGGGACGCCGGCTTCTCCCGCGAGAAAGCGAATCAGTTCTTCGTTCGCCTTGCCCTTCTCTGGCACTGCCGCGACTTTCACTTTGATTGTGCCGTCATCCAGCACGCCGGCCCACTCCGTCTTCTGGCTCTTGGGAATCACGCGGATCTTCAGCGAGAGCTTCTTCGACGCGGTCAGCCGGATACGCAGAGTATTTGAGTCCATCTGGTCTCGAAAGTGAACTACCCCGATGGGGTTCCCTGAAATCTATTCTCTACTTTACGAGAAGCAGCGGAAGAATGAGCAACTCCGGCCCGCGGACCGGTACTATTTGTCGAAATCGATGCCCGCGATCACCAGTTGAGGGAGCGCCTGATTCCAACCCGCGGGAATCGTGTCGAACGGCAAACGGAAGCTTCGCGTCTCGCCGGGCTGCATCCCCGCGCCGCCCTTATAGCGGACGATTGGCACACGCTCCCGCAGGACGGCCTGTCCATAGGGATCGTAGAAGATGCAGTTCAACTCGATCGACCGGAGTGAGCGGTCTCCTTTATTCGTGATCTTGCCGGTGATCTCCACCAGCGTTCCGCCGAGCGCGTTCTCCTTGGCCTTCATATCCACCTCGGCCAAGCCGAGATTGCGGACGTAAGCCTTCGCCTCGGGCGTAAGAGGACTGGGCTGTGAAGGCTGCCCGCCGCCGCGCAGGAACAGGAACCAGATGCCGGCGCCGGCAGCGACAACGAGTATGGAAACGATGGCCAGGAGCACGTAGTTCGTTTTGCGTCCGGAGCCGGACGCTTTCAGCACGGTGGGCACTTTCTTCAGTCCTCTCCTCATGATAGACACCGGAAGTCCGTTTGAGGAGCCCGTTTCCACCCGGCGAGCCGCCTGGAGCAGGTCCCGGCCAGCCCCAGCGGAAGGCGCGCGCGCCCGGCTATGATGGTTCGCATAGAGTCCGGCCACGACTGGGACGGAACGTCGATCCGAAGGCCGGCACATGGCAGCAGGAGGTTCTATGGAGCGACGCAAATTTCTGGCGGGCGCCATCAGTCTGAGCGCATTCCCTTACCACCTTTTCGCGGGCACGACGCGCAAGTCGGCCAGCGACGCGATTTTCCTGGGACCGAAGAAGGTGAAGGTGACGCGCCTCGCCATGGGCACTGGGACGAACGGGATGGGCGGCAGTTCGAACCAGACGCGCAAACTGGGCATGAGCGGGTTGTCGGACCTGTTGCGAACCGCGTACGACAACGGGGTCGCGTTTTTCGACTCGGCGGATCAGTACGGCACGCATCCGTACGTCAAAGAGGCGCTGAAACGCATCCCGCGCGAGAAGGTCGCGATCCTTTCCAAGACGCACGCCAACACCTATAACGAGATGAAGGCGGACCTGGACCGCTTCCGCAAGGAACTGGGGACCGACTACATCGACATCATGCTGCTCCACTGCATGATGGACCCCGACTGGCCCGAGCGCAAAAAAGGCGCCATGGACTTCATCACCGAAGCCCAGTCGAAAGGCCTGATCCGGACCAAGGGTGTAAGCTGCCACACGCTGGGCGCACTGCGCACCTCCGCAAAGACGCCCTGGGTGGAAGTGCAACTGGCGCGCATCAACCCGGCGGGCGCGGTGATGGACGCCGATCCGCAGACCGTGCTTGGCGTGCTTAAGGAGATGAAAGCCGCAGGCAAGGGCGTCATCGGGATGAAGATCTTCGGCGCCGGCAAGCTGCGCCACCGCACCGACGAGTGCCTGCAATTCGCGCTGGCGCAGGATTGCGTGGACTGCTTCACCATCGGCAGCGAAAGCGCCGGCGAATTCACGGAGTTGACGAAGAAGATTCCCGCGGCTGCGGTGCGCGGGTAAGTTCGCGACGGGCGCGGACGGAGCGTTCACTGCCCGTCAGCGATTGCCGTAAACCAGCTTGATGTTGTGCGTCTTGCCGGAGCTCACGCCGGCCGAGGCGTTCAGGCCGACGGGCAGCAGGTCGCCCGTGTCGATGCTGGCGCTCGCTTTGTCGGAAATCTCAAAGGCAATCTCGACGGTGATGTCGCCCCGCTCAAAGCCGCTCAGCGGCCCGCCGGCGACACGCTGTTCGCCGAGGTAGGCTCGCTTGGCCGCCAGGATGGCTTGGGCGACCGGCGAACGGGGTTTGACGCGCCGCTGTTCGTCGATGGGCACCGGCGGCGCTTTCGGCGCATTGAGTTCCAGCGTCAGCGACGTGGAATGCGCCGCCGTCGTATCCACGCCGCCGGTGACGAGCAGGAACTTCACCTCCCCGCCCGCATCCACCTCCGTGGTCGCCTGGAGTTGCACCTCCACATGTTTCAGGTCGGGGAAGCCCGCGGGATTATTCTCCTGGGATTCTTCCAGCGCTTTATTCAGCGTTCGCAAGACGCTGCGGATTTCAACGGCGGGCCGTCCCGCTTTCTTGTGCGGCGCCGTCTGCGTCGCGGTCCGGCTGGTTGGGGAGCACGCACCAAGGATCAGTGCGGAAACAAGGAGGAGCATGTGTTTCATGGCAGCCGGGAGAACGCCGGAGCGCCACCGAGGCCCGGCGAAATGAATCCAGATGTACGCAAAATCGCTGGACCGCGAAAACACCGCCGCGCCGGAAGGAAAACGCGGACCTTCACGCCCGGAGTCGAACGGGTGATTAGAATAGCAGAGTTCTCCGCAATTTCAATTGCTCCGCTTTGCCGGCCGGAGCCGTGCCCCGGTGCGCATAGGGTTCTCGTAGGGCAAACCGCAGGCGACCGCCGCGAGGAGCCACCGCGCAGCGGTGCAAGAGGCGGATGACGCGAGCAATGTCCAGTCGCCACCGGCTGGGCCGGTCCGATATCTTGGACATTAGGGGGTGAAGCTTGACCGACGAAGTTCACACCAGTCCACAAGTGGCGCGCGCCCGGGTCTGCAAAGTCTGTGGCCGCGTGGTGCCGGAATCCGAACCGTATTACTGGGGCTCGCACTGCGCGCAATGCGCGGCGCGCAGCCTGGATGACGCAAGCGACGACAGCGACGTCGATCCCGAGCCCGGCTCCTGGCGGCATCCGGGATTGGAATAGCCGGCCTCGTTCAACCGCGGCCGCGGCACGGCCAGCCGGTGTGCGCCCAGCGAGCAATCCGGCGCGAGATTTGCATTGAACCCGAACACGGGTCAGCCTACTCTTGAGAAACGGCCGAGTATGCTGCACCCCGTCCGTCTGCTGACCGCCGTCCCGATCTGCGACGGCCATGACTCCGCCATCAACACCATCAATCTGGAATTCATCCGTCACGGCATCGAGGTGATCTACCTCGGCTTCCACCGTTCCGTGTCGGACATTGTGCGCGCCGCCATTCAGGAAGACGTGCGCGCGATCGGCATCTCGACGTACAACGGCGGGCACGTCGAGTTCTTCCGCGAGCTGCGGAGGGGGCTCGACCGGCAAGGCGCGGGGCACATCGGGTTGTTTGGCGGAGGCGGAGGGACGATCTCGCGGGCCGATGCGCGGACAATGCAGCGCCAGGGGACGGACGCGATCTTCTTCCCGGGCACGACGCTCGAAAGCATGGTGGAGTTTGTCTTCAGCACGTATGGGAAGCCGCGCAAACGTAGGGGCAACACATCGCCCGACAGCCGGCTGGCGCGCGCGCTGACCCGCATTGAAGAGGGCAGCGCCCGGACCGGACAGGCCGGACGGCGGCGGGCGCGCGTGATTGGCATAACCGGCCCCGGCGGCGCCGGCAAAACAACGCTGATCGACGAGCTCCTGTTGCGCTTTCTGCACGGCTCGAGTTCGGCCGGCCGGGCGGCCGTTCTGTCGCACGACCCGACCATCGTCGGCGATGGGGCGTTGCTGGGCGACCGTGCAACGATGATCAACTCCCAGGACGACCGGGTGTTCATCCGCAGCATGGCGACGCGCGGCCGTGCGGGCGGGCTCTCGCCGGCGACCGGAGCGTGTCTGAACTATCTCGCGCGGCAGGATTTCGACCTGGTCCTTGTCGAGACCGTCGGCACGGGGCAGGAGGCGCTGCCGTTCCTGGACGGCGCGTTCGATGCGACGGTGCTCGTGATGAACCCGGACTATGGGGCGCGCCTTCAGTTGCAGAAGATCGCCATGCTGGACGCGGCCGGCGTCGTGGTCGTGAACAAGGCCGATCAGCCGCGCGCCAGGGCCGCAGCCGCGGAGATCGGACGGCGGCTGTCCGTCAATGGAAAGGACCAGAAGCTGATTGTCGCGGAAGCGCGCCGCCATCGCGACCCGGGCGTCGATGAGCTGTACGGGGTTCTCGTGAACGGCCGCCGGGGAGACGCCGCATGAGTTCGCTGGCAAAGGTCTGCGACGCGGTCGAAGCGTATAACCGCTATGTCGACGGGCAGGTGGAGCTGGCCCGCAGCGACGAAAAACTGCGCGCGGAGGTGCTCGCCCGCTGGCAGGAGATCCGCGCGAACGTTGTCGCGGTCGCATTGCCGACCGGGCTGAAAGTGCCCCGGCTGGCGCTGCCGCAATACGACGATCCGGGAGAGATGGCGCGCTACCTGTACGGCGAAGGGCTGCCCGGAGAGTTCCCGTACGTTAATTCCGCGTACCGCGAGATGTACCTCGATCCGCTGGACGAAGGCACGACGAAACCCGAGGAGCCGACCCGCCTGTTCTCCGGACTCGGTCTCGCTGAAGACACGAACGCGCGTTTTCATTATCTGAGCCGGCAGCAGCGGAGCTACCGCCTTTCCACGGCGTTCGACGGGCCGACGCTTTACGGGCTGGACAGCGACGCCGACGGCGTCTTCGGCAAGATCGGCGAGGGCGGCGTAGCGGTGGACACGGTGGAGGACATGCTGCGCCTCTACGACGGCTTCCCGCTGGCTGACGCAAACTGCTCTGTGTCAATGACCATCTCGGGACCAGCGCCGGTGTTGATGGCCATGTACGTCGCGGCGGCCCGGCGGCGCTTTGGCGCGCAGGTCGTACCGCAACTGCGCGGGACCGTGCAGGCCGACATTCTGAAGGAGATCCAGGCGCAGAACGAGGCGATCTTCCCGGTCGAGGCCTCACTGCGTTTCCTCTGCGACATGATCGAATGGGTCTGCCGCGAGATGCCGCGCTGGTATCCGATTTCGATCTCCGGCTACCACATCGCCGAGGCAGGCGCGACGCCGGTGCAGCAGGCCGCTTACACGCTTTCGAACGGCTTCGCGTACGTCGAGATGCTCCGACGCCGCGGTCTCAGCGCCGACGAATTCGGCCCGCGCCTGTCGTTCTTCCTGGACTGCGGACTCGACCTCGAATACGTGGCGCTGACGCGCGTCTGCCGCAAGCTCTGGGCCATCGGCATGCGCGGCGCTTTCGATGCGGGCCCGAAGGCGCAACGGTTCAAGGTGCACACGCAGACAAGCGGACGATCGCTCGTCGCGGCGGAATACAAGAACAACCTGACACGCACCGCGGTTGAGTTGATGCTGGCGTACATGAACGCTACGAATTCGTGCCACTCGAACAGCGCGGACGAGCCGTTCACCACGCCCAGCGAGGAGTGGAGCCGGCTGGCGTCCCACGGGCAATCCATCCTGCTGGAGGAATCGGGCCTGTTCCGCCACATGATGAACGTGCTGGCGGGTTCTCCAGGAATGAAGTGCGTCGAGCTGGCGCTGGAGGCCGCGATTCTCGAAGAGTTCCGGACCATTGAGGAGTTCGGCGGCGTGTTGGGCGCAATGGAGAACCGCTACCAGCGGACCCGGATTCAGGCGAGCGCACACGACGTGGAGCGTCAGATTCACGCTGGCGCCCGGCCGGTGATCGGCCTCACGCGGTATGGCAATGCAGAGGAGACGCGGCCCGAAGTCGAGCTCGTGCGGACGCCGGCAGCAAAGAAACGGCTGCAACTCGTGCGCTTGCGGGACTTCAAAAAGCGGAATGCCATGGCCGCGCGCAGAGCGCTGGCGCGGCTCGGCGAGACCGTCGACCAGGGTGGAAACGTCTTCGTGGAACTGCTGAATACAGTTGAGGTTTGCACGCTCGGCCAGATCACGAGCAGCCTGCAGGAACGAGTGGGCAAGTTCCGGCCGATGATTTGAAGACGTTGAAACGGAGCCGCTTTGCTATCCCATGGCCAGCCGGCGCTGGCCGGTACTGTCGGGCTGCACGGCAAATTCCTGAGCGAGCGTCGAAGCAAGTTGCTGCACGGCGCCGTGCACCTCGGGCGACAATCCGCCGCCCCACTCGAAGCTGGCGGCCTCGATGCCGTAGATCACCGCTTCGGGCGGGATGTTCTTCGTGATGCGGCCGAGACGAAAAGCCTCCGCCACGCCGAAGCCGTGCGACGACGTGCCGAGGCTCTTTTCGAACTGCTCGACGTTCACGCCGTTCTTGACCTCGAAGCGATGCAACGTGCCAGGTGCGGCGCCGGTCACGATGGCATCGACGATGACCACTTTGGTGTGGCCGGTCCAGGACTCCAGCAGCGAGAACGCATCGCCCGCGATACACTTGGCCGGGGTGTGCAGCATCTTCAACGCGTCGGCGCACGCCGGTCCCGCGCCGTCGTCGCCCCGGTCCGCGTTCCCGCAACAGAGAATCAGCACTTTCACTCCTCGTGCGTGACCCGCACCCTCAGGAAGTGCGTGGCGCACGAGATGCAAGGGTCGTAATTGCGAATGGCCTGTTCGGCGCGCCATGTGATTTCCTCCACCGGCGCATCCCATCGTTCTGACAGTACCTGCGGCAAATACCGCCACAAATCGTCTTCGATCCGCTTCAGGTTCTGCGCCGTCGGCGGGACAATCTTCGAAGCCAGTATAAGGCCAGTCCCGTCAATTGTGTAGCGGTGATATAGCAAACCGCGCGGCGCCTCGGTGGCGGCCATCCCCGTCCCGGCCCGCCGTTCGTACGGCGCGCACGGGGCGGCGGGCGGCTCGTACTGTTCGATCACGCGCAGAGCTTCGGCGCAGGCGAAGACCAGTTCCACGGCGCGCACAACGATGCTGCGGAACGGGTTGCGGACAGGCGGCTCCAGGCCGCACGCGCGCGCCGTTTCCAGCGCCACTTCCGGCAACTTCGCGTAGTTCAGGTTGAACCGCGCCAGCGGGCCGGTGAGGTACGAACCGCGTTCTCGCACGACGGAATGCAAGGCGTTGGAGTGGCGCACGTGCTGCTCAACGAAGTTGTCCTCGAACTCCGCCGCGTCCAGGTCCACGCCCAGGCTCGACACAATGCGCCCTTCGTTCAACGGGTACTCATCCGGATGCGAGAGCGCGACGAACTCATAGTCCTGCTGGAAATCGGGGAACGGCAGCGTCTTGACCAGCAGCGCGGTCTGGCGCGATGCCTCGAGCGCCCATTTTAATTCTTCGGCCAGCGGCGCCAACTCGCTTTTCGTGGGCACGCGATAGAAGCCGCCCACGCGGACCGAGACCGGATGGATCTCGCGCCCGCCCAGCACGCGCATGATCGTGTTGCCGAGCTTCTTCAGCCGCAGGGCGCGCTCCACCTCGGGACGGAGCTTGGCGGCCATCTCAAATGCGTCCTGGTAGCCGAGAAAGTCCGGCGCGTGCAGCAGGTAAATGTGCAGGGCGTGGCTCTCGATCCACTCGCCGCAGTAGAACAGCCGGCGCAGCGCGCGCACCTGCGGGTCGATCGCGATGCCCCAGGCGCGCTCGACCGCGTGGGCGGCGCTCATCTGGTAAGCGAAGGGACAGATGCCGCAGATGCGGGCCGTAATGTCGACCGCCTCCTCGGCGCGCCGTCCGCGCAGGAACGCTTCGAACAGGCGCGGCGGCTCGGGAATTTCCAGGCGCAGATCCTGGATGCGACCGCCCTTCAGCCGGACGTGCAAAGCGCCCTCGCCCTCGACGCGGGCAATGGTCTCAACGTGGATTTTCGCGGCGCCGGCGGGAGCAGGCGGGCCGGCGGCTGACGGAGTTGCGTTCATCGCGCTTCCACCTCCTCACTGGCTTTGCGGAACTGCCACGCCCACGCGTTGAAGGTGCGGAAGGCGCGCTGCAGGTCCGCTTCGCTCATGCCGTCCTCGCGCAGCCGCTTCGCCAGCGCTGGAGCGTTCGCATTCTCGTGCGGCCCGAAACAACCGTAGCAGGCGCGTCCCACGGAAGGGCAAAGCGCGCCGCAGCCCGCCTGGGTCGCCGGGCCGAGGCACGGTTCGCCGAGCGTGACCAGCACGCAGGTATTGCCCTTGCGCTTGCATTCGATGCACAACGACGCCGACGGCAACTGCGGACGGCGGCCGGTGAGCAGCGCGCAGACCATTTCCAGGAAATGCGCCTTCTGCACCGGGCAGCCGCGCAGTTCGTAATCCACGGGCACGTGTTCGGCGACGGGCGTGGACGTCTTCAGGGTGCTGATGTAATCGGGTTTGGCATAGATCAGACGGACGTACTCGCCAGAGTCCTGCCAGTTGCGCAGGGCCTGGATGCCGCCGGCCGTCGCGCAGGCGCCCATGGCCACCAGCAGGCGCGACTGCCGCCGGACCTGCTGGATGCGGTCGGCGTCATGGTGCGTGGTGATGGAGCCTTCGACAAACGCGACATCGAACGGTCCTTTGCCGATGTTGCGCGAAGCTTCCGGGAAGTACCGGATCTCAACGGCGCCGGCGACCGCGATCAGCTCGTCTTCGCAGTCGAGCAGCGAAAGCTGGCACCCGTCGCACGAGGCGAATTTGAAGATGCCGACCACCGGGCGGTGCTTGTCAGGCTTCATAGAGATCCATCCAGGGTTCGATGGCCGCGCACGAAAACACCGGTCCGTCCTTGCAGACGAAGAACGGCCCCAACTGGCAGTGGCCGCAGAAACCCGCGGCGCACTTCATGTTGCGTTCCATGGAGAGGAAGATCTGGTGCTTGAGCAGGCCGCGCGTGAGCAATTCGCGCATGGCGTAGCGCATCATGATCTCCGGCCCGCACAGCAGCGCATAGGTCTCGGTGGGCTGCGTGCGGATCGATTTGAACAGCGTGGTGACGACGCCCACGTGGCCGCGCCAGTTCACGCCGCCGTAATCGACGGTCATCAGCGACTGCGTATCCGGCAGGAGGTTCCACGCCGAAAGCTCGCGTTTGAACAGGATGTCGCGCGGGCTGCGCGCGCCGTAGAGGATCATCAGACGGTTGTAATCGCCGCGATGGCGCAGGATGTGATAGATGGCCGGGCGGAGCGGCGCAAGCCCGATGCCGCCAGCGACGATCAGCACGCTCTTGCCGCGCGCCTCCGTCATCGGCCACGGCGTACCGAACGGGCCGCGTACGCCGATGGTGTCGCCGGGACTGCGCGTGACCAGACTGGTGGTCACCGGGCCGACGCTGCGGATGGTGTAGACGAGTTGCTCCGGCCGCTCCGGATCGCCGCTGATCGAGATGGGCAGTTCGCCGACGCCGAAGTCGTAGAGCATGGAAAATTGGCCCGGGCGGAAGCGCGACGCGGTCTCGCCTTCGGCTCCGCCGGGCGGCTCCAGGGTCAGTGTAAAGGTGTCGTGCGTCTCTTTTTCCACGCCCGCCAGGCGTGCCGGGTGCGGAGTCATCAGCCCGACGGCGGGCTGGGCCGCCACGGAGACGGCCGGCTCGGTTGGGAGAGTCGTCATTGCCCGCCACCTCCTTTCCCGGCGTAAACATCCAGCAACTGCAGGCGTGTGGAGCGCAGGCGCTCCGCGACGATGGCGAGCACCTTGCGCAGCAAACGGAAGCCGAAGGACGGATCGGCTTCGCACTGGGCGACGATCTGCGCGCCGTCGAACGCGAGCGCCGTAACCGGCTCCAGCGAGCGCGCCTGGAACTGCTTGTTGACGCTCGCCAGCAGCGACGACCAGCCCAGTTCGTCTCCTTCACCGACTGTCTGAATGCGCAGCACGCGGCCCGGCGCCTGGATTTCCAGAGCGATGTGACCGGACAAGATCAGGTAAAAGAAACTGGACGGATCGCCTTCGCGGAAGATGATTTGCTCCGGCTGGAAGTTCACTTTGAAAGCGAGCGCCGCGAGCTTTTCGATATCGGATTCCGCGAGGCTGGCCAGAAATGGGTGACCCGCCAGCGCGGATTGAATCTGGACCGTAGTCATGGGCCTCAACCTCCCTGCTTCGTGCCCGCGAACGCGGCATATTCTTCCGTGATATCGATCCCCGCCGGGCACCAGGCGATGCAGCGTCCGCAACCGGTGCAGCCGGGCGAGCCGAATTGCTGTTGCCACCAGGCGAGCTTATGGCCGAGCCATTGGCGGTAGCGCGACTTCACGCTGGTGCGCACGCTGCCGCCGTGGATGTACGAGAAATTCTGGGTAAAGCAGGTGTCCCACAGGCGCCGCCGCTCGGCGCTCTGGCCGTCGATCGAGGTCTGCTCAATCGTGTTGACGCAGAAACAGGTCGGACAGGAGAGGGTGCAATTGGCGCAGACCAGGCAGCGCCTGGCCGTCTGTTCCCAGCGCGGATGATCGAAGCTGCGCTGCAGCACCTCCGGGGCGTTCTTCCAGTCGACCGCACGCGTCTGACTGGCCGCCGCCTGCCGGCACGCCTCGCGGCATTCGGCGACGAAGGCGGCCTCGGCGCGTGGAGCGGCGAGCGCCTCCAGCAACGCCGTTCCACGCGCCGATCCAGCCTCCGCAAGACAGCTTGCGGTCTCCTCCGACGAATGTTCGGTGACAGCGATGTCATAACCGGACCCGGCGTGCGGCCCGCAGTCCATCGAGGCGCAGAAGCAGGTCTCGAGCGACGTCGTGCAGTTGGCAACGGCAAGGAAAGCTTCACGCCGCCGGGCGGCATACGCTTCTTCGATGTAGCGGTCTTCCAGGAACACCCGGTCGAGCCGGGCAAGCGCCGCCAGATCGCAGGGACGCAATCCGAAGAATGCCAACCGGGATGGTGGACGCTCATTGGGGAGGATATGGAACGCGCCGTTGCCGTTGTCCTTGGCCGCCTGCACGAAGCGTTCCTCCGGTACGTGCAGCCAGCGCTTCACACTGTCGGGAGACGGCCCCCAGGCGAACCGCTCGGGGCCGGCGCGCTCGCGCAAGCGGTAGTGGCCGGGCGTGGACTCGGCGCCCGTATGAGAAGGCAGATCGTCCAGCTTGGAAAGCGGCCCCCAGCGGATGGCCGCACCCTCGATGCGAGGGCCCACGACCTCGTAGCCCTGCTCCGCGAGGAGCGAGATCAACCGCCCGAGATGCTCCGGGCTGAGCCGCCACGCCTTATCCCGCATGGAAGCGCCTCCAGCCGCGAAGAAGAATAGCAGAGTTTCGGGCCCGTTTCTATGGTGATTTCTACGGCTGGATTCTAGAAGAAAAAGAGCACGTCCGGCCGAACGCGACCGTTTTCTTCCAGGCATTGGCCGCACTCCATCCGGTAGTCCGGGCGCAGGTCGCGCACCGTGGCCGGAATCGTGTATTCGTCATCCGCTTTGTGCTCGGTGGCGATGGCCAGACGCGGCTTGAAGCGCCGGATTGTGGCCCGCGCGCCATGGAGCGCGGGCACCTCCGCGCCCTCTACGTCCATCTTGATGAAGTCGACGCGCGGCAGGTTCAGTTCAGCCGCAAGCTTGTCGATTGTGGTCAGCGGGACGCGTACCTTGGCGTGCATCGAGCCTTCGCGCAGCACCACGCTATTCGCGGCGAAATTCGTATCGTCCACGTTCAGCATCAGGCTGTCGTCCTTGTCCCACACGCCCTTCGGATAGACGATCGCGCGGCGGCCGGCGATCTCCGCCGCCAGATTCCGGCGGAGGCACTCAACACTGGACGGCGAGAGTTCGACGGCGACCACAAGCTTCGCTCCAGCCCGCAAAGCTTCGCGGGCAAAGTCGCCGTCACTGGCGCCACAGTCCAGCACAATGTCGCCCGGACGAACGAAGTGTTCGCCGGAGCCATAGACCTGCCGTTCCATCTCCGCCAGATTGTAGGGCAGTACCCAGCGATTGCCTTTGGGAATCCAGTACTGGCCCTTGGGCGTCTCCCACAACTCGAGGCCGCTCTCTTCTTTGACCAGTCGGCTGCCCGCCAGAATGCGGTCCTTGATGCGCAGCGTCTCTTCGACGTTCCGCGCGGATTTCAGCGCCAGTTTCAGCGGGCAGACGGGGCTCCGTCCGACAACCGCGAGAGTGAACAGCCGGACCGGCGGAGAGTAGTGGAAGGCCAACCCTCCGGCAAGCAGCAGGCCCGCCAGAATCAGGACATTGCGTCCGAGTTCGATCCAACGGCTATATTTGCTGTTCACAAGTAGCCGCTATTTTACAGGATGTATGGCCCGATAGAAGCGCACATGTTGCCGCGGCGTTACCGGGACGGACAGGTACTTTCTTCAACGGCCGCGCTGCACAGTGCGGATCGCGTAAAGCGACGTGCGCGCCGGGATGAAGAGCGTGCGCCCGTCACGGCCGCCGAACGCCAACTGCAACGGGCGCTCCGGCACTTCGATCGTGTCGATCAGTTTGCCGGCGGGACTGTAAACATAGATCTGGCCGGCCGCGACATAGACGTTGCCCGCCGCGTCGACGGCGGAGCCTTCCCCGCCCTGTTCGGCGAAGACCTTCAGCCCGGTCAGGCTGCCGTCCGGGCCGGCCGTGCCAGTCCACGTCCGCAGTTGCGCTTCGTCAACGATGTAAAAAGGTTTGCCCGGAGCCGCCGGAGACAAGGAGAAGCCGCGGATTTGCGCGCTGCTCTTCACGCCCCAGGAGGTGGCGCCTTCCATGAAGTCCCGGCCCACCGGCAGGAACGTCGTCCCGTCGGGCGAGACGAATTGGCGGTACGGCTGCGCGAGCGTGTTCGGCACGACGCGCCAGTCGCCCGCGGGCAATACGGCCGTCAGCCCCGGCCGCGACGCCGCAGCCTGCGGCTGCAACACCGTCAACCCGGCGTCCGGTTTGCGCGGATCGAAAGCGTAGACCGTACAGTTGCCGGCGTAGGAGACCACCATGAGATTGCCCGCGCGATCGAAGGCGAGGTTCACCGGATCGATCGCGTCGTCGCGCACGGTCGCTAGCTGGCGCGCGGCCGCCGCCCAGTGGTAGATCCGCTGCCAATGCGCGTCAACGAAGTAGAAGTCGCCATCCGGGCTGACGGCGCCGCCTGAGACATTGAAGAACCCGCCCGCGAGTTTCTCCACCTTCGCGCCGGGCGCGACGATGGTTGACGCCGGCTTCACACGCGCTGGCGGAACGTTGCCGGAAAGATCCAGCCAGGCGAATTCGCGCTGGCGGATTTCGACGTTATGCGTCTGGTCGAACACTGCGCTGTCGAACGAGACTTTACTGTTGCTCCAGCAATGGACATTGCGGAAATGGATATCACGCGAGTTGCTGACCTTGATCGCCCAGGGGAACGGCTGGTACGTACTGATGACGCGATAGATATGGAAGTTCGCCACAGTGATGTTGCGCGACGACTCGATTTCGAGCGGCAGCGCGAAACCGCCCTCGCCGCGTTCTTCTTCGGTCTGCAGCGCGTAGATGCTCCAGTTGGCCGCATTGCGAAGCTGGATCTCGTGGCGCACGTGATGCTCGCTCGACATCTCGTAGACGCGGCCTGCGGTGGTGGTGTCCGATACGAGCATGCCCGCCTGCGCAAAGGTGCTCGGCGTCCAGATATTGAGGAACGTGCCCCCGCCGTCGTTGGTCACCCACAAGCTGGGGTACTGCGCGTCCCAGCGCCGGTTGAGGTCCGAATCGGCCGTGTGCGTGTTGTTGTAAATACGCATCCACGAAGCGTTCGAGTCGCCCTTGCCGGCCGTGGGATCGGCTGTACCATGACCGCCGAGAAAGCGCACGTCGTTCATCAACGAATCGGCCCCGGCCATCCATTTCGCGGCGACCGCACGGCGGTTGATGCCGTTCGTGTAGAGGCCGATGCCAATGACGATGTTGTGTCCGCCCTGTGGCGCCTCCAGCAGCGCTTTCGGTCCACCGGGCCCCTTGAACGCGGGCGTGTTGTCGGCGAGCGCGATCTGCGTCTGCGCGGGATGCAGGCCGATCAGCACGGTTTCCGGCCGCAGCGTGAGCGTGTCGCTCACCAGGTACTTGCCCATCGGGAAGTAGAGCGCGCGGTGCGCCGCAATCGCCTGGCGCAACGCAGCAGTGTCGTCGGTCACACCGTCGCCTTTTGCGCCGAGCGTACGGACATTGACCCAGCCGTCGCGCGCCGGCAGATCGGGCAAATCCGATGCGACCGCGGGCGGCAAGGCGCTCAGCGCCGCCGCAGCGAAGATGTCTTTGTACTCCGGTACGGCGCCAACATCAGCGAAATGCAGGCCGTGCGAGAACGTCTTCACGCGGTACATCGCGGCCGGACCGGCAACCTTCTTGCCGCTCTCCCGGAACGACGCGAAAACGGGTACGCCGCTGCAGATGACGTTCTCCATGTTGATCTCGGTCTGCGCGTTCTTTTCCAGGCTGATGACCACCGCCGGCCCCGTGATGTTCTCCATGCGGCCGTCTTTCACCCACAACTCATCGGGAAAGTCGGGATCGATGGAGATCGCCGTGGGCACGTTCCTGAAATGCGGCCGGACCAGAGTCAGGCCGGCTTCGTGCTCGCGGATCGCGGCCTCGCGCTGTCCCTCGAACGTTGCGTCCACCATGGTGAACTGCCAGCCCGGCGAGGGCATGCCTGTCCAGACGCCGTACTTGCCGCCAAAGAAATGCACGTCCTCGGCGGCGTTGCCCGCCTCGTGCACACCCGCCAGGCCGGCGCCGGTGTGAAAGTCCATGTGCGCCAGGTAGCAGTGCTGCGCATACTTCGCGCGCACGCCGACCGCGCCCGGATTGCCGTCCCGAATTTCGATATCGATGTTGCTCAACGCGGAGTAGAACGTGCCGGGATTCGCGTCGGGCGGCGGCGATCCGGCGGGGGGCGCCCAGCGTCCGGAACCGGGCCGCGCACCAGCGAAGAAGATCATCTGCTTCCCGTTATTTTCGTCCTGGAAACCCGGCGTGTTCGCGCCCAGCACGAGAGCGGGCCGCGTTGCGCCGACGCCAATCAGACGAATGCCCGGCCAGATATAAATCGTGCGACTGATCCGGTAGCGGCCTGCGGGCACGAACACGACGCCCTGGCCCGTCGTCTCCTGGACTTTGTCGATCGCCTGCTGAATGGCGTCCGAATCGTCCGCGACGCCGTCGCCGTGGACGGAGAAGCTCCCGGGTGTCAGATACACCGCGCGGGAATCGTCAAACCGCCGGGTGTAATACGAAACGGGCCACACCGGCAGCGTGGCCAGCAGACAAAGGCCGGACAAGACGCAATGACGCAACATGGCAACAATCCTTTTCGCAGCGATGAAATCCGTCAACGCTACGAGCATATGCGAAGCGCCACGTCACGTGCGAAGGGGCACGGCCGTTGCCGCGATGCTGAATGAACGCGGAAGGAGCTGCGGCGTTGCGGCTCAGCGCGTAATCGGCTGGCCTTTCAGTTCGGCGTCGATCACGAGATGGAAGGCCTCGAAATCCAGCGGGCCCTGGTATTTCTTGCCATTCACGAAAACGGTCGGCGTTCCCTCGACGCCCGCGCGCAACCCGTCTTCCAGATCGCGTTGCACGGTGGCTTGCGTCGCCTCGGCATCCATGCCGGCTTGGAACTTGACCTGATCCAACCCCAGGTCCTTACCCCACGCCAATATGTTGGCGCGGCTCAGGTGGCGGAAATCGGCGTACATCCGGTCGTGCAGCGCCCAAAACTTGCCCTGCGCGTTCGCGGAAAGCGCGGCGGCCGCGGCCAGTGCGGCCATCGAATGGATCTCCAACGGAAATTGCTTGAAGACCAACCGGACATCGTTGGGATACGCCTGCTGCAAAGCGACCAGCTTGCCGGCCGCCGCAGCGCAATACGGACACTGAAAATCGGAGAACTCGACGAGCGTAACCTTCGCCTGCGCGGGTCCGCGGACGGGCGCTCCGTCAATAGGGATCGCCACGGGATCGAGCAGGATGCGATTCCTCTGCCGCGCGCGAAGCGCTAACGGCGAATTGTCGAGCACCTGGCGAATCTCTTCTTCTGTCTTGCCCTGCTTCGCGGCGTCAATCGCCATGGCCACCAGTGCCTGACTGTGGCCGCACGGCGGATCCTCGACGCGGCACTGCGCCACTGTCATGTTGCAGCCGCAGGTGCAGGGAAACTTCCGGATGACGTTCAGCACCGTCGTCTTCTGCTCCGCGGACACGCCGTCCCACTTCACGCCCGGCAGATCGGCGGAGGTTCGCCAATCCTGCGCCCAGCCCAATGTGGCCGCCAATAACAAGCCCGCGAGAATTCGCATAATTTCGATTATCCCGGAAGGCGGAAAACTCCGCGACCGGATCGCCAGCCGCCCATTCATTTCGAGATGCGCGCGGCGCGCGGATTGATCCGCGGATTCTGAGATAATGCCGCATGGAAGCGCACGACCGGCTTCCAAGGAGCATTGAATGCCTGCACTTTCGCGACGCGAATTCTTCAAGGACGCGGGGGCCGCCGCGCTGCTGTCCTCGTGCGCCATGGGCTTGAAAGCTAACCCGCTGGGCATGCCCATCGGGTGCCAGACCTGGCCCGTGCAAAAGTTGATCGCCCAGGATTTCCCCGGCACGCTCAAGCAGCTTTCGGCGGCCGGCTTCCAGACGATCGAGCTGTGCTCGCCCGTGGGTTACGCCCAGTTCGGCTTCGGCGCCATCGGCAAGTACAAGGGCGCCGAATTTCGCCGGATCCTGAGTGACCACGGTCTGAAGTGCATCAGTTCGCACTTCGGCATGAAGGAACTGCGCGACAACCTGGCTGGCCGCATCGCCTGGGCGCATCAGGTGGGCCTGACGCAGATGCTGGTGCCGACGCTCGACGGGCCGCGCAAGCCGACGATGGACGACGTGAAGCGCGCCGCCGACGAATACAACAAGATGGGCGAACAGGCGGCCAAAGCAGGAATTGTCCAGGGCCTGCATGACGAAGGCTTCGAGGTCGCCTCGGTCAACGGCCAGCGCGTTTACGACGTGCTGTTCGGCTTGCTCGATCCGAAGTATGTCAAATTCCAGTTCCAGGTCTCCGAGATCCAGCACGGCCTCGACGCCGTGACCTACTTCAACAAATATCCGGGCCGCTTCATCTCGATGCACGTGCAGGGCTGGTCGGCCCAAACGAAGAAGATCACGGCCGTCGGGCAGGATACTCTCGATTGGAAGAAGATTTTCGCCGCAGCCAAGACCGGCGGGATCAAGAATTACTTCGTCGAGATGGAATTCGACCAGATGAAAGCCAGCGTGCCGTATCTGCGCAGCCTGCAGGTCTGACGCGAAACGCCTCCGGGCGCGCCAGGGCATCGCCGGTGGCCGCCCGGCACGGCGCCGCGCGCTGCCGGCAGGGCGGATATATACTCGGCTCTGAAAGAGGCCGCGCCACGACGGGCGCGGAGAATGGCGATGCGGAATGCCGGGCAATCTGCTGAGAGCAAGCCGCCTGCCCGGCGCCGGTTTCCGCTCGCCAGGCTGCGCGTGGTTTCGCAGTCCGTCTTTCTGTTCCTGTTTTTCTTCTTGCTGATCCACACCGGCGTGCGCGACGCAATCTATGCTCCGCGCGGTGACACGTCCCTGCCCTGGCCGGTCCGGTTCTTCTTCAACATCGATCCGTTCGTTGCGATCACGAGCGCGCTCGCGGCGCACAGCTTGCCACGCGGCCTGCTGTGGAGCCTGGCAATTCTGATCCCGACGTTCCTCCTCGGCCGCTTCTTCTGCGGCTGGATCTGCCCGCTCGGCACGTTGAATCAGCTCTGCAGCAGCGTGCGCTCCGGCTGGAAGCGCGGTCCGCGGCGCATCGCGGCGAACCGTTACCACGGGTGGCAGCGCATCAAATACTACCTGCTGATCGCGCTGCTGGCGGTGGCCGCACTCGGCAGCTCTCTCGGCGGCGTGCTCGACCCGATTTCCTTCACCGCGCGTTCGCTGGGCCTCTCGATTTTGCCCGCCGCCGACTACGGAGCCAATGCGCTGTTCGGCTGGCTCGGCGCCAGCCCGCTGCGCGCGCTGCAGGCCGTCGCTAGCGGATTGCACATCGCGCTCAACTACATCCTGCTCAACGTCGCGCAGCCGCACTTCCGTCAGGCGTTCTTCCTAGGCGTGCTGTTCCTCGGCGTGCTCGCCTTGAATCTGGGCATTACGCGCTTTTGGTGCCGGGCGATCTGCCCGCTCGGCGCGCTGCTGGGCGCCTGCTCGCGTTGGTCGATCCTGGGCCTCGAAAAACGCAGCGCGAACTGCCAGGACTGCAACCGGTGTCTGCTGCACTGCCAGGGTGGCGACGACCCGCTGCCCGGGGCGAAGTGGCGCAAGAGCGAGTGTCACCTGTGCATGAACTGCATAGACGACTGCCCTGAAAGCGGGCTGCGCTTCCGCTTCTTCCCGCCGCGTCTCACGACCATTGAGGCACCCGATCTCGGGCGGCGTCAGGCGCTCACAAGCCTGGCCGCGGGCGCGGCGGCGCTCCCGTTGATGCGCGCCGGCGGCAGCGCTCGCGCGGGCCGCGACCCGCGCCTGATACGTCCTCCGGGCGCGCTCGATGAGTCTGGCTTTCTCGACCGCTGCATCCGCTGCGGCGCGTGCATGAAGGCGTGCCCCAACAACGCCATTCAACCGGCCTGGCAAGAGGCCGGCGTGGAAGGCTTCTGGACGCCCGTCATCGCGCCACGCATCGGCTACTGCGAACCGACCTGCACACTGTGCGGCGAGGTCTGCCCGACGGGCGCCATCGGCGCGTTCAGCGCGCGCGAGAAGGGTTGGAGCGGAGGCGGCGCGCAGCCAATCCGCCTCGGAACGGCGTTCTACGATCGCGGACGCTGCCTGCCCTGGGCCATGGCGACCGAGTGCATCGTCTGCGAGGAACGCTGCCCGACGTCGCCGAAAGCAATCTACCTGGTTCTCGCGGAGGTAGCAGACAGCACCGGCGCGAAGCGGCAGGTACGCCAGCCGTGGATTGACGCCGAGCGCTGCGTCGGCTGCGGGTCGTGCGAGTACGCCTGTCCGGTGCGCGGCCTGCCCGCGATTTACGTGACCAGCGTGGGCGAAAGCCGCTCGCCAGGCAATCAACTGCTGCTCGGCCGCGCGCAACCGGCGCCCGCGTTGCTGCCCGCTTCGGGCGAAATCCCTGGCTGGACGCAGAGCCGGCCCCTGCGCACCTTCGACGCGCAGAGCCTGTGGCAATACGTCGACGGCGATGCCGACCGCTATCTCCACGCCGGCGTACAGCGGACGTTGACGGCGGATTACCGTTCAGCCGAGGGTGTGGAGCTGACCGTTGACCTGCACATCATGACGAACGCGGACGGGGCGCGGCGCATTATGGAATCCGAATCCACCGCGGGCAGCCGGAGCATCACGCTGGGCGAAGCGGCCCGCGCGTACGATCAAATGCTAACCTTCCGTCAAGGCGCCAGCTTTGTGCGCATTGTCGCCTTCGACGACACGCCGCGGACGCGGCGCGCGCTCGTCGAGATGGCTAACGGCGTCGCGCGGAAACTCCGCTGAGCCGCGCCAATTAGCCGGTGTTATAACGAAAGCGGACAAGGAATTCAGACGTTGCGATCCGCTATGAACCGGGATCTGTTGCTAAGCCGCCGCGGCATGTTGCAAGCGTGTGCGGGCGCCGCCTGGATAGGCTCGGGCCAGAGCAAGTCCAAGGTTGTGATCGCGCGCGACGCCGGTCTGCGCGCCGGAGGATCGACGCCCGACACGAGGCGTCTTTTCAACCTCCTGGATCGCGCCGTGCAGGCGTTCTACCAGCGCGACTCGGCCCTGGAAGCCTGGAAGCAGATCGTCCGGCCGGGCGAGGTCGTCGGGCTGAAAGTGAACTGCCTGGCCGGGCGCGGCACCGCCTCCACAAATGTCCGTCTGGTGCAGGCCATTTGCGAGCGTCTGCAACAGGCCGGCGTTCCCGCGAAGCAGATCGTCATCTGGGACCGCCTTATCTCCGACCTGGAGAGCGCGGGTTTCCGTGCGAATGTCTTCGGCGGGCACATCCGCTGCATCGGCAACGACGAAGCCGGATACGAAGAGGATCTGTCCATCTTCGGCAGCGCTGGCAGCCTGATGAGCCGGACGCTGAGCCGCAACTGCGACGTGGTGATCAATCTGCCGGTGCTCAAAGACCATGGCATCGCCGGCGTGAGCATGGCGCTCAAAAATCTTTTCGGCGCGATCCACAATCCGAACAAGTACCACACCAACGTGGGCAACCCGTACGTCGCCGACGTCTACATGCTGCCGCCGATCCGGCAAAAAGTGCGGCTCACCATTTGCGACGCGCTGACGGCGCAGTATGACGGCGGGCCGTCCTATATGCCGCAGTGGACCTGGCCATTCGACGGCGTCATCGTCGCGCGCGACCCGGTCGCGCTCGACTACACCGGATGGCAGATCATCGAGCAGAAACGCGCTGAAAAACACCTGCCGTCGCTGCGGGCCCTGAAACGCGAGCCGCTGTGGATCGCCACGGCCGCCGACGCACAGCACCGCCTGGGCACGAACGATCCGCGGCGCATTGAACGGATCGAGGTGTGAGATGGACCGCCGTCAATTTCTGCAAACCGCCGCGCTGCCGCCGCTCGCCGTGTGCGCCACCTGCGCCGCCGCGAACGTGGAGAGCGATGCGCGTTTTACCGTCGAAGCGCGCTATTACGAGAAGCTGCCAAACCGCAAGATCCGTTGCAAGCTGTGCCCGCGCGAGTGCGTGATCGACGATCGCGAGCGCGGCTACTGCGGCGTGCGCGAAAATCACGGCGGCAGGTATTACTCGCTGGTGCATTCGCGCGTCTGCGCGGCGCACGTCGACCCGATCGAGAAGAAGCCTTTCTTCCATTACGCTCCGGGATCGAGGGCCCTCTCCGTGGCGACGGCCGGCTGCAATGTCAATTGCCGTATGTGCCAGAACTGGGACATCTCGCAGGTTCGCCCCGAGCAGGTGCACGCGTCGTACATTCCACCGCAGAACCTGGTCGGCCTGGCTGAACGCTACAACTGCCCCGTCATCGCCTACACCTATAGCGAGCCCGTCGTCTTCTATGAGTACGTTCTCGACTGTGCGAAAGCGGCCCGTAAGCCGGACATCAAGAACGTCGTCGTCACCGGCGGCTTCATCCAGCAGGACCCGCTGCGCGAGTTGTGCCACTACGTTGACGCCGTGAAGGTCGACCTGAAGGGCATCACCGAAAAGTTCTACAAAGAGGTGGTCAACGGTGAGTTAAAGCCGGTCCTGAACACGCTCGTGACGCTGCGCAAACAAGGCATGTGGACCGAGGTCGTGTACCTCGTGATCCCGACGCTGAACGACACCGACCAGGAGTTTCGCCAGCTCGCCCGCTGGGTAAAGACGTACCTCGGCCCCGACGTCCCGCTACATTTTTCGCGCTTTTATCCGCAGTATCTGCTGAAGAACCTGCCTCCCACGCCGCTGGCGACGCTGGAGCGCGCGAAGGCGGCCGCGGACGCCGAAGGTCTGCATTACGTCTATCTGGGCAACGTGCCGGGCAATCCCGCGGAAAGCACGCATTGCCCGCGCTGCCGTCGCGTGGTGATCGAGCGGGCGGGTCTCACCGTGCGCGGCATCCACCTGCGCAAAGGTCATTGCCCATACTGCGGATTGCCGATTCCGGGCAAGTGGGAGGTGTGAACGTCATGCGCCTGAGCGTCATCCTTTTTCCGCTGGCGGCGATGTGTACGCTGTGGCCCTGCGGGTCGCGGCAACAGACGTCGCGGGACCACAAGGGAGCCGACCGGCCAGCCGCCGTCGCCGGGATGTTCTACCCCGCGGACCCCGCTGAACTCAGCGCCATGGTGGACCGCTTCGTGGCAGAGGCCCGGCCGCCCGCGGTGTCCAACGTTCTGGCGATTGTCGCCCCGCACGCCGGCTATCAATACTCGGGCCCCGTCGCGGCGTACTCCTATGCCTTGTTGAAAGGCCGCAAGCCGCAGCGCGTGGTCGTCATCGCGCCAACACATTATGAGGCGTTCGGCTTCACTTCGGTCTACGACGGCAACGCCTACACGACGCCGCTCGGCCGTGTGCCGGTCGATCGCGAGTTCGCCAAACGCCTGAGCCACGGGGCACGCACCATCCGCCTTTCCTCGGCCGCCCATTCGCCATCAAACGACAAGCGCGAGCACGCCATCGAAGTGCAGTTGCCCTTCCTTCAGCGCGTGCTCGGCGATTTCCAGTTGGTGCCCATCGTGATGGGCGATCAGGGCTGGGAGCAGTGCCGCGAACTCGGCGTGGCATTGGCGAAGCTGTGCCAGGATGGCAACACGCTGATCGTCGCCAGTTCCGATCTGTCGCATTACCATCCCTATGATGACGACGTTCGCATCGATCACAAGACATTGAAAGCGATCGAAGAGTGGGACTACCTGAGCCTGTCCCTGAACTTCGATCAGCAGAACTGGGAGGCGTGCGGCGGCGGCCCCATCATCGCTACGATGATCGCGGCCGAGCGGCTGGGCGCCAACCGGGCACAAGTTATGAAATACGCAAACAGTGGCGACGCGACAGGCGACCATAGCCGCGTGGTCGGCTACGGCGCCGTCGCTTTCAGCAAAGAGCCGGCCAGCAGCGAAGAAGAGGTGTTCAGCCTGAGCGAGGAGGAAAAGAGCGAACTGCTGAGCATTGCCAGGCACTCGGTCGAAAGCGCCGTCGCGAACGGCAAACGGCTGCAATGCCCGGTGCCCAAATCCGCCGCCCTGACGGCTGATCGCGGCGCCTTCGTGACACTCAAGGAGCACGGCGAATTGCGCGGCTGCATCGGCCATATCCACCCGGCCGAGCCGTTGTATCTGACGGTCCGCGACATGGCCGCGCACGCGGCATTGCGCGACCCGCGCTTTCCGCCCGTCAGCCCATCCGACCTGCCCAAACTTGAATACGAGATCTCGGTGCTTTCGCCGATGCATCACGTAATGGACGTCAACCAGATTCGCGTCGGCGTGCACGGCCTGGTCGTGCGCAAGGATGACACGCAGGGACTGCTGCTGCCACAGGTGGCGACCGAGTTCAAGTGGGACCGCATGACCTTCCTCCGCGAGACGTGCATGAAGGCGGGCCTGCCCGCCGACGCCTGGCGCGACGCCGACACCGACCTGTTCGCGTTTACCGCGGTCGTGTTCTGACTTGCGCCCGTTACGGCAACACAGGCGTTTTCGCCCTGCGCCAAAGCGACGCCGCGAGCAGCGCCGGTATGCCACTCACCAGCGCGAGCAGCAACGCCGTTTTCAGAAAGCCGTAGACCGGAATGACGTATACGCTGAGCACGACGGCGCCCACGCACGATCCGGCCAGATCGAGACCGTAGAGCGCGCCGAGACTGCCGCCGTGCCGCTCGGGATCGCGGAAATAGACGCGGCTCGCGACAGGAAACTCGTAGCCGCCCGGCAAAGCGCACAGCACGGCGAGAAGCGGGAAGAGAATGTGTCCGGCCGCCGCCAGCAACGCCGGAGCGCTCACCCGCGCCACCGCCGCGAGTACGGCATACAGCAACAGTGGGCAGACCGCACTCGCGATCTGTAAAGCGGTGAGTTGACTCATCTCATCCGGCGCCGTCCGGTGAACGCCCAGCCACGACCCGAGAGCCAGCCCGCCCATGAAGCCCGCGATGACGATCGCCAACTGCTGGTACACGTAGCCGTAGACCGCCTGGAACGCGAGCAGCAGCAGGATCTCCAGGCCGATCAATGTGAGCCCGGTGGCGGCAACACAAAACCCCGCGCAAGACCGCTCCGCCGATCGCCGGCGGCGCGCAACCAGCGTGGCGATCAACAAGAGGATCCCCGCTCCGCCGGCAAGAGCTTCAAAAGACGTACGCGCGAGCGATTGAAACAGCGGGCGGTAAACGCCCTGAAAACGCGTACTCCACAAGGCGACGTTGAAGTAATAGGCAATCGGCGTGAAGTCGCGATTCACCGGCGTGTCCGGGCGCGGCGCGAGGTCCGCGGCCAGTTGTTCGACACGGTCCGGCGACAGGCGGAACGGCAGATAGTATTCAGAGACATAGTCTGTGCGCAGGCCGCGTTCGCGCAAACGCTGGAGCAGCACGGCCGGGTCGGTGGTGAGCGTTCCGCGTTGCGCCGTAGCGCAGAAATGCACAGTGTCGCCGGGGATGACGGCGACTTCGGGGAACGCCTCGCGCAAGGTCCGGTAGAGGCATCGCAGAAACTCCGCGGCGGACGGGCTGATGTAGTTTTCCGACGCGGACGCCTGCAACGCGAGCAGGCCTCCCGGATTCAGCGCGCGCCGCGCCTCGCGGAAAAACTCGAGCGTATAGAAGCGGTTCAGTTGCGCCGTTTCCGGATCGGGCAGGTTGACGATGATCACGTCGAACGCCGCTCCGGCGTTCTTCAGGAAGAGCCGGCCGTCGCTCGCATGCACGTGGACTCGCGCATCGGCGCGCGCCGGCGTCCATTCGCGCGGGAACCATCTGGCGCCCAACTCCAGAATCGCGGGGTCGAGTTCCACATAATCGAGGCGTTCGAGACTCGGATGCAACAGCGCCTGCGCCAGGCTGCCATTCTCGCCGCCGCCGATCAACAAGACGCTGCGCGGCCGCGGGTGTTCCAGCAGCGCGAAGTGCACCGCCTCTTCCGCCGCGGCCGGGTTCGGCGCATCGAACAGGACCAGGCCATTCTCGTAAAGCGTCGCGCCGCCTTCGGTCTTCGCGACGACGAGATTCCCGTAGACGGAGTTGTGCGCGGCCGCTACGTGAAAGCCACGCCACTGCAGGTTACGCGACCATTGCTCGGCGTGCCGGGCAGTAGAGGGAAGCACGAACGCCGCAACGAGCGCGACCAGCACGGCCCGGCGCAACCGGCGCTCCGCACTCAGCAGCATCGCCGCTAACGCAAGGTTCAAAAGCGCCACAAACGCGGCGATGTCGAACGCGCTGAGATAGCGGATCAAAAGAATGCCGGCCAGCAGCCCGCCGATGCCCGAGCCGGCTGCTTCCAGCAGATACGCCGCGCTCGTCGCCCGGGCTGCTGAACCGGTCTTCCCACCGGCATAGAGCCGGCTGCCCGCCGCGAAGAGCCATCCCGAAAGCGCGCAGAACAGGCCCAGCGTAACGAACGAGATCAGCAGCGCCGCGCCCGGTCCCAGGATCTCGCCCGGCAAGGCGTGCAGCATCAGGCGGCTCGCCCGCGTCGCAACGATCGATGCCGGAAACGCAACCGCAATCGCGATCTCCAGCACCGCTACGAGCCGGCGCGGCTGCATCCCTCCGCCGAGGCGTCCCAAAAGACCGCTGCCGATGGCCGTCCACAGAAGCCAGATGCAAAGCATCAGCCCAAGCGTGATTTCGTTGCCGTAGGAGACGACGATCAGCTCGCGCATGAGGACGATCTGCGCGATCACCGCCGTGAATCCGATCAGGATCAGAACGGCGCGCAACACCGCATCGGACACCTTATCTTGTGAGCCCACACTCCCAGAAGTAGACTGAAGCTGACGCTGAGTAAAGCGTGAGGCCATGGCGAGTGCTTCCGGCAATTCGGGACGCAGAGAGGCGCTGGCGCGTCTGGCGGGGCTCGCCGGCCTGAGCGCCGCGACGGGCGGGCTCGGCTACTGGCTCTACGAGCGCGGACGCCATCCCGAGCGACGCCCCGCGGCTGCGCGGCGCAGTGCGGTTACTATTCCCGCCGATGCGCACTATCCCGAACTCGCCGTCACGCGCGGCGACGATCCGCGCTGGCTGGTGCGCGCGGCTGTTGAGCAACTCGGCGGCATGGCTCGTTTCGTCGCGCGCGGCAACGTCGTGCTGCTCAAGCCGAACGCTTCCTGGGACCGCTCGCCCGAGCAGGCCGCCAACACGAATCCCGACGTCGTCGCCGAGGTTGCACGCCTGTGCCGCGACGCCGGCGCAAGCGAAGTGCTCGTCGCCGACGTGAGCATCAACGAGCCGCGCCGCTCGTTTGCGCGCAGTGGGATTGCCGCCGCGGCGCGAGCGGCCGGTGCGCGCGTCGTCCTGCCGGACGAGAGCCTCTTCCGCGACGCTGATTTGCGCGGGACGCTGCTGGACGTGTGGCCGGTGTTCGACCCGTTCCTCACGGTCGATCGCGTGATCAACATCCCGGTCGCCAAACACCACAGCCTGACGGGCGTCACGCTCGGCATGAAGAACTGGTACGGCATCCTCGGCGGCGAGCGGCAACGCCTGCATCAGCGGATCGACCAGAGCGTCGTCGACCTGGCGGCGTTCATGCGCCCGGTGCTCACCGTCGTCGATGGCTGGCGCGTTCTCCTGCGTAACGGCCCCGGCGGCGGCAACCTGACGGACGTGCTCGCGGCCCGCACGATCATCGCGGGCACCGACCCGGTGGCGGTGGATGCCTACGCGGCCCGGGCATGGTGGAACCTGGATGCGACCGCGCTCCCGTATCTGCGGCTTGCTGCTTCGCGCGGCCTCGGCTCCGCCGACCTGAGCAGCGTCCGAACCAGCGTTGTGACCGTGTAGTCATTGGGGCTCGATGGCAGATTGTGCCAGCCGCGAACTGCTACAATCCGTGCCATGCGCCTGACGATTCTGTTTCTTGGACTGATCGCGGCCCTGCCGGCGCAGGATACCGTATTGACGCACGTCGCGGCCCATGCCGAGCGGTTCGGCACGGTCTCCCGGCAAATCTGGGAAGCGCCGGAACTCGGTTTTCACGAGGAGAAAAGCTCCGCTCTGCTGCGCGAGGAACTGCGGACAGCGGGATTCCGCATCCAGGCCGGCGTGGCGGGCATGCCGACAGCCTTCACCGCGGAGTGGGGCGCGGGCAAGCCTGTAATCGCGATTCTAGGCGAATTCGACGCGCTGCCGGGCCTGTCGCAGAAAGACGTGCCCCACACCGAGGCCGTCACGGCGGGCGCCCCGGGACATGGCTGCGGGCACAACCTGCTCGGCACCGCTTCGGCGCTCGCGGCCGTCGCGGTCAAGGAGGAGATGGAAGCGCGCGGCCTCAAGGGCACCGTCCGTTTCTACGGCGCGCCGGCGGAAGAGGGCGGCGGCGGCAAGATCTACATGCTGCACGCCGGCCTGTTCCGCGATGTGGACGCCGCGATCACGTGGCATCCCGCCGACGTGAACCAGGTCAATCTGCAATCGTCACTCGCGAACAACGGAGCGAAATTCCGCTTCTACGGCACGGCGGCGCACGCGGCGGCCGCGCCGGAGCGAGGCCGCTCGGCATTGGACGGCGCGATGGTAATGCTAAACGCGGTGGAGTTCCTGCGCGAGCACGTGCCGCAGGAGACGCGGATTCACTACATCATCAGCAACGGCGGCAGCGCGCCGAACATCGTGCCCGCCTTCGCCGAGGTCACTTTGATTGCGCGCAACCCGGACGCGCCGGTACTCGATGGCATCTGGAACCGCATCCTCAAATGCGCGCAGGCCGGAGCGCTCGCAACCGAGACGCGCATGGAAACCGTGCAGGGCACGAACTATGCAAACGTGTTGCCGAACGACACGCTTTCCGCGGTCGTGGCACGCGCCATGCGCAAGGCGGGCGGGTACGAATACACGGCCGAGGAAAAGCAGTTTGCAACCGAATTGCAGAAGAGTCTGCCAGGCGCCGCGGGACGTCCCGGTCCAAACGCGCTGCTCACCGAGATGAGCGAGGGCGTCTGGGCCGCTTCGACAGACGTGGGCGACGTGAGTTGGAATGTGCCGACGGTGAACTTCAACGCGGCGACGTTCGTGCCCGGCACGGCGCCTCACACGTGGCAATCGGCCGCGTGTGCGGGTACGAGCATCGGCCGCAAGGGCATGTTGGTGGCGGCGCGGACGATGGCTCTTTCGGCCGTCGAACTATTGGAAAAGCCCGAAGAAATCCAGGCCGCCAAGTCCGATTTCGAGAAGCGCAAAGCCGGACGGGGTTGGGTGACGCACATTGCGACCGACGCCAAACCGCCGCTGAACGGCGCGGAGTAGTCGGCCGCCGTCGCGCGACGCTAGATGATGTCCTGCCACTTCGTCATGCGTTTCCGGAGATTGACAGTCCGGCCGTCGACAACGAAGGTCCCGTCGCCGTTCGCATGGAACGTCCGGCGGTCTTTCCACTTCGGTTCCGTCCAGGCCTGCACGCCCTCCAGGAGGAACAGGTTGTACTTGTTCGCCAGCCGCGCGTCAATCACGCGGCACTCGATATTGGCCAGGCATTCGGCGATCAGCGGCGCTTTCACGTTGGCCGCCGCGAGCGCGGTCAATTGGAACTGTGCAAATTTGTCCGTGTCCGCGCCGGAGCAATTCCCGATGTCGACGACCTTCTTTATGAGGTTGGCGCCCGGAACGGCGATCACGCATTCGCGCGTTTTGCGGAGCGCCTGAAAACTGTAATCGCCATTGCTGACGACGCAGGCGATCAGAGGCGTAAAGTCCACGTCCATGTGCCAGCTCATCGTCATGACGTTGGGCTTGCCCTTGTGCGCGGTCGTCAGCAGGACCACCGGCCCGGGCTCGATCAGTTGGAACGCTTTGTCCAGTGGAAGTTCTTTCATCGCGGTCTCCAACTGCGTTGTAGCACGTCGCAAGCGCCCGGCGGCGCGCAACACCCGACACGGTTAAGCTGGTCAGATGATGCTCCACCGAAAGCAGCTCACGCCGGCGCTCGCTTGTGTGCTCGCGTTCCCGGTGTTGGCGCAGCAGAGCCAGAACCCGTCGCCGATGGTCGAACACACACGCCCGCATCCGCGCCAGGAGCAACCGGCCGCGCCGTTGCCCGGAGTGCGCGTGGCAATACCATCGGGCACGTTGTTCGTGCCGGCGCGGCTGGCGCATCACAAACAAATGCCGCTATTCATCCATTTCCACGGCGCCCCATGGCTCGCGGAAAGTGCGGCGGCGGAACGCCACATGGCGGTGATCACGGTCCAGCTTGGATCCGGTTCCGGCGTCTACGCGCGGCCGTTCGAAGACCGGACGCTGTTCGGCCGCATGCTCGCCGCGGCGTCCTCCGCGGCCGGCGCCACATTTTCGCCGATCGTCCTGACGGCATGGAGCGCCGGTTATGGCGCGGTCAAAACAATTCTCGAAAACCCGGCGGACTACGCGCGCGTTGACAAGGTGCTGCTCATCGACGGTCTGCACACGGGATACGAGGGCGGCAAGCCCGGTCCGCTCGAATCGAAACTCGAAGAAGGGCCCCTCAAGGTCTTTCTTCAGTTCGCCCGCGACGCCGCCGCTGGACGGAAGTCGATGCTCATCACGCACTCGGAGATCTTCCCCGGCACCTTCGCTTCGACGACCGAAACCGCCGACTGGCTGCTCGACGCGCTCGCGCTGAAGCGCAAGCCCATTGTGCGCTTCGGTCCCCTCGGTACGCAGGAACTCAGCGAAGTGCGCGAGGGCCACTTCGAACTTGTCGGCTTTGCCGGCAACTCCGCGCCCGACCACGTAGATCAGTTCCAATCCCTCACCGACTACCTGAAGTGGTTGCACTAGCGCCGGGCCGGTGCGGCAGCACTCACGGCGCCGTCCAGGCTGCTGGAAAACCGTGCGCTCGGAAAGCATGCCGTCAAATGGAATAATGAGTCGTGCATCTGAAGACCTGCATATCCGTTCTGGTGACGATGGCGACGAGTTTCGGATTGGCCCAACCGCCCCGGGTGGCCATAAGTCCGTTGGACCAGGATGGGGATGGCTTGACCGATCGTTTTGAGAACGATCTCCTCGTTCGCTTTGCTCCGTCCTTCCGCACCGCGGCGGACGACTGCGCCGTGGCTCCCGTTGCATTTGTCCCCGGCTCCATTGCGCCGCGCCCCACGGACTCGTACGGGACCATCTACGGGCAGGCCTTTCCGGTCAGCCTCGCCGGACGGGATGGGGCCTTTATCGAGCTGCACTATTACCATCTCTGGAAGCGCGATTGCGGCCGGAAGGGCCATCGCCTGGATGTGGAGCACGTGTCCGCTCTCTTGCGGAGCGACGGACCGGGCGACGCGCCGGAACGCTGGGCAGCGTTGTACTGGTATGCGGCCGCGCATGAACGCACGTCGTGTGAAGGCGGCAATGGAGCGGTCGCGGCGCGGATTCACGCCGACAAGAGCGGCCCGGAGGTTTGGGTGTCCCGCGGCAAGCACGCTTCCTATCTCAGTCCTGAGCTATGCCGGGGCGGGTGCGGCGCGGACTCATGCGAAACTGCGGAGCCTCTTACGCGCAAAGCGCTGATCAACATCGGTGAGCGCGGCGCGGTCATGAACGGCGCGCAGTGGACCCAGTCCCCCGCGTGGCCCTTCGACAGTAAGCTGGACAGCGATTTCACGCCTGACGTGATCGCCGCGATCGAGGCGTGTCCGAATACAGCCAGCACATTGCGGCCCCGGAAATGGACGCAGTCGCTGATCGGAGCGGGCAGCGCCACGGCGGACGGCATCGCCACCGGCAAGCGGGAAACCGGCGAGGCGCTGGAGACGGCGGACAACCACACAGACCGCGCCCTTGGGACAGCATCCAACTCCGTGAAGACGTCTTTGAAACGAGCGCTACTCGCGGTCCGCAACGCCCTGTTCCCGGCCGGCAAGGACGCCGCCCGCTGACGTTCGCCAGCGCCGCAACGCCCGCCGCGCGGGGCTCGCTTAAGCACGCGAGGAGAAGCGGACCAACGGCTCGGATCCACTTTTTCATGCAAGAATAGTCAATCACCCTCTGATTGACGATGCGTCTTTCCGCAATTTTCGCCGTGGCGGCTGGCCTGTCCTGGGCAGCGCCGCTCCAGGTGCCGCTGCAACATGCGAGCACGATCACGAATCTGATTGACCGGCACGCCGCGGCCAAGCATTTCACCGGCGTCTCCGTGGCCATCTACAACGGGCAGCTTCCGATCTGGACGCACGCCGCGGGCAAGGCCGACATCGAAAACGATGTCCCGGCGACGACCCGTTCCATGTTCCGGCTCGCGTCGGTTTCCAAACCATTCACAGCCGTAGCCATCATGCGGCTGGTCGAAATGGGCCGGGTGAATCTCGATGCGCCGATTCAGAAGTACTTGCCACAATTCCCTAAGAAACGCTGGCCCATCACGTTGCGCGAGCTGTTGTGCCACCAGTCGGGCATCGAGTGGTACAAGGGCAACGACATGGAGAGCACCCGGCACTTTCCGACCGTGACCGCCGGGCTGGACATGTTCGCCAAAGACTCGCTCATGTTCGAGCCGCGCACCCGCACCCTGTATTCGTCGTACGGCTTCAACCTGGCCGGCGCAGTCATCGAGGCCGTGACGCATAAGCCTTACGCCGAGTTCGTGCGCGAGGAAGTGCTCGCGCCGTCGGGAATCGACTCCATGCGGATTGACGACGTTTACGACATCATCCCGCACCGCGCGAGCGGTTACCGGCTGAGCAAGGACGGGCAATTGCAGAATTGCGGCCTGGTCGACACGAGCTACAAGGCGCCCAGTGGCGGATGGCTGGCCACCGCGGAGGATGTCGCCCGGTTCGGGCGGGCGCTGCTGCGCGGCAAGATCCTGCGGGAAGAGGCACGCGAGCAGATGTGGACTCCGCAGCGGCTGAAGAACGGCGCCGCGACGGGCTACGCACTCGGGTGGGTGAGCGGGCAGGAAGACGGGATCCGCGTCATCGAACACAGCGGCGGCCAGCCCGGCGCCAATACGCACTTGATCCTGGTGCCCGAAAAGAACATCGCCATTGCCGTGCTGACGAACCTCGAAGGCAGCGGCGCCAAGAAGCTCGCCACCGACATCCTGCAGTTGCTGCTCAGCTCTTCTTCGCCGCGCTAGCCGGCGCCCCGAAAGCACGGGGAAGCAACCTCGGATCGCCAGCAGGCGTCTGGTAGCATGAGGCTAGTATGAAGGTCAGCGTCCTTTTCTTCGGCGTTGCCAGAGAAATCACCGGTCTCGGCCAGGATGCTCCCGAGGTAGCCGCGGGCACGACCGTTACGGAACTGCTCCGGCTCTACACAACCCGATTTCCACGCCTCGGCGGCATCACGGGATCGCTCGTGATGGCCGTGAACCAGGAGTTCAGCGACCCGCACCGTGTGCTGGCCGAAAAGGACGAGGTAGCCTTTCTGCCGCCGGTCAGCGGCGGCGCCGGTCCCTGGACGCAGGTGATCGAGCATCCGGACGGGCACTTCTTCGCGTTGACCCGGCAGGCGATCGACACGCACGCGATCGCGCAGCGTCTGGTCCGTGGCGCGGACGGCGCGCTGGTCACGTTCGAAGGCGTCACGCGCAACAACTTCAAAGGCCAGACGACGCTGTACCTCGATTACGAATGCTACGAGGCGATGGCGATTCGCGTCATGGCGCAGATCGGCGAGGAGTTGGCCCGCTCCTTTGAAATCGACCGCATTGCGATGGTGCACCGGCTGGGACGCGTGGATGTGAGCGAGACGAGCGTGGTGATCGCGGTTACGGCAGCACACCGCAAACCGGCCTTCGACGCCTGCGCGGAAGCAATTACGCGCTTGAAAAAGCTGGTGCCCATCTGGAAGAAAGAGCATTTCGCGGACGGCGCCGTGTGGGTGGAGGGGGATTGGGACGAATCTGTTTTAGGCCGCTGAGAGCGCCGCTCTTGCGCGTGGCTGTGGTGTGTTTCGCGGGCGTGGGGCTGATCGCGCAGCAGGGTCCGATCGAGCCCGGCTCACAGACCGTGGCGCGTCCACGGCCGGCGGCGCAAGGTCAATCCTCATCTTCGACGAGCGGGCAAACCGGCGCGAAGACGCCAGCGCGGCAGGTCCCGTTCAAGCCGGACTCGACGCCAGCCGCGTCCCAGGACGAGACGCCGCTGTTTCGCTCCGACGTGCGGCTGGTGCGCATGCTTGCCACCGCGCGCGACAGTCACGGCGCGCTCGCCGGGCACCTGACGCGCGACGACTTCCAGGTTGCCGACAGCGGCGTAATGCAGGAGATCGCGATCTTCGAGCCGACCACCGAACGGCCGCTCTCGGTATCGATCCTGATCGACTGCAGCCGCTCCACGCAGCGCGAGCACCGCACCGAGCTCGATGCCGTGCGCACCTTTGCCCGCTCGCTTTTCCAGCAGGGCAACGAAAAGGACGCCGCGACGCTCTACTCCTTCAACGCCGACGTTACGCTGGAAGCGGCCTGGACACGCAGCGCGGAACGGATCGAACGCGCGCTCAACCGGTTGCAGAGCGAGGGCGCGACGGCGCTTTACGATGCGATCTACTTCGCGGCGCAGGACGTGCGGGCGCGCGACGGCCGGCATGTTATCGTGATCGTCAGCGACGGCGGCAACACCTTCGGCAAGACCACGTACTTGCAGGCGCTGGAAGCGGCGCATGGCGCCGACGCCGTCATCTACTCCGTCATCATCGTGCCCGTGGTTGAGGAACCCGGCCGCAATACGGGCGGCGAGCACGCTCTGACGTCGCTGTGCAATTCGACCGGCGGACGGACGTTCTCACCGGGTACGACAAGGGAAATGGACAGCGCCTTCAGCGACATCCTGCGCGACCTGCGAACGCAGTACCTGATCGGCTACTACCCGCACGGCGTGCCCGCCGCGCGCGACCGGTTCCACGAAGTGAAACTCTCCGTGCGCGCGCCGGGCTACACTGTCACCAGCCGCAGCGGATATTTCGAGCCTGCTCCATCGAGCGGTTTCCGCAAGGTCACAAAGTAGCGCGCGCCGTCAGCGCGCCGCGAGCACGGCTTGAATCGACTTCGCCACCTGGGCCGCGAGCGCGGTGTATCCGGTGTCGTTGAAATGCACTCCGTCGTGAACGTGATACTCGGGATGATCCTTGATCACCACGAAGAGATCGTCAATCGGAATGTTCTTCTTCGTCACGATCGCCGCCACCGCGGCGTTGCGCTCCGTCACGCGCTGCGTGTCGGCGGCGCTGACCGCCTCAACGTGATCCTTCTGGCGGACATCGGTCGAACTCGCCCAGATCAACTTGGCGGCTGGCGCATAGCGGTGGAAGACCGCCAGCAGCTTGGGCAGCGCGGCGGCATATTCCTGCTGCGTGTAGCCGGAGCCGTGCAAGCCGTTATTGAAGTGGATCACGTCGAACTTCTGCTCCTGAAGGATCACCGCCACCTGCTGTAGCAAGGCCGGGTCGCCGAGCGATTTCGAAGTGGCCAGGCGGCCGACGTAGGCGACGCCCTTGAGATTCGTTTCCACCCGCGGGCCATAGCCGCGCGTGATCGAATCGCCGATGAGCAGAACACGCGGCAGGGCGTGGCTGTTGGTGTCCGGCAACCAGACGTCGAGCCATTCAATATCCTCGCGCACGACGTGCGTTTTGGAAGCGGCGAAGGCCGGCGCCGCCGCGAGCAAAATCGATGCGGTCAGCAGCGTCAGACCGGCAATGGAAGAGGAGGCCCTGAAACGGGAGATGAGTTGTGTGGACATGGTGCTGTCCTTCAGTTTGAGCTATCCGGAGCCGGCGCAGGCGCCCGCGCCGCTACAGCATCTGCGACGGGTTGATCAGCGGCGGCTGGCGCATTTCAATGCAGCCCCGGCCGGTCGGCAGGAGCTTGCCAGGATTGAGCCGGCCAAGCGGGTCGAACATCTGCTTGATGCGGCGCATCAGGTCGAGCGACTCGGGCGAGAACTGATGGCCGATCATCTCGATCTTTTCCATGCCGATGCCGTGCTCGCCGGTGATGGAGCCGCCAATCGAAATGCAGTAATCGAGGATGTCGAAACCGGCGCGTTGCGCGCGCTCCAGGTCGCCCGGCTTGCGCGCATCGAAGAGAATCACCGGGTGCATGTTGCCGTCGCCCGCGTGGAAGATGTTGCCGATGGTCAGCTCCGCGCGGCGGCTGATGGCGCCGATTTCGCGCAGCGTCGTGCCGATCTTCGTGCGCGGCACGACGCCGTCCTGCGTGTAGTAAAACGGGCTGACGCGGCCGATGGCGCCGAAGGCGTTCTTGCGGCCCTTCCACAGCAGCGCGCGCTCCTGCTCCGTCCGCGCCGTGCGGAACTCGCGCGCATGACACGCCAGACACGCCGCGCGGACGCGCTCGGCCTGCTCTTCCACGGCTTCCTTCAAACCTTCCATCTCGATGAGCAGCACGCCGGAGGCATCGACGGGATAGCCCGCGTGCGTCGCGTCCTCCACCATGTGGATCAGCGTGCCTTCCAGCATCTCCAGCGCGGCGGGCGTAATGCCGCGCGCCGTGATCTCGCTCACCGTCGCGGCGCAATCGTCCGCCCGGTCGTAAATGGCGAGCACGGTCTTGACGGCCTCGGCCTGATGCATCAGCCGGACAATCACTTTGGTCACCAGCGCCATGGTGCCCTCGCTGCCGGTGAGCAGGCCGGTCAGATCGTAGCCCGGCGCATCGGGCCAGGCCGCGCCGGTGTGCACGATGCTGCCGTCGGCGAGCACGACTTCCAGGCCCAGAACGTGATTCGTGGTGACGCCGTAGGCGAGCGTGTGCGGACCGCCGGCGTTCTCGGCCACGTTGCCGCCGAGCGTGCACGCCTTGCCACTCGACGGATCGGGCGCGAAGAAATAGCCGCGCGGTTGAACGGCGGCGCTGAGATCGAAGTTGACCACGCCCGGCTCGACCACCGCGCGCTCGTTCGCGTAGTCGACGTCGAGAATCCGGTTCATGCGCGAGAAGCCGATAAGAATGCCGCCGTGCCGCGGAATCGTGCCGCCGCTCAAACCCGTGCCCGCGCCGCGCCCCACCAGCGGCAGACCGTGGCGAAAAGCGAGCCGCGCGATGGCGCTCACCTGCTCCGTGCCCCGCGGCAACACGACCGCATCGGGCCGCGCCTTGTCCACGCCGCCGTCATATTCGTACAGGCGCAGATCTTCCGGACGGTCGAAAACGTAACGCGCTCCGGCTATGCGTATGAGCTCGTCGCGGACCTCTGCACTCAACATCTTCTTTCACCCATGAGCGTTCTCAATGCTAGCTGAAACCAGACGCGGGTTCCAAACGCAATTATGCGCCGGGATCGCGCGTCCCTTGCCGCGGCTAGTTCTTCGGTATCTTTTCGTATTCCACCTGCAGCCAGCGCGGCGCTTCCGGCGCAGTCTTCGCGGGCACGCCCTTCGCCGCGGCCCAGCGCTCGATCCACGAAGGACCCATCGGACCGGAGTAGTTGTCCGGCAACTGATAGGCGGGGTCCTTCAATGCCTGTTTTAGGGAAATGAACCTGTAACCACGGCGCTTCAACATCGCCAGCAAGTCGCCGGTCATCTCGGCATTCAGGCGGTTGGCGTGCAGCGCCAAGATCTGCGGGATGTCGCCGCCCACCACCTCCTGCGCACGCTGCTCGAAGAACTCGACGACCGATTCCATATACGGCAGGTAGTCCTGCTTCACATGCGCCATGGTCTCCGTATCGCCCTTCGCCATGGCCCCCGCGTACACCGTCGAGAACATCCAATCCGCGTTGTCGAACGTCACCGGCGCGTTGATATAGCCGTGAGCCGCCAGAAACGCGGCAATGCGGGCCTTCACCTCGGGCGTGGCGCCGGTGTGCAGCAGCGGATAGCGGAAATAGCGCAGCGGCCAGCCGCCCAGGAAGGGGCGCAGCGCCTCGCTGGCCTTGAGGATGTCGGCTTCGTACGCTGCCGGGTCGGCCGTATTCAGATCGAGGTCTGAGTAAGTTTGGCTACCCAGCTCCGCACCCGCGTCCTGCCACAACTTCAGCACCGCGCGCCGGTCGGGATCGGCCAGATCCGGACAACTTCCGGCGATGACAAACCCTGTAACCGGCGCTTTCTGCCGTAGAAGCTGTTCGAGTAGTTCGAGCGTCTGCACCTGCAAACCGCCGGCCCCGCAAGCGCTCTTGCCGGACTGGACGACCGGCAGGCCATCAATCGTAATGGCCACTTCATGTTTGGGCGACGACGCCGCGAACGACACCGCGAGGCACAACGGGAGAAGCGCAACCAGACGTATCATGCTCCTCCAGCATAGCCGTTCAGCCCGCTGGACAGAGATCTTCAGGACTCGAGAATGGACAGTGGATGGCGCAGTTCCTCGATGCGTGCGGCCGTCTTGCGCACGGCGGGCCAGCCGATGGCGATGAGCGCAAGGGAAGCCAACCCCAGCGTGATGGGCAAATGGCCGGGACCGATGGAGTCGGCCAACGGCGCCCGCAATGCCTGCGGCAGCACGCTTAACGCCGCGGCGAACAGCAGCAGCGGGATCAGCACCATGCCGCGGACCAGGCCCTGCGCCGACGAGGGCGTGGCCACGCCGCTCGCGAAGATGGACCCAAGGGCGGAAACAACCCACGCCAGAGCTGCCGCGAATAACGCCAGCGCCAGAAGGTCCAGCACGGGCGGCAGCAACAGCGTCCGGCGCGCGGCGTTCAGCGCCGTGAACGGCACGGCCATCAGAATCACCCAGCACACGAAACCCCACAGCGTCGCCGCCAGCACCTTCCCCAACGCCAGCGCCACGGCCGGATCGCCGTCGTGGATGATGTGGGCGCGCGCCTTCTCCGCGGCAAAAGCCTGCGCGGCGAAATTACCCGCAAGCAGCGGCGCGAGTGCGGCATAGACCAGCAACAGCAGCGGGTCGAGCAAGCCCGCGCCGAAGCGCCACGGAAGAATGACGGTCAACGCCGCGAGGACGGCGAGCAGGCCCAAGCCCTTCGCGCCGCCGACGCGTTCCAACGTCGACGCAAGCTCGTAGAGAAAAACCTCGGAGGTGTTCATAGCTCTGGCGCTCCCAGCATGGGCGCAAGGTCATTGTACTGCGGGCGGTTTGGAGTTGCCGGACGCTGCGTAATTTGCGCCATGGCCCGGCGAGCGGCTACGCTGAACGGAATACCCGAAGAAAAAAATGACCTTCCCCTTTTCCAGGCGTTCCTTGCTCCAAGGCATGACGGCCGTGCCGGTCGCACTGACTGTGAAGGCCGCGGAGCTGCCGCCGCCAATCGCCGCGTTGAAATCGCGCGCCGCCGAAGCGAAGCCGGTCACGCCCGCTGAGAGGAAGGAGCGAATCGCACAGGCGCGGCGGCGCATGCGGGCTGAAAAGATCAACGCCATTTGCATCGCCGGCGGCACGTCCCTGAACTATTTCGGCGGCATCCGGTGGGGCAATTCGGAGCGGCTTCTGGCAATGGTGATCCCGGCCGCGGGCGATCCGTTCTTTGTCGCGCCAGCATTTGAAGAGGGCCGTGCGCGCGAGCAGATCAACGCGGGCCTGCCCGGCGAGCGCTTCGCCGTCTACACCTGGGAAGAGGACGAGAGCCCGTACGCAAAGGTCGCCGCGGGATTGAAGGAGCGCGGCGCCGCGACGGGTGCGGTCGGCGTCGAGGAGACGATGCCCTATGTCTTTTCCGACGGCATCGGCAAAGCTCTGCCCGCCGCGCGGATCGTTCCCGCAACGCCCGTGGTCGCGGGCTGCCGCATGATCAAGTCGCCGCACGAAATCGAACTGCTGCAACTCGCCAACGACGTGACGCTGGCCGCCTACGCCGCCGCGTATCCGCTGATCCAGCCGGGCATGCGGCAGGACGAGGTCTCCGCGCTGGTCACATCCGCGCAGCAGCGACTCGGCTTCCGCGGCTACGCGATGGTGCTGCTGAACGAAGCGTCGGCGCTGCCGCACGGAACCGTGAAGCCGCAAGTCGTGCGCGAGAATTCCATCGTGCTGATCGACGGCGGCTGCAAAGTGGAAGGCTACGAAGCCGACATTACGCGGACGTTCATTGCCGGGCGCGCCTCGGACAAGATGAAGCGCGTCTTCGAAATCGTCTACCGCGCGCATGACGCGGCATTGAAAGCCGCGCGGCCCGGCGTAGCCTGCGAGGCCGTCGATCATGCCGCGCGTCAGGTGATCGAGGATGGCGGCTACGGCCCCGGGTACAAATACTTCACGCACCGGCTCGGCCACGGCGTGGGGCTGGACGGCCACGAATGGACCTACCTGCGCAAAGGCAACCGCATGCCGATCGAAGCGGGCATGTGCTTCAGCGACGAACCGGGCATCTACATTCCCGGCGAGTTCGGCATCCGCATAGAAGACTGCATGTACATCTCCAGTGACGGCGCGCGGCTGTTCACAAAGCCGGGCGCGTCGCTCGAACGCCCGTTTTCAGCGGCCTGACGCTACGCAAAGGACCGTGGCCTGAAGCGCCTGTTTTCGAAGGCTTTTGAATCGGCGGTGGTACCCTCGAATCAGAATCCATATGAAGTCGATGACAGGTATTCCGGGCGCTGGGTCCGCACCCGGTTTGATCGATAGCGCGCCAGCCAGCGACACGCCGCCAGCGGTCCATATCCAGCAGGAAACGCTCGCCAACGGGATGCGCGTCGTCCTGGCGGAAGACCGTTCGCGCCCCGTAACCAACCTTCAGATCTGGTATCACGCCGGCTCGAAAGATGAATGCGACGGCCGTACGGGCTTTGCCCATCTGTTCGAACACATGATGTTCCTCGGCTCGAAAAACGTCGCGCCCGAGCAGCACATGCGCTACGTCCGGCAGGCTGGCGGCCAGGTGAATGCGTACACCAGTTTCGACCAGACGGTCTACTGGGAGACCTTCCCATCGAACTACCTGGAGCGCATGCTGTGGCTCGAAGCCGACCGCATGGCGACGCTCGACGTGAGCCAGGCGCACTTCACCAAGGAACGGGAAGTCGTCAAGGAAGAACGCCGCATGCGCTACGAAAACCAGCCGTACGGGCTGGTGATGGAAGCGGTGCTCGCCGAGACGTACAAGGCTTATCCGTACAAGCATCTGCCCATCGGCTCGGTTGTCGACCTGGAACGCGCTTCGCTCGACGACGTGCGCGGCTTCCACTCGACGTTTTACGTCCCCAACAACGCCACGCTGATTCTGGTCGGCGATTTCGAAGCCGCCGCGGCGCTGAAACTCGTCCGCAAACATTTCGACGCCGTGCCGCCAGGTAAAGCCGTTCCGCGCGTGACTGCCGTGGAGCACGCGCCCACGGAACCGCGCACGCGCGAGGTGCGGCTCGCCAACATTCCGTTGCCGGCCGTGACGCTTTCGTGGATTCTGCCGCCACTGAACCATCCCGATACGTATGCGCTCGATGTCGCCGGCATCATCTTGAGTTCCGGCCAAAGCTCGCGCATCTACCGCCGTCTGGTCTACGAGGAGCAGCTTGCGCAATACGCCTTCGGCCAGGCACAATCGCTCGAAGGTCCGTCGTTCTTCTTCGGCGCGGCGATCGTCAACCAGGGCAAGGATATTCAACAACTCTCCGCCGGACTGCAGGCCGTCATTCAGGAACTGGCCGCTCAAGCGCCGGGCGCCGGAGAATTGACCAAGGCCAAAAACCAAATCATCGCCGGCTTCATCACGGGCCGTGAGGGCGTGCAGGCCAAAGGCGACTCGCTGGGCCGCTGCGCCGTGCTGCTGGGCGATCCGCAGCGCTACAACAGCGAACTGGAACGCTACCGGCAGGTCACCGCGGAGGACGTACGCCGCGTGACGGCGCAGTATCTGAAACCGGAGTACCTGACCCGGTTGATTTTCCCGGCGTCGGATCCGGTGGAAGAGTAAGGCCGCGGAACGTGAACATGAATTGCACTGAACAGGAAAATCCAATGACCCCGCCGCCGTCCGCACCGCGTCCGTATGCGTTTCCCAAACCGGTGAGCCGGCAATTGGCGAGCGGGCTCACGGTGTTCGTGGTGGAAGACCACCGCCTGCCGGTGGTGACGTTTGCCTTGGAACTACTGGCCGGCAATTGCGACGTGCCGCCCGAAAAATCCGGGTTGCCGGGTCTGACGGCGGGTCTGCTGCGCGAAGGCGCGGGCGAGCGCACGTCGATCGAGATCTCACGGCTGGTCGACGGCTGTGGCGGCAGCATGGGCGCCAGCGCGGGCGATGACGTGACCACGGCCGGCGGCACGTTTATGAAGAGCTACGCCGCGCTCGGGCTGGAACTGCTCGCCGATATGGTGCTGCGCCCGCACTTCGAGCAGCAGGAGATCGACCGCCGCGTGGCGCAGATTCAATCCGGTCTGGCCGTCAACCTGAACGACCCGGCCTACCTCGTTTCGTTCGTGACCTCACGCGTCATCCTTGGCAACCACCCCTACGCCTATCCGGGCGATGGAACGCCGGAGACTATTGCGCGCCTGGCGCGCGAAGACATAGCCGGCTTCTGGCAGCGCTGCTACCGCCCGTCGGCGGCGTGGTTCGCCGTCTCCGGCGATGTCACCGCGGAAGAGGGCTTTGCCATGGCGGAGCAGGCCTTTGGCGGTTGGCGGCGCGATGGCGCGGCGCTACCCGGCGTACTGCCGCCACCGCCGTCCCGCGCCCCCCGCGTCGTGATCATCGACATGCCGCAGGCAGTGCAAACGCAGATCGCCATCGGGCAGACCGGCGTCCCGCGCAACCATCCTGACTTCCTCGCGCTGAACGTAGCCAACCAGATCTTCGGCGGCAGCTTCAACTCGCGATTGAACATGAAGATCCGGGCGAAGGAGGGCCTCTCCTACGACGCCAGTTCCGGCTTCGAGGCGCAGCGCCAGGCAGGCTCGTTCACCGTCGGCACCTTCACGCGAACCGAAAAGACGGCCGAGGCCGTGCGCATGATCGTCGACTTGCTGGACGAGTTCAAGGCGAATCCCGCCACTCCGGAGGAGTTTGCGGAAGCGAAGGCCTTTATGAGCGGCAGCTTCGCATTGGCGACCGAAACGAGCGGGCAGGTGGCGGACCGCGTCCTGTCCGCCGCGCTGCACAAGCTGGGTGACGATTATTGGAGCGGCTATCGCGCCCGCCTGGAAGCGTTGACGATCGACGAAGTGCGCGCGGCGGTGGGGCGATTCCTCGAGCCGGACAAGCTCGCGGTTATCGCCGTGGGAAATGCCAAGGCGTTCGCAAAAGAACTCGCCGCGTACGGGCCGGAGACCATCATTCCGCAAACCGAACTCGACCTGATCGCACCGGAATTGAAGAAAGGCCGGGCTGCTGCGCGGTAGTGTGCCCTACCGTACGGGCGCACTCTGGCGTCGCACAGCTTGGACTCATGACACGGCGGAGCGTCCGCTATTCCAGCGAAGCGCGGGCCGATTCAGAAGCTGTTTCGGAAATACCGTAGACCGGTTTGCCGCCTTTTTTAGCTCCGGGCCTTTTCGAGGCGTGTGAGACAACACCCGGTTGCGGCACGCCGAACCTGCAATCCCGCCGTGCTAAGACAGTTTTGGCTTTTCTATAGACGCCCCAGACTACCGGCGCGGATCCGCGGCCTTGCAGCGGAGCAGTGCGCCAAAACGGAGCCGCGACCGTGAGGGAGCGGTGGTATCTGTTTATTTATCAAAGTATTGCGGCGATCTTGCCCGCTCTCTCACGTTCGCGGTTCGGTGCTGAAAGCCGGTGCCAATCCCGTCCATACAATTTCCGAAATCACTCCAACAGAATAGTTATATTTCGAGAGATAATAGCCATTAAACATTATATATAAACAGAAATCCGGCGGCGGGATACTCCGCCACCGGATTCCATGCGAACAGTAGTTTCGAGCCAGGTCAGAATATGAGCTTCAAGCCCAGTTCAACCTGCCGTCCACTGGCGTTGCTGGTTTGGCCCTGCGCGCCAAAGCTGCCGCCCGGGGAGCCCTGATACAGCGACGTCCCGAACTGGGACGAGTTGATATCGGTGTTGGGCGAGCCGAGGTTCAATCTGTTAGTCGCATTGTAAGCGTTCATCTTGAACTCGGTCCGGACTCTCTCGGTAATGTTGAAGCTCTTGGACAGCGTGCTGTCAAGGGTCCAGAAAGCCGGGCCCGTCAGGCAGTCATACTGCAAGGGATTCGTGCGCAACACGTAGGTGTTGGCGGGGAGCTGCGAGAACGCGCTGGTGTTGAACCATGCGTTGCGCGTTGGGCTCGACAGGCACGGATTGCCGTTCACGATCAGATTGCCAAAGCGCGGGAAGCTGCCGGTCATGAAGGTGCTCACGGCCGTGATCTTCCATCCGCCGATCAGGAAGTCGGCGGCCTTCGGGATCTTGTTCATATACTGCCGGCCATGGCCGACCGGGATCTCGTAGGTGCCGGCAACATTGAAGTGGTGACGGGGCTGATCGCTGTCCTGCCACTGCATTGCATTCATGAAGGTCGTGAAATCGTTGAAGCTGTTGATTTCAGTCTTCTCCTTGATATACACGTACGTAGCGAGGAAGTTATAGCCCTTGCTGAACGCCTTCTGCAACTTGAACTCGATGGAGTTGTAGCGTTCTTTGGCGCAGCACGTGCCGACCTGGAACAAGTCGCCATACTGCGGCCACGGCTTCAACAGAGACGACAGAGTCACTGTCTCCTGCGAACGGAGGGAGCCGCTGGGGAACAGCGTGGAAGTCAGGTAGTTATAGAACGGGTTGGCCACCGTCTGACTCAGCTGGTTCTGGTACTTCATCGCATACCGCGGATCGGTGGCGTTGTAGTTCCGCGTATAGAGCTGATGGCCGAAGTTCGTGAAGTACGTCGCGGACACCACGACTTCGCCCGGCAACTGGCGCTGGAACTGGATGTTGAAGCGGTCGTTCCACGGCTTTTGGAAGTCCTGCGGATACCACAGAACGGTTTCACCGCCGCGGCCGAGGTTCGAACCGTAGCCGTTGCCGATGATGGGCAGCAGCGGGTTCTTGCCAGCGGGGAACGGATCGGAGAAGGTCTGCTGCGGGATGCCGGCGAGTTGGCCGAGGGTATTCTGATAACCCGTCTGGCCGAAGAACGGCGGCTCGAGGAAGCTGACGGTTTCGAATCCGGTGGCCGTATCAAGGTTATACTCCGTCGGAATCGTGTAGCGGGCATAGCCGCCGCGGATGGACGTCTTGTCGTCCACGCGGAAGGCAAAGCCGACGCGCGGCTGCAGCGCGATCTTTGGAGCGTTCCACATACCGGGATGGCCGCTCGATGTGAAGCTCCACATGCCGGTATATTTCCACGGGTTGGCGCCGGTGATGTCGCTGACTGCGCCGGGCACCACGGGCGGGTTGGCCGCTATCTCGGGCGTGGTAGCATTCAGATCCATGCCACGCGAGAACTGGTGCATCGGATCGTGCCAGGCCGTCTCGTAGTCGTCGCGAATACCGAGGTTCAAGGTGAGCCGGCGGCTGATCTTCCAGTCGTCCTGGAAGTAGAAGCCGTAGAACTCGGTGTGGTTGTCGGGCGACGGGCCGCCGATCATCGAGGACGAGCCGTCCAGGGAACCGAGCAGGAACGTGGCGAACTGGTCGCCGTTCCGCGCGGTGTTCGGGTTGCTGTAGGTCTCGGCCGTTACGCTCGTGTTGAAGTTGAAGTTCGAGGTGCTCGAAACATAGCTCAAGCCGTAGCTGCGGCGATGCTCAACACCGGCCTTCAGGAAGTGTGAGCCGGCCTGATGGGAGATCTTGACGTTGTAAGCCTGGCCGCCAGGGCGCTGATCCCAATAGAATCCGCCGCCGCCGACGCCCGTGCCGCCGATCTGCATGTGCGGGAAATAGACCGGCACACCAACCGCGGCATCCTGGTAAACCTTGTACCAGTCATTGCTGGTCCAGATTTTGGACCAGCCGTCCTTCCCCATGTCGGGAGAAACGTAGGCGTCGACCACGTCGTGCCAGTCGCCATGGAAGCTGACCACCGTGCGTGAACTGACGCTCCAGATCGCGTCTCCGGAAACCTGCCAGGCGGCGCGCAGAGTGCCGGTCGGGACGTACAGATCGGTGACGGCTCCGGTCGGGTTCCCGGAAACGTCGTCGGTGTGGTACCGGCCGACGCGGCCGAAGAACTTCCATTTGTCGTTCAGGTTGAAGTCAGCGCGTTCGGAATAGTTGTAGTAGTTGAAGGTCTCGGTGTAGCCCTTCTTGAAGTTGTTGACGCCGGTGATATTGTCGCCCGGATTGTTGCCCGCCCAGAATTCCTTCATCAGCTTCCCGGTGAGGGGGTCGAAGCGGGAGGTCGGGATCTTGTTGTTGGCGAACGGCGTAACGGTCACGGAGCCGTTCGGATTCAACACCGTCGTATACGGGTCGTACACCGTACGGACGCCGGTGGCGCCGTTGTCGAGATAGTAGGACTGCGAGAAATCGCCGTTCTGCTCAGACGACGTCGGCATGGTGTTGACGTAGTTGTTCGGCTGGCCGATCTTCCACTTTTCCAGCGAGAAGAAGTTGAACAACTTGTTTTTGAGGATCGGGTTGCCCAGTGTGCCGCCGTACATCTGCTGGCGCTGTGCGTTGTAGTTGAACGTGGTGCGGTCCGCCGCGGCGCTCAACCAGGGATAGCGGCCCAGGTAGAATCCGGTGCCGTGCCACTCGTTGGTGCCGGATTTGGTGGTCATCGAAATCTGACCGCCGGCGCTGTGGCCGCTCTCGGCGTCCACGCTGTTGGTGGACACGATGACTTCCTGAACGGCGTCCGTGTTCGGCGGATAGCTGTTCTTGTGGCCGAGGCCGATCGGGCTGCCGTCGACTTCCAGATCGTTCTTCAGGTTCGTGCCGCCGCCGAGATCGACGCTGTTGGCCGCCCAGGAATGGTACGGCTGCATCTCACCGCGGGTGTTGATGGCCGCGGGCGCCAGCAAGGTCAGCTTGAACGGGTTGCGGTCGATGCGCGGCGTTTCCGCCACCATCTTGTTGTCCAGCGTGATGTCTTTGTTGGAGGAGTTGAACTCCACCGCCGCGGGCGTCTCGGTGATGGTCACCGTCGTTTGGACGGAACCGGGCTTCAACGTCGCGTTGACAGTAACGTCGCCGCCGGACTGGACCAGGATATTTTCCTGGACAAATTTGTTGAATCCAGCGATCTCGACGGTAACCGAATAGGTTCCGGGATCGACTCCATCAAACAGATACAGACCTGTATCGGAGGTCTGACGCACGGTCTTGATGCCGGTGTTGACATTCAGCAGCGTTACCGTCGCGTTGGTAATGACTGCATGGCTCTCGTCCGTAACAATACCCTGGACGCGAGCGCGGAAGGTTTGCGCTTGTCCGAGCATGACAAGCCCTAAGATGAGCGCTACTAAAACGACAAGTCGAGCATTCTTCATAGCTCTTCGATTTGCCTCCTGAAGCCAGGAACCCTGTTCCTGTCTCGGTATTCACTAACCTCGTACTGCAGCCGTCCTAACCCCCACGATTGGAACGGCTGTGCGACACCATGTCGCGTGGCGTAACATCTGCGTCACGCCGTTGGAGAGAGGGAAACGCCCTCCAATCCGTTTGTTTCTGTTCTCACCCCCTTTACCAAAGTTCGTTTCGGCAAATTCATTCCGTTACCAGTTGGTCAGCGACCCGTCCGGCCTCTGAAAGGTCGGGATCGGCGCAAACCGCGCGGTGAACTCAGCAATCAGTTCCGCATGCCGCGGGTCGAACTCCACGCCCAACCCGGGGCGTGCGTTCGGCCACAACTTGCCATCGTGGAAGTCACAACTCTGCGGCAAGTGCGGCTGCGCCTGTAACCCCGCGCCGGCGATTTCCATCAGGGCCGGACCCGAGAATGCACCCAAGGTGTGCACCAGAGCCGACAAGGCGATCGGTCCGGTGAAATGCGGGATCATCCCGACGTTGTGCGTCTCGCACAGCGTGGCGATCTTCATAAATTCGGTGATGCCGCCGGTGTTCGGCAACGTGACTCGCGTGTAGTCGATGAGGTGCTCTTCAATCAACTGGTCGATGTCCCAACGGCTCCCCAGTTGCTCGCCGACGGCAATCGGCACGCGTACGCGCTCGCGCAGATCGCGATAGATGGAAAGGTTTTCGGAACGGAGCGGATCTTCGACGAAGTACGGCGTGTAGGGTTCGATCAGGCCCGCCAGCGTCACCGCATCCGGCAGGTCCAGCCGCGTGTGAAAGTCAATCGCCCAGTCTTTATCCTTCCCAATCGCTTCACGCACGTTGCGGCACAGCTCCGCCGTCTCCCGCACGGAGCGATGCGGCTCGAAAACGTCTGTCCGGGTGTCGCCGACGGCGAAACGGAAGGCGCGGAAACCGGCTTCAACACAGGCCCGCGCCGTCTCAGCCAGCGTGCCCTTCCGCGGGAAACCCGTCGAATAACACTCAACGTGCTCGCGCGTGAGCCCCCCCAGGAGTTCATACACCGGCACGCCGAGCGCTTTCCCCTTGATATCCCACAACGCCAGATCCAAAGCGCCTTGCGCATGGAGCTTCTCGCGTCCTGGTGGATAAAAGTAGCCGCGGTAGAGGTATTGCCAAAGATGCTCGATGCGTGTGGCGTCCTCGCCAATGAGCATCCCCGCGCATTGTTCCACGGAATCCCGTGTTCCGCCTTCTCCGATCCCGGTGATACCGGCGTCCGTCTCCACGGTGACAATCTGATCGCTCTGATTGACCGTCGGGTTCGGGTGAGGAGACCGGTAACACCGGATTCGCTTGATTCTGATCTTGGGGATGGACGCGTGCGCGTAGCGCACGCCGGCGGCGAGTGTGCCAGCGGCCGACAGGGCCAGACGAGTGAAACGTCTTCGGTTCATCGTTGAACTCAAAGGACGCCGTCAAGTCAGGGCAAACACGTTGGCCCCCACTTGAACGGGGTCCCCACCAAAACGAGGGTCAGTCCCTAGCCTGTATGTAGAAGGGGTACGCGCCAAGGGAATTCTCTGTGTTTTAGCGTTACGCTTACGTAAATTCACGTAAACGGTCTCGAAAAATCATGGGCTTAGGGGAGTAGATTTTCGTCGCCGCACGATATAGGCTATTCCCAAGTGGTGGAAGTGAACAGCGCAAGGAGCCGATTTCTTGAGCGTTTTAGGCAAGCAGGCACAGGGGAACAGCGGACTCGCCGGAGACGAGCGTTGGGCGCTGGCGCAGCGCATTGTCGCTAGCCAGTGTTTTGTGAAGGCTCCTCAACTAAGGGACATTCTTCTTTATCTGACCCGGCGGGCTGTGGAAGACCGCCCCAGCAGCATCGGCGAGTACGAGGTAGGCTGCAACGTCCTGGGCCGGCGGCCTGATTTCAATCCCAACGAAGACAATATCGTCCGGGTGCAAGTCCGCCATTTGCGCAAGAAGCTGGAGGATTTTTTCAAGGCCGAAGGAGCGGACGAACCGCTTGTCCTGACGATTCCCAAGGGCGCCTATCTGCCTCGCTTTGAACCCCGGCCCGCCGCCGGCGCTGCCGGAAGCGAGGAATCGGACGAAGACGAGCGCAAGGTGGAGGCACAAAGCGGGCGGCCCGTGATCCCGGACGCGTCGCCTGTGCCTGGCAAACGCCTGCCGGCATGGATCCGCATCAGCTTGGCCGGCGTCTCCCTCCTGGCTATCGGACTTGGTATTGCTGCTTTTCTTTTCTGGCGTCAAAAAGAGGAGTTACGGGCACAGATCCCGGTTAGCGACGCCCGCGTGCCCGCAGCCGACGATGTCCTCTGGGCCCATTTCTTCGCCCCGGAGCAGCAAGCCAGTCTGGTGGTGGCGGATACGTGCCTCGTGATGCTGCAAGACATTCTGAACATTGACATTCCGCTGCGCGACGTGGTGACGAACGGGGGCATGGTGGCGGCGCTGAACGATGTTCAGGATCCAAAGCTGAAAGCGGCCCTGAAGCTGATCTCCCGGCGGCAATACACGAGCCTCGGCGACCTGAATGTGACGGCCCGGGTGATTACGCTGGCCCGGCGGTACAATTCCCGGCCGCGGATCCGCTATGCGCGTTACCTGGATACGCGCGAATTCATGACCGGCAATTTCATGCTGATCGGCAGCCGTCGCGGTTTGCCCTGGATTCAGTTGTTCGAGCCGCAACTCAACTTCTACCTGGAAGAAGATCCCAAGACGAACATCTACCGCTTTCTCAACCGCGCTCCGAAGCCGGGCGAGCAGCCCTATTACGGCGCGTCGGGCTCCGGCCCGGGCGGTGAGGAGAGCTACGCCGATATTGCGATTCTCCCCAACCTGACCGCGACGGGCTATGTGCTGATCGTCTCGGGCATCACCATGGAAGCGACCGAGGCGGCTGGTGAACTGGTCGCCGGCAACGAGTTTTCGACGACGCTCGCACGGATGCTCCGCGAGCGGCCGGCGGGCGCCGCGCTGCCATATGCGGAGATTCTGCTGCAAACGCGGGCTATGCCCGGGACGGCCCGTGTCTCCAAGATCATCTGCCATCGCCTTCTGACGCCGCAGAAGGCTGTGCAGCAATAGCGGATCCGCCCTGAGCCCGGCCCCTACTGGAGCGTCCAGCGCACACCGGCGCGAATCAGGCGCGGCGCGCCCACCAGGGGCGTCGGGCTGTAACCCGCGACCACTTCCCGGTCCATCAGGTTTTCCACCTGCAGATGCAGTGCGAAACCGCGTGGCAGCGTCCGCCGCGCCGTCACATGCCACACCGCGTAACCCGGCAGCACGAAGGCATTCAGATCGTCTTCAAATTGCAGTCCGCTGGCGCGCACGCCGGCTGCGATCAGATTCGCGCCGCGATCGTAGACGAACTGCGCCGTGCCCTGTTGTTTCGCCACTTGCGGAATCCGCAATCCGGAGGCGACGCGCGAATCCGCTAGCAAATACGCGCTCTCAAAACGTAGCGGGCCGAGGCGCCGCGTCAACCGCGCTTCGACGCCGCGCGCCACGGCTGCCCCCGTGTTCTGCCTCTGCCGCGTGATGAGCAGCGGCGTCGCCGCGAGCGTCGCGTTCACGATCAGGTCGCGCAGGCTGTTTCGATAGAGCGTGACGGAAACGCGGGTGCGCTCGCCCACCCAGTCCGCACCGGCCTCCACGCCGGCCAGCGTCTCGGGCCGCAGGGCCGCATTCGCCAGCGTGACCACGTTCCCCGCACGGAAATCGCGGTACAGCTCGTTCAGCGCCGGCGCGCGGAAGGCGCGATTGGCGGAGGCTCGCAGACGCCAGCGTCCAAGCCCCATCGTTGCGCCGCCGCTGGGGCTCCAGAAAGCAACGCCGTTGGCCGCATCCTCGGCGCGAAAGCCGCCAAACAGCCGCACACGCGAAAAGCCCGCGTCGCCCTGCGAAAACGCCCCGCCCTGCAGCAGCGTTCCGCCCCTGTCCGTGGGCGTTCCAGGGTAGAAAACTTCGTGCGAATAGCCCTCCGCGCGGCTGAAATCGCCGCCGGAGACGAGGTTCCAGCGCGCGGCGGCGTGACGCCACAGCACCGCGCCACCGGTGCTTTCGGCCGGCACGCTTTGCGTCGACGTCAGGCGTTCCAAACTGCGTGCCGCGTTGATCGCCGAAAACGTCGCATGGAAATCCTCGCGCGTGTACCAGCCCAATGCGGACCACATATTCGAAGACTCCTGGTGCGACCAGCCCGCGGCGAGCGTGCCCGTTCCGGTGGAGTTCTTCTGGAGCGCGGTGCCGTTGTCGCGGTCTTCCGCCAGCACGTCGCCCCGCAGGTAGACGCGCTCTTTCGGGCCAAGATAGTCCAGCCGCAACGTGCCCGCCGCGAAAGCGACGCCGGCCAGCCGGTCCACGGAACCGCGCACGCTCGACGGCACGCTGTACCAGCCATCCGTAATGAAGTCGCGCGCGGTCGCCGACACGGCCCACGCGCGCTGGAACAGGTAGCCCGCCGAGGCCTCGACATCGTGGGTCCCGCGGTTCCCCGCTTCGTAAGCGAAACCAAGATGGCGCTCCTCCGCACGGCTGAAGAGCGCGATAGAACCGCCCATGGCGCGGTCGCCGAAGACGCTGGTCGCACCGCTCTCGGAGACTTCCACGCGGTCGATCTCCTCCGGCGCGACGCGCGTCCAATACACCCACCCGCCAAACGGGCTGTTCAGCGGAATGCCATCCCATAACACGAGCGTGCGGCTCGCGCCGGTGGAGCCCAGCCCCCGCAGCGACACGCCCTGCGTCGTCGGATTGGCAACCAGCGCTGACGTGCGGCGGAAGAGCGAAAAACCGGGAACCAGCCGCAGACGGTCGTCGATCGTGGCGCCGGGCGAGGCTTCCACGGCCGTGGAGTCGAGAACGGTGACGGGCGCCGGCGATTCAGCGGCGATGTTGCCGGAAACGGTGATCGCCGTGCGGACGGGCTCAGGCGGCGGGCCCGGCGGGTTCTGGCCCCGCGAAGGGAAAACAGCCAGGGTGCAGCAGGCGAGCGCCAGCCCAGGCGCCCTCTTCCATGCGGCGCGGCTGAGCGGTGAAAACGATGGTGACGGATGGCTCAAAACGATGCTGCAGTGGAATAGATGCGCGGCGGGGCTGGACCAATGCGAGATACTTCAGGATCTCGTACACGTCGCCTTCCACGGGCGTCAGGATCTCCCACTCCTGGGTCGCGAAACGGACGCGCGCGCCGCGTTGCGCCGTCTCCCACGCCAGGTACGCGCAACCTTCCACGGCACGCTCGAACCAGGCTCGCTCGTTCTCGCCGCATTGCAGATCCAGCAGGATGCTGATCAACGGTTCCTGCTCGCGCGCGAACTCGCGCACCTGCAGCTCCCCCGTATGCGCCGTGGAACGCCAATCCACATGGCGCGACGATTCAAATGGTTCGTACGGGCGGATGCGGTAGAAATCGTGGCCGCGCCCTTGGAACGGCGACTCGCTTTCGCCCGCGATATCGGCGAGCAGCCGCGCAAAGCCGGGCTGCGGATCGAGCGCCGGATAGACCAGCACCTCGCGATTCATCAGCACACGGATGCGGCGCTCGGCGAAACCGAAGGGGAAGCGCGACGAGAACTCGAAGCTGTCGCCGCTGTGCGTGCCGCGGCGCGCGAAGACGACGTGGACCGAGGTCTCCAGCTCGGCGCCGCCGGCAATGAGCGGAAAGTAGATGGGCGTCGTGAAGACGCTGCCCTCCACGCCGACCACCTGTACCGAAAACGACGCCAGGCGCTTCTTCGTGTTGCGCAGCACCATCCGCGCCGGTGTCTTGCGCCGCGCGGAGATGTGGTCGGGCAGTTGGACGTCGAGCTCAAGGCCCGCAATGCCCATGCGGCTGATGAAGCCCGACACGATGAACGCCGCGGCCATCGCCGCCAGCAGCAGAAACAGCAGATTATTCGCCGAAGCGAATGCCGCGAAGCCCGTCAGCAGCAGCGCCAGGGCGTAAAGCGCGCCGGCCATCGTTACGCGCCCGCGCACACGCGCGGCAAACCAGGCGCGCAAGGCGCTCACTCCGCGCCGGGCTATCTCTTCTTCGGCCATCCGAGGTCATTCTAGCGTCCCCGCACCGCCGGCCGGCAGGCAAAAAAAGCCCGGCGCCAGATTGCGGAACCCAGCGCCGGGCTGATGGACGCTACAGCGCGCGGGCAAGCGCGCGCCGTGCGCTGAACGGCGGTCCCGCTTACCGCCCCCAGCCGCGTCCGTCGTAACGGCCCCGCCCATCCTCATGGCGGAACTCGTGACGATCCCAACCTTCATGACGTCCCCGGTCCCAGCCATGGCCGTATTCGGCCCAGCGATGGTCGTAGCCGCGATAATAGCCGCCGCGATAGCCGTAGTAGGCCGGCGCGCGCCAGTAGCCCGGGCTCCAGCGGTAACGCCCGCCCCACAGATTCCAGAAGCCGTCGACCCACACGTAGCCTTCTCCCGGGCATGGCGGAACTACCACCATGGGCGCGGGCGGCGGTGGCGGTGGAGGTGGAGGCACAGGCGCATATACCGGCCCATACCCGCCGACTCCAATTCCAATGGAAATGTGCGTCCCGGCGAATAGCGTGCCGCAGCTTAGGAAGAGCAGGACCAGCATTGCTTTTTTCATGACCTTGAGTTCCTTTTCGCTCCTGCCTGTTGAACGTCGCAGGAGGAGCAAAGGATACGCCATCGCGCACCCATCCCTCAAAATGGGCGGTCGCCGTAGTGCGAATCCTGGAGGGGGCCGCGCGCCGCGTGAAACGGCGCACCGGCGCCGCGCGGCCGTCCCAGGCCCACAGCTCTCTTTCAGCACCGAGCCGCGCGCCACGAGCATGCTGGCCTGTTGCAAGTAGATGATAACGCTACGGATGCAACCGCTCCCTCACGGTCGCGGCTCCGTTTCAAGGTTAGACTTCGCTTCAAAGTTCGACTCCGTTCCGGCATCGTGCGCGCACAAAAAAACCCGCCGGCGGGGCATGGTCCCGAGCCGGCGGGCAGGTCCTTTTAGCAGCCGCTAAATGTCGTAGTACAACGCGAACTCGTACGGGTGCGGCCGCAGGCGCACGGCTTCGGCTTCGTTCTTGCGCTTGTAATTGATGAAGGTTTCGAGCAGCTCCTCGGTGAAGACGTCGCCCTTCAACAGAAAGCCGTGGTCGTTCTCCAGGCAATCCAGCGCCTCGTCGAGCGAGCCGGGCATCGACGGCACGCTCTTCAGCTCTTCGGGCGTCAGATCGTAGATGTCCTTGTCCAGGCTCTCACCGGGATCCAGCTTGTTCAGCACGCCGTCGAGGCCCGCCATCAGCATGGCCGAAAAAGCGAGGTACGGGTTGCACGACGCGTCGGGCGGACGGAACTCCAGGCGCTTCGCCTTGGGGCTCGCCGAGTACATCGGGATGCGCACCGCGGCGGAGCGGTTGCGGCGCGAATAAGCGAGATTGACCGGCGCTTCGTAACCGGGCACCAGGCGTTTGTAGCTGTTCGTCGTCGGCGCGATGATCGCCGAAAGCGCGCGCGCGTGCTTCAGCAATCCGCCCGTGTACCACAGCGCCAACTGGCTCAGGCCCGCATAGCCGTCGCCCGCGAACAGCGGCTCCCCGCCCTTCCATAGCGACTGGTGGCAATGCATGCCGCTGCCGTTGTCGCCGAACAGCGGCTTGGGCATGAACGTGACCGTCTTGCCGTACTGATACGCCACGTTGCGCACCACGTATTTGTACAGCATCATGCCGTCGGCCGAGCGCAGCAGCGTGTTGAACTTCTGGTCGATCTCGGCCTGGCCGCCGGTGGCTACCTCGTGGTGATGGCACTCGATGACGAGGCCTACCTGCTCCATCACCTCGACCATCTCAGCGCGCAGGTCCTGGTAATGGTCGGTCGGCGGCAATGGGAAGTAGCCTTCCTTATAGCGCGGCCGGTAGCCCAGGTTGTTCTCCTCGCGGCCCGAGTTCCAGCGGCCCTCTTCGGCGTCGACGAAGTAGTAGCTGGAATGCTGGTCGGTGTCGAAGCGGATGTTATCGAAGATGAAGAACTCGGCTTCCGCGCCGAAGTACGCCGTATCGGCGATGCCGGTGTTCTTGAGAAACGCTTCGGCCTTCTTGGCGATGTAGCGCGGATCGCGATCATAGCTTTGGTGGGTGATCGGGTCGCGGACGTCGCCCACCATGCACAGCGTCGGCGTCTCGAAGAACGGATCCATGTACGCGCTGGTGGGATCCGGAATGAGCAGCATGTCGCTCTCATTGATCGCGGCCCAGCCACGAATGGAGGAACCGTCGATGCCGAAGCCTTCTTCGAACGAATCCTCGTCAAGCTGGCTGATGGGATAGGAAACGTGTTGGGAGAGGCCGGGCAGGTCCGTGAACCGCAAATCGACCTGCCTGGCGCCCTTTTCTTTGGCGAAAGCAATTACTTCTTGAGGGGTCATTGTCTCTCTTCTCCAAACGGGCGGGTGAACTACCACGACGACGCCAGAATCAGGATAGCGGAATCGTTATCCGGCCGGAGAAACTCCCCGCAGAATGCCAAAACGCCCCGGCTCGCAAGCCGGGGCGCTGATTTGCTCTGACGTGACGCTTAGAAACGGTTCCAGAGGAACTGGTTGTAGACGGCGTGGTGATACTGCACCTCGGGCGTCTTGACAAAGGTTCCGAGCAGGCGCGGGCAGCGGTCGGCCGCAGCCTGCTTCAACTCGGCATAACGCGCCTTCACATCCTCGCCGAACAGCTTCGTCGTCCACTCGGACTTGTTGAAATCCGCGAGGGCGTCATAAATGTTGTCGGGCAGATAACGATCCGCCTGGCGCAGATTCGGGATCTTGGCGATCTGGCCTTCGAGGCCGGTCTTGAAGACCGCGAGCAACACCATGTACGGGTTTGCGTCGGGCCCGACCGAGCGGACTTCCAGGCGCGCGCTGCGCTCGTTGCCCAGCGGGATGCGGACCATGGCGCCGCGGTCGACGGCCGAAACCTTGATCTGGTTCGGCGCTTCGAAGTGCGGGTCCAGACGGCGGTACGCATTGACGCTCGCGTTGAACGCCAGGCAGGTGTCGTTGCCGTAGGTCAGAATGCGGTCGACGAAGTCCCAGGCGAACGGGCTGACGTGCTCTTCGCCGTTGGCGTCCCAGAACAGGTTCTTGCCGCCCTTGCTGACGCTCACGTTGGTGTGCATGCCGCTGCCGTTCACGCCCACCACCGGCTTCGGCAGGAAGCTGGCCGTCAGGCCCATCTTGGTGGCGATCTGGCGGCAGATCAGCTTGTAGAGCTGGATCTGGTCGGCGGCGGTCACCGCGTCGGCGTAGCCGTAGTTGATTTCAAACTGCGACGGCGCAACTTCGGGGTGGTCCTTCTCGTTCTCGAAACCCATCGCGCGCTGCACTTCGGCGGCGGTGTCGATGAACAGGCGCATCGTGTCGCCCGGCAGCGAGTGGTAGTAACCGCCCGTGCTGACGTACTCGAACGTGTGGGTCTTGTAGTAGTTCTGCTCGGCGTCGACGCCGTTGAACAGGAAGCCTTCCACCTCGTTGGCGGCGTTCAGCGTGTAGCCGTCCTTCGCGTAACGCGCCTCGGCATAAGCCTTCAGCACGCCGCGCAGGTCGGCGGCATACTGCGAACCGTCCTTGTCGATGACTTCGCCAAACACCAGCACCTTGCCCGCGCCGAAGATGTCGGCCGGAGCCCAGTAGAACGAACCCCAGTCGATGCCCAGGCGCAAGTCGCTCTCGCGCTGCGCCGTAAAGCCGCGGATGGACGAGCCGTCGAACGTCAGGTTGTTCCAGCTCTTCAGCAGGAACTTCTTGTCGTAGTCGAGCATCTGCAGACGGCCTTCGAGGTCGCTGAACAGCACAGTAACGGCCTTGATCCGCTTCTCATCGGCCAGATACTTGAGGCGTTCTTCGCGGATGGTCTCGACCGGGACGCGGTCGTGGCGCTGCTGCTTGGCCGCCAGATTCTTTTCTTCGAGCTCTGCGTAAGAAAGCTTCAGGAAATCATTCAATTCGGTCGGCATCAATTACCTCACTGCTGGTGTTTTCAAAGTCGAATCGAGAGCGGGGCTGAAGCTGGACGGTAAGAACTGCCTGGCAACGTGGCAAGCATGGTTCGGATATACGTCGAGCCACCACAGGACTAAAACTGATTATTCCCACTTGGACCACATGCACGGCAATGGTTTGAGCCGTGTTTCGCGATGGATTTTTTTTATGGGTCCCATAGCGGGCGCGGCGCGGAAGCGCACAGCGTTGCGCTGGCGTGACCGAAGTCACACTGTCCCGTCAGGAATAGGCGCGAGAATGGAAGCGATGATCCGAGCCGATCAGCTTTTTGCCAGGAGTGCGCCGGAGACCGCGACGCTCGACCGGCCGCTCGATCACCTGGTGGCCTGCCACGGACGCATCGAGGAGCGCCTGCAGATGCTGGAGCGCGCCGCGCTTCACATGGCGGACCGCACGGCCGAGGCGCTGCAGGCCTGCCACGCGGCTTTCAAGTTCCTGGACACCTCCGGCGTGCTGCACACCGAAGACGAGGAACAGAGCGTATTCCCGCGCATCCGGCCGCAGGCGACAGACGCGGAGCGCGCCTACCTGGCGAGCCTCGAAGCGCAACACCACACCGTGGAAGAGCGTCTGGAGCGGCTCAGGGGCCTGACCGCACAACTCGAAAGCGATGCCGGCAAGCCAGCGCGCGAGGCGTTCGCGCAAACCGTCGCCGAGTTGGCCGGTCTGTACCGCGCGCACATCGCTTCGGAAAACGAGGCGCTGACCGCCATCGGCCGCGCGCGTCTCGACGCCCCGGCGCTCGCGGAGATTGCCGCGGAGATGCGCCAGCGGCGTGCGCGCTGAGCTTGCGCTAGAAACGGTAGAGCATCGCGTACACGACGACGCCGGTCACGCTCACGTACAGCCATAGCGGCAACGTGAAGCGCGCCAGCTTGCGATGCGCCGCGAAGCGGCCTTTCAGACCGCGGAAGAGCGTCACAATCACCATCGGCGCCACCACGGCCGCGAGCAGCGTGTGGGTCAGCAGAATCGTGAAATACACCGCGCGGACGGCGCCCGTCTTCTGGTAGTGCACCGAGCCGACCTGCGCGTGATAGACGAGATAGCTGATCAAAAACAGCGTCGAAGTCGTGAAGGCCGCGAGCATGGCGATGCGATGCGCCTGGATGCGCCGCGCGCGGATCAGGCAGAAACCCGTCACCGCGAAGACCGCCGACAGAGTGTTCAAAACGGCGTTCAGCGTGGGCAGATCGTGCAGTTGCGGCATCGCGTCAGAATACCTCCTTGCTCAAACTCCCGATGTCGTCCGCCAGACGTTCGAGCACGGTGGCGTCGGTCGATTCGTAGTAGCCGCGAATGCGCCCCCGGCCGTCGACCAGCACGAAGCGCGTCGAATGCTCCAGCGGGTCCGCGGCGGTGTTGACGTGGAAGGTGTCCACCGTCAGTTGGCGGATGCCGGCCGCGGAACCGGTAAGAAAACTCCAGCGGCGCGTGTCGGCGCGGAAGCGGCGCGCGTACTCCTGCAACGCCTGTGGCGTGTCGTGCCCGGGATCGACCGTAATGCTGACCAGGCGCACGCGATCGGACGCGCCGCCGCGATGGAGCAGGATGTTCTGCAAATGCCGCATCTGCGCCGTCAGGCGCGGGCACGGCCCCGTGCAGTTGGTGAAGATGAAGTCCGCGACCCAGACTTTGCCCTGGAGCGCGGCGCTCGAAAACGTCCGGCCGTCCTGATCGGTCAGCGTGAAGGCGGGCACGCTGCCCATCTCGGGCAGGCTCGAATGGAGCGCGCATCCCGTCAGGGCGAATGCCGGCAGCAGCAAAAGCCATCGCGTCATGGCGCCGTTCAGAACCTCGCGTGGCGGTCGAGCACCAGCGCGGCGTACAGCAGCGGCAGATAGAGCACCGAAGCCTTCAGCACCAGACGCGCATTCGGCCGTGTCCGCTCGCGCGCCACGCGCACGGCCGCGCGCAGGAAGTAGGCGCCAAGCACGAGCGCCGCCGCCAGATACCAGCCGCCCGTCATATGCAGAAAGCCGGGCAGCAGGCTCACGGGCACGAGCAGCAGCGCGAAGGCCAGGATGTGCCGCGCGGTGGATACTCCGTCGGGCTCCACCACGGGCAGCATGCGGATGCCGGCGCGCGCGTAATCCTCGCGGTACATCCAGGCGATGGAATAGAAGTGCGGAAACTGCCACAGGAAGACGATGGCGAACAGCACCCACGCATCGAGCGTCAACGCGCCGCGCGCCGCGGCGAAACCGATCAGCGGCGGCATGGCGCCGGGAAAAGCGCCGACGGTGGTGGAGAGCCACGAGCGCTGCTTCAGCGGTGTGTAGAGCAGCAGGTAGCTCGCCACCGTCGCCAGCCCGATCCACGCCGCGATGCCGTTGACGCCGAGAGCCAGTTCCAGCGCCCCGCAAACGATCAGCGCCAGGCCGAAGAGCAGCGCCTTGAATGGCGTCACCAGTCCCGCGGGCAGCGGGCGCGCTTCCGTGCGGTGCATGCGTGCGTCGGCGTCGCGCTCGTACCACTGGTTCAGCGTCGCGGTGCCGGAGGCGAGCAGCGCCGTGCCGAGCAGCGTGTGCAGCAGCAGCCAGGGCCGCAACGCGCCGTGCTGGCCGAAAAAGTAGCCGATACCCGTGCTCATCAGGATCAGCCAGGTGATCCGCGGCTTCGTCAATGCCAGGTAGTTGTTCATCCGCGCCGTCCCAGACTTTCCGCCGGCTCCGGCGCCGAGGGTTCGGCCGCCCGCACCGCGCAACGCAGGATCTGCGCCGCCAGCGCTACCGTGAACCCGAAGACCAGCGCGCCCGTACCCAGGTGCGTCGCGCGCAGCGCCGCCATGCCATCCAGCGACAGGAACGCGATGGGCGGGTCCATGCGCCCCAGAAACGCGGCCACGCCCAGGACCAGTTGAACCGAGACCAGCGCCATCAACGCGATGGAGCCGCGCCTCAGGCTCGCGTGCTCGCCGGGGTCGGCGGCCGTCAGCGTAAACGTGGCCAGCAGCAGGATCAGCAGCACGGCGGGGAAGGCCCAGGCGGCATGCGGTATGGAAGAGAACACCTGGAAGCGGTACGCCGCGCCGAGCGCGATTTGCACCAGCGCTACGGCCGGCGCCACCCAGGCTAACGCGCGCAACGACGGCCAGCCCCGGTCTTCGAGTGGCGCCGCCTTGCGATTCCATTCGGGCGAGGTCCCCAGGGCGAGCAGCAACACCAGCGCGAACAGCGCGTGCGACAGCACGGCATGGGCCACGCCAACAATGGGTCCACGCGGCGGCAGCCCCAATCCCGCCGCGGCCACCACGCCCACGGCGTATGCCAACCCGATCGCTTTCAACCAGTTAGGAACGTCCGACCGCAGCAGCCCGAAGAGCGTCGCCAACGTCAGCCCGGCGACCGCCGCCGCGGCATAGGTGTGCAGCCGCAGCCAGGGCGAATGCGCCGCCGCCAGACTGTATGGCGACCCGTTGCCCGCGATGAGCGCACCGCAGACGAGCAAGACAAGGGTGCTGGCTGCCAAAGCAGCGCTCAAACGGTGCAATACCGGGTGGGAGTTCATGGCAACGCGCGGTTTCCTACCCAGAATTGGATGCCTGGAGCGTCGAAAGGTTGGCGCTTTCCTGCAAAAGATTCCATCCCTGCAAGAAATAATCCGGAGAGACCGCAAAGAAACACCCGATCAAAAGGAAGGAGAATCGGAGCGAGGGAGCCGGATCATCTAGGTGAAGTCACCCCGACGTGGCGAGAGGAAATAAACTCCGGGAAGCTAGTCGCCACACCCGAAAACGTGAGGAGAGAGATCGCCCCCTCGTCGTTCGTGTCCACCCTGCGGCCTCGCGCGTATGGGATGGATCTTGGAGTTGCCTCAAAAGCGCCCTGTCTGATGCGCGCAAGCTCGTTATTGGCGAGTGAAGAACAGACTGAAGAGAAGATGCCCCACGCAGGTGGGGCATCTTCAAAAGCGGATCCTGACGGATCACGCAACTTTAGATACTTAGATTTTAGCCTTGTTGTTGCATCTCGTCCAGCCCCACCATGGTCGCATACGTCTATGGCCACGGTCGTGGAAGGGCATTGTTGGTGGTCATATCTGTCTAGCTATGTATTAACACTGATTAGCAGCACTGTTATAGATTGGTTATGATGAATCAGACAGCGCCTCCCCAGACGCACATTTGACACGTCCCGTTCAATCGTGTATCCTGACTCGTATGGTGGCAGGTTCGGTCCCGGTAGATCACGCAACTTTAGATATTGCCATGCGGCCTATCCAGGCCGGGGGTTCGACTCCCCAACCTGCCGCCAGTAGCTGCTATGCCCAAACCAATCACGGATCTTCCCCCGTCCGAATCTTCGACGGGAAAGCGTAGCTTCTCGGCGCGGTGGCTCCATCCCGAGCTCTTCGACAAGGGCTTTCTCGTCACCCCAACGGTTTTTCTCCAGAAGTACTCTCAACTCAAGCCGTATCCGCTGACCGCCACAGAGGCCCTGTTTGTCCTTCACCTGATGGAATTCAAATGGGACGCAACCCATCCCTTCCCTGGCTACAAGACGCTGGCACAGCGAATGGGCGTATCCGACAAGATGGCTCGTCGCCATGCCCAGAGTTTAGAGAGCAAAGGTTATCTCCGACGGGAGATCCGGTCCGGGCAGACCAACCGATTTGACCTGAAACCACTCTTCGATGCACTTCTCCGCAGCATGGACAACTCAACCCGGTCCACGTAGGAAGCCCGCCACCTGTTGACTAGACCTCTTGACTAAACCTCTCGGAACACCCCCGACCAACTACCGCCAACCTGCAGTGAGTGGTTCCTGTGGTGCAACGAGCCTGATTTACAGACTAAACCACACAGCTCACTCACCCAGCGGAAGGTAAGCGCCACACACACTTACGCCGCTTCGTCCGGCTCCCAGAGTGCGCAGCAGGCGCCGGCCGGGTCTTTGATGACGGCGTAGCGCGACCCTCCGGCCATGCGGATCGGAGTAAGGACTTCGCCGCCGAGGTTGCGGCAGTTCTCCAACGCCAAGTCGAGGTTCTCCACGACGATATAAATCATCCACACCGGCGGCAGCGTCGCGTTCGCGCCCCGGGCATGGCACACCCCGGCGACGCCCTCGCCCGATTCGTTCGTCATGGAAAAGTCGTCATAGCCGGTCATCTTCACGGGCTGCGCTTGCCAGCCCGCAACTTTTTCGTAGAAGTCGCGCAGCCGGAGCGCGTCCGCGACGGTCAGGTCTATCCAGCCGATCGATCCGTAGGCCGGTCTTGCCATCGTTCGTCCTCCATCCCGTAGGCGATAGGATACCCTCGTTTCGGCGCCGCGAAGCCCATCTTTGTGCCACCCGGGACGAAAACAGGCCCGTCTGACGGAGATGCCGCGGGACGGCTGCGCTGCCCAGGCCGCCCTAGCGCCCGGCTTCACGCAGGCTTTCGAGCAGCGCCACGACGGTATTGGCGTGGATCTCCACCGTGTCCTCGATGTAACGCGCGTAGCCTCCGGCGAGCACCGCGGCGACGGGGATGCCGTGGCGCAGACACATATTGAAGACGATGCGGTCGCGGATCAGCAGCCCTTCCTTGGAAAGCGCCAGGCCGCCGAGCTGGTCGTCGAAAAAGGGATCGGCCCCGGCGACATAGATCACCAGTTCCGGCGGGAACGCGGCCAGCGCCTGCTCGCAAGCCTGCCGCAAACGCGTCAGGTATTCGTGGTCGCCGGCGCCGTCGTCGAACTCGACATCCAGATTGGACGGCGGCTTTTCCTGGGGATAGTTGCGCAGTTGGTGCAGCGAGAGCGTAAACACCGTCGCGTCGCCGGCGAAAATCGCGGCGGTGCCGTTGCCCTGGTGCACGTCGCAATCGATCACCATGGCCCGCTGGATCCGGCCTTCCCGCTGGAGCACGCGTATGGCGACGGCGATGTCGTTGACCGCGCAGAAGCCCTCGCCGTGCGCGTGGAAGGCGTGATGCAGCCCGCCGCCCAGGTTCATCGCCGCCCGCTGGCACAGCGCCTGGCGCGCGGCTGCGATCGTGCCGCCGGTGGCAAGGAAAGCCGCCTCCACCATGGCGCGCGAGTAGGGCAGCTCGAGGCGCAGGATCTCGTGATAGTTCAGCCGCCCGCTTTCGAGCCGCGTAATCCAATGCGCTGCGTGGACGGTGTGCAGTTGCTCGCGTGTCGCGGCCACGGGCAGTACGAAATCCGCCGGTTCGGCCACGCCGCGGCGCAGCAACAGTTCGCGGATGCGCGCGTACTTGTGCGTGGCGAACACATGGTCCCCGATCCGCATGTCGTAGCCGTCGCTGTAGAAGAGAGGGAAAGACAGCATGGCCCGCGCCGCCGCGCACGCACCGGTCCCCTCCAGCATTTCACAACTGCCCCGGCGCAAGCAGAGTGCTGCGCAACGTCCCCGCAACGGGCGCAGCCCATCCGCGCGGCGTACGGCTGAAGCGCCGAAAGCAGGCTCCGGGTCTCAAAGAATCCGCATTTGCCCGCTCGATACCAACGCCGCCGGAGACGGTCAGCCACCGCGCCGGGCTGCGCCGGCGACAGGCTTCATAAGCGAACGATATAATTCTAGTAGGCTGCCTGGGATTCTAAAAAATACGTTGCAGTAAGAGCAGGCGGCCGTCGCATTTCTTCAGGAAGGAATCTCATGCGTAAAAAAGTCACGGTTGTCGGCGCTGGCAATGTCGGCGCCAATTGCGCACTGCGTATCGCTGGCAAGGAACTGGCTGACGTAGTGCTGGTGGATATCGTGGAGGGCGTGCCGCAGGGCAAAGGCCTCGACATCGCCGAATCGGCCCCGATCGAAGGCTATGACGTGAAACTCACGGGCGCGAACGACTACGCCCCGACCGCAAATTCCGACGTCGTCATCATGACCGCCGGCTTCCCGCGCAAGCCCGGCATGAGCCGCGACGACCTGCTGCTGAAGAACTACGAAGTGGTGAAGGCCGCCACCGAGCAGGTAGCGAAGTACTCCCCCAACGCGATTCTGATCCTGGTGACGAATCCTCTGGACGCGATGTGCTACGTCGCCCAGCAGGTTTCGAAGTTCGCCCGCAACCGTATCATGGGCATGGCCGGCGTGCTGGACACGGCGCGCTACCGCACCTTCATCGCCGAAGAGCTCGGCGTGTCGGTCGAGAACGTGAGCGCGCTGGTGCTCGGCGGCCACGGCGATACGATGGTGCCGCTGCCGCGCCTGACCACGGTGGGCGGGATCCCGTTGACCGAACTGCTGCCCAAGGAACGTATCGACGCGATCGTGCAGCGCACCCGTGACGGCGGCGCCGAGATCGTCAAGTACCTCAAGACCGGCTCCGCGTATTACGCCCCGTCGGCCGCCGCGGTCGAGATGGCCGAAGCGATCCTCAAGGACAAGAAAAAGATCGTGCCTTGCGCCGCGCACCTCGAAGGCGAGTACGGCTACAAGGGCATCTTCGTCGGCGTCCCAGCCAAACTCGGCAGCGACGGCATCGAGAAGGTCTATGAGCTCGAACTGAACGACGCCGAGAAGGCTGCGTTGAACCGCAGCGCCACGGCGGTTCAGGAACTCATCAACGTTTTGAAGCAGAAAGCCGGCATATAATCCACTATTTCATGCGGTGGGGACGCTCCGGCGCCCCCGCCGCGTGATACTCTCTCTCCAAGCCAGGGTTTCCCCGCGGATGCTTACCCGGAGCGGAATCCCGCTTGAGAGTCATGTCACTAACCCAGCCAGCCGCGGCGGCGCAAACGCCCACCGTCAATCCCCAGCACACCCGTTATCGTCTTTCCGTTTACCCCTCGGAGATTCACCGCTGGGGCGTCTACGCCGAAGAGTTCATTCCCAAAGGTCACAAGGTCATCGAGTACACCGGCGAGCGCTGCAATCGCCGCGAGACGGCCAAACGCGCCGGCGGCAAGCTGAACTACATGTTCACGCTCGACAGCTACTGGGCGATCGACGGCAGCGTCGGCGGCAGCGGCGCCGAGTACATCAACCACTGCTGCGATCCGAACTGCTACGCCTGGATTCTGCGCGGGCACATTCTCTACATGGCCGCGCGCGACATCCAGCCCGGTGAAGAACTGACCATCGATTACCACTTCGACGCGGACGTCGAGAAGGTGCCGTGCCACTGCGGTTCGCCCAAATGCCGGGGCACCATCAACCTGCTGCCGGAGCCAAAAAAGCGCAGGCGTTCAAACGCCACGAAACGGGCGGCGCGCTGAAAAGCGGCCGGTGCGGCGTGTTTGGCTGAGACAAATTCCCCCGTGCGGCCACTCAGTCAGCAGAGAACCCAAAATTAACGTGAATCGGGAGGGTCCACTCCAGATCTCACTTCAATGCGGGTCAAACCTGCTTTGACCGCGCCGGCATTCTGCGTCCTCACCCGCAGAACTCTCCTCCTCTAGCTGGCGCGGCAAAGCAGGTTGAGTGTACCCTTACGCATCGTCCGGCGCCACACGGAGTTGGGCGGACCTCCCGGTCCGCGACCGACGTCCACGCCGGCCCTTTTGCGAAGTTGCGAAGATCCGCAAGAGCCGGACCTGGAGGTCCGGCGCGGGCGTGGACGCCCGCCCCACTCAGGATTTCCGCTGCGGACTTCAGCGGCAGGACGCTAGAACTTCACGCTTAGCCCGCCCGCCGCGTTCACTCCCGGCATCGGGTAGCCGGACAGATACGCGTATTCCCGGTTGAACAGATTGTCGATGAGGACAAACGACGTCACGTGCTCGCTGAGCGGATACGCCAGCCGGAGTCGCGCCACCGTGTACTCGCCCAAATAGGACGTGTGGCGGGTGTCCGCGAAACGCCGGCCCGCCGAGATGCCGCTGAAGTCGGCCGTCAGACGGCGCAGCGGCACCGACACCGAGTAGTTGAACTTGTGTTGCGGCACGAGCGGCGCGAGATTGGTTGAGCGCACATAGGCGTAGCCGCCCTGCACGCGGATGCGGCCCCACGGCGTCCATTCCGAGCGAAACTCGACGCCGCGGTTGATGGCGTCGCCCGCGTTCAGGAGATCAAGGTTCGGGTAGTTGCCGAGCGTGACGATCAGGTCGCGCATGTTCGCGTAATAGAGCGTCGTCCAGGCGCGCAGGCGCGCGGCGAGTTGGGCGTGGAAGCTCGTCTGGTAGTTCCACATCGTCTCGGGCTTCAGGTTCGGATTGGGCGCCGGGAAAAGGTACAACTCGCGCAGCGTCGGGCTGCGGAAACCGCGGGAGGCGTCGAAGCTGAGCGAGTACCGGCGCGAAAACGAGTAGGCCGCGCCCACTTCCGGCACGGGGATGGAGCCGAATTGCGAATTGGCCTGGTAGCGGTAGCCAGCGTTGAGCCGCAGGTTGCGCCAAGGGAGCCATTGCACGCGCCCGAAGCCGGCCTGCTCATCGATATGATGCGTGCCGTAGCTGTACGGCCCCGGCATGGAATGCGCCTCGCCGCCATAGTGCATCACGTCGGCGCCGAACTCGGCGAGCAGGTTCGGCCGCAGCAGAAACGTCTGCGCCAGGCGCACGCCCGTGGCGTCGTCGACCGAGCGGAAACCGTCCGTGATGAAGTTGTGCCCGTAGCTGCCGTATGCCCGCACGTAGCCGTAGGTCCAGCCGTACGTGTCGCTCGCTCCGGTGGTAAACCCGCCCCGGCCGACCGTCGCGTAGGTCGCCTGCGAGGGATCGCCCACCGGCCCCGGATCTTCGACGTAGAAACGCCCGTAGCGGCCGTCCAGGCTGGCGTTCCAATGGTCCGAAAAGCCGTAGCCCAACGATAGCGACGTGTCGCCTTCGCGGAAGTGCGAATAATCGCGGTCGCCGTTGGTGTGCGAGACGCCGGCGGTCACATCGTAAGCGAACTTGCCGAGCGTGCCGCCGTTCGCCAGCCGGTATTGGCCGGTCAGATACGAACCGAGGCTGGCGTTGAGACGCGTCTCGTTCTTGTGGGCGGGCTTGACGCCTTCGATTTCGACGACGCCGCCCATGGCGTTGCTGCCGTACAAGACCGAGGCCGGGCCTTCCGTCACGCTCACCCGGCTCACGTCGGCGAGGCTGAAGAAATCCGGCAGCGGGTGGCCCATTTCGCCCTGAAAATCGGGCCGGCCGTCGACGACAATCAGCACGCCGGCATTGGGGCTCTCGCCCACGCCGCGCAGGCTGATGGCGCCCGTGCCGTTCGACGAAATGCCGTAACCCAGCACGCCGCGGTGCGTGACAAAAGCGCCGGGCACGAGGTTCTCCACCGCGTCGAAGGCCGTGCGCGCGCCCGTACTTTCAATGGTCACGGCGTCGGCGGAAACGTACGAGGCCGAGGTGTTGTCGCTGACCACAACGTCAATCGAATTGGTCACCATCGCCGGGTCGAGCCGCACGATCTGCGCGCTGGCTTCGTCCCACGCCGTCAGAGTCCGCTGAACGGGCCCGAAGCCGGCGGCCGCAACGGTCAACCGGGCCGGCGGCGGGCAGGTGGCCTGGACCTCGCCCAGCATGTTCGTTTGCAGCGCGACGCGCGGCGCCGCGCCGCACTGCAACGTGACTGTCGCCTGCGGAATGACTCCGCCCTGGGCGTCGACCACGCGCACCGCGATCCGTGCGGGTTGCGCCAACGCCGTGAAGCTCAGCGCGAGGAGAGTGCAGCTCAGGCGAGCCGCATGCCGACAGCGAGTAAGCATACGATTATTCATTTGTTGCTACAAGGCTGTAGCGTATCACAGATTTGTATTTGGTGCTACGATGCGATACATGCTGACAAGAACCGCCCTCATTTTTCTCGCCGCTCTCGCACCGCTCGCGTGCCAGGCCCCGGCGCCGCACCCGTTCACCCGGCCGCTCACGTGCCCCGGCGGCGACTGCCCGCTGTTACAAGGGGCGCCGCAAACGGCCGGCATGCGCAGCGGTTTCGTGCGCCTGAAGCCGGGCGCCACGGTCGGCTGGCACACCACGGGCAATCACGAAGAGACGCTGGTGATCCTGCACGGCCGGGGCGATGCGCTGATCGACGGCCAGGCCAAGCAGTCTTTCACAGCTCCCGCGATGGCCTATATACCGCCGGTCACGCGTCACAACGTCCAGAACACGGGCAGCGAGCCGCTCGAATACGTCTACGTCGTCGCCCCCACGCCGGCTCACTGACGGGCCGGCCGGGAAACGCAACTTTCTCTGCCGCAAAGGCTTTAGCCGCGCCATGCTATTCTGTCAGTCGTGGTTTTGCGGGTAGGACGCTTTGCGCTCGTGGCTTTGTCGCTGGTCTCCGCGCTGCCCGCCCAGACGAGCGCAACGCTCGCGCCATTGGCTGGCATCCTGGGCGGAGAGCTCGAGCGTAATTTCTCTATTCTCAGCAAGAAATCCGCGCCGCCCGTTTATTACATCGCGTACTCGGTAAACGAAGAAGAGACGGGCACGATCAGCGCGGTGCTCGGCGGCGTCACCACCGACAGCCGTTCCCACCGGCGCATGGGCGAATGCACGCTGCACGCCGGGACGCCCACTTTCGACAACTTCCACGTCGTCGACGGCGAACGGCCGGCTTTCGCGGCGTCGGCGCCACTGCCGGTAGAAGACGATCCGGCGGCGCTCCGTCTGACCTTCTGGCGTCTCACCGATCTCGCGCAACGCGCCGCGGTCCAACGTTTCCAGCAGGTGCAGACGGCGGTCAAGAACAAGCAGGCGCCGGAGCGCGCGAGCGCCGACTTCAGTCTGGAGCCGCCGGTCACCGCGGCCGTCAGCGTGCCCGTTCTGAAAGTGAATGCCGACGAGTGGAAGGCGCGGGTACGCAAGCTGTCGCTGCTGTTCAAAGAGACGCCGATGGCGATTTCGTCCAGCGTGAGCCTTTCGTGGCGGCGCGAGTTGAAGACGTTCGTCAATTCCGAAGGCACACGCGAGCAGCACGGCCGTACGTTTGCGACGCTCTCCATCGTCGCGCGCGGCAAGGCGATGGACGGCGAAGATCTGGTGGCGCACGAGAGTTTTGAAGCCGAAGATCCGGCGCGGCTGCCCAGGGAAGACGTGCTCGAGAGCGCCGTGCGTAAAGTGATGGCGACGCTCGACAAGCTGCGCGACGCGCCGCAACCGGATCCTTTTGTCGGCCCGGCGATTCTGTCCGGACGCGCCGCCGGAGTCTTCTTCCACGAGATCTTCGGGCACCGCATCGAAGGCCACCGGCAGGCGGATCTGCAGGAAGGCCAGACCTTTTCGAACAGCGTCGGCAAGCCCGTGCTGCCGGAGTTTCTGAGCGTCGTCGCCGACCCCACGCTGCATACGGCCGCCGGCGAGGATCTGAACGGCTGGTACGCTTTCGACGACGAGGGCGTGGCGGCGCGCCGCGTGACGCTGGTGGAGAATGGCATTCTCAAAAACTTTCTGATGTCGCGCACCCCTGCGCCGGGCTTCGACCGCTCGAACGGCCATGGCCGCAAGCAGGCGGGCTACGAAGCGGTCTCGCGACAATCGAACCTGCTCGTGCTGCCTGCCAGGACTGTGCCGGAGAGCGAGCTGCGCCGCATGCTGATCGGCGAAGCCAAACGCCAGGGCAAGGCCTACGGGTTGTACTTCGACGTGGTGACGGGCGGTTACACGCAGACCCGGCGCGAGAGCCTGCAATCGTTCACGGTCATCCCGCTGGTGGTCTATCGCGTCTATACCGATGGGCGGCCGGACGAACTGGTGCGCGGCGTGGACATCGTGGGAACACCGCTGGCGAGCTTCGCGCGCATTCTGGCCGCGGGCGACAAACCCGGCGTGTTCAACGGCTACTGCGGCGCCGAATCCGGCCAGGTGCCGGTGGCGGCTGTATCGCCGGCGCTGCTGGTCAGCGAGATCGAGATCCAGCGCAAACGCAATAGCGGCGACCGGCCGCCGCTGCTGACCCGGCCGCAGGAAGGGGAGCTCCAGTGAGGGGCCCGGCCATCGTCGCGCTTCTCGCTCTGGCGTCGGCTCCGGCGCTGTGGCCCGCGGAGACGCGCCCCGCCGCGCGCCCGGCGGCCAGCCATCCGGAAAACGACGCGCTGTTGCGGGCGATGGCGGCCGAGGTGCAGCGGGCCCGCCGGCTGGTGGCTTTCGGCGTCGCGCCCTATTTTGTTGAACTGGCCGTCGACGAGGCGGATAACGTCACGCTGAGCGCGTCACTCGGCGCGTCGTTCGAGCCGCAACGGGCGCGCTTCCGCATGCAGCGGCCGTTTATCCGCGTCGGTTCGGCGACGCTCGACAACACCGGCTACATCGGCTCGGACCGTTACACGGGCACGCGCTTCGACTCCGATCTGATCCCTTCGGACGCGGACGTTTACAGCCTGCGCAATGCGTTCTGGCTGGGACTTGACCGGGCCTACAAAACGGGCGTTGAAGCGATCGGCAAGAAGCAGGCCGCGCTCAGCTACTTCACCGCGCAGGACCGTCTGGCCGACTTCCAGAGCGGACCCCGCCTCACCATCGTGCGCGATCTGCGCAAGCCCGCGTTCGACGAAGGCAAGTGGAATGAACGGGTCCGCGAACTCTCGGCGGCGTTCCGCACGCTGCCCGGCATTCTTTCGGCGGAATCCGAGTTGTCGTGGTCGGCCGGAGCGCTTTACTATTTCAATTCCGAATCGACCATGCTGCGGCTGCCGGATCGCATGGCAGTGCTCAAATTGCGCGCGACGGCGGCGCTCGCCAATGGGGACGACCTTTACCACGGTCTGCAAATCGTAGCGCCGGAACCGGCGGCACTGCCCTCCGAAGCGGAGTTGAAGCGGCTGGCCGCGACGACCGCCGCGGAGTTGAGCGCGCTGGTCAAGGCCCCCGCGGGCGAGGCCTACACAGGCCCCGTTCTATTTGAGGCGCAGGCCGCGGCGCAGTTGTTCGCCGAAGTCTTCGGCCAGGAACTCAGCATCACGCGCAAACCCGTCGCCGAAAAGGGGCGCGATTTGCCGATCCCGCAAAGCAGTCTGGAAAACAAGCTCGGTTCGCGGGTGCTGCCGGCCTGGATGAGCCTGCGCGACGATGCGACGCGCAAAGAATGGAACGGCGTTGCGCTGGCCGGGTTCTACGAAGCGGACCTCGACGGCGTCGCTCCAATCCCGGTAACGCTCGTGGAGCACGGGATTCTGAAAAGTTATCTGACCACGCGACAGCCGGTGAAAGGCGTGGAAGGCTCCAACGGCCATGGGCGGCTGCCGGGAGCGTTTGGCGCGCGGACGGCACGGCCCGGCAACCTGTTTGTGGAAGCGTCCGAAACGGTGAGCGACGCGCAGTTGAAGCAGCGCCTGATGGACCTGTTGAAGCAGCAGAACAAGCCGTACGGGCTGTTGATCCGCCGCATGGATTTCCCGTCCCTCGCGCCGGTTTCAACGGTGCGTGAAATGGCGATGAAGCAGATGCGCTCGGGCGGGGGCGCGCGCCTCTACAGCACTCCGCTGCTCGCCTATCGCGTGTATGCCGACGGCCACGAAGAGCTGGTCCGCGGACTGCAATTCAAGAATCTGAACGTGCGGCTCTTCCGGGATATCGTTGCGGCTGGCTCCACGCCGGCCGCCTTCCAATACGTTGAAAACGGCGCGCCGATGGCGCTCGCGGGAGCGGGCTCCTGGGTGGTTGGCTGTACGGCGATCGCGCCCGCCGTTCTGTTTGAAGAAATGGATCTCGAACCGGCTTCCGGCGAAACCGCGAAGCCGCCGCTGGTCCCCGCGCCGCCGGCCGCAAAGTGAAGCTCGATGGGTCTTCTTGCACGCACTGTCTTTTCTGAAATCGCCACGAGCGCGAGCCTGGGCGCCGCGCTGTTTTTGCTGGTCCTGTTTCTGCAAAAGGCGAGCCAGCTTTTCTCCATTCTGGTCAATAGTTCGGCGACGCCCCAGACGGTGGCGACGCTGTTCCTGCTGCTGCTGCCGGCGTCGATGCCCTTTGCCATCCCGCTGGGCGTGCTGGCCGGGACGCTGATCGCGCTCAGCCGCATGTCGAACGACGGCGAGATCATCGCCCTGCGCGCGGCGGGAGTGCCCGGGCGGCGGGTGGCGCGGCCCGTAGCGGCGTTCGCGATTGTGGCGTCGCTCTTTACGGGCTATTGCACGCTGGCGCTTTCGCCGTGGTGCCAGGCCAAGCTCATCAAGATCGCCAACAAGGTCGCCGCTTCGCAGCTCACTTCGGAGATTCAGCCGCGCATTTTCGACGAGACTTTTCCGAACACGATCCTGTACGTGAGCGACGTGCTGCCCGGCCAGCCGGTGCGCTGGCGCGGCATCTTCATGGCCGACACGTCGCCCGCCAGCGAGCGCAAGAGCGCGGCGGTGGAGCACGGCGAGGGGCCGCGCGTGACGCTGAGCCGCGATGCGCTGGTGGAATCCGACAAGCGCGGCAACAAACTGCAGCTCAGCATGCTGCACGAGAGCAGCTATGAAGCAGCCGCCGATCCCGGCTCGTACTACCACGTCAATTCGCCGCATGGCGAGCAGGTGCTGGAAGCCGCGGAACGCGGTCCGCAAAAGCGGGTGACCATCGACGCCACGCCAACCAGGGACCTGTTTCCGGCCGCGAAAAAGTCAGTGGAAGCGGCGATCGAGCTGAACAAACGTTTCGCCCTGCCGCTCGCCTGCCTGCTGCTGGCGCTGACCGGCATGCCACTGGGCATCTCTTCGAAGAAGGGCGGCAAGTCGGCGGCGCTGGCGATCACGGTCTTCTTTGCGTTCCTGTATTACACGGTTCTGCTCGGCCTGATCGGGCTCGCCAAGGATGGACGCGTGAAGCCGGCGGTGGCGGTCTGGACACCCAACGTCCTGTTTGCCATCCTGGCCGTCGTGTTGCTCTGGCGCCTGGAGCGGCCGCAGTCCGGCGATGCGTTCGGATGGCTGAAGGGCTGGGCGCAGCGGATCTGGCGGCGGCTGCGGCGTTGGAGCGCGCCGGTGAAAGAGAACGGACGCTGGGCGAATCCGCTGCGGCACACCCGGTTCTTCCTGCTGCCGCAGATCGTCGATACCTACGTGCTGAACGCGTTCCTGTACTACTTCGCGATTCTGCTCGGCGGGCTGGTCATCTTCATCGAGGTATTCACCTTCTTCGAACTGCTGGGCGATGTCTTCCGCAACGACATCCCGATCCCCGAAGTGCTGCAATACCTGTTCTTCCTGGCGCCCAAGCTGATCTACGACACCGCGCCGGTGAGCGTGCTGGTGGCTGCGCTGGTGACCTTCGGCATTCTCGCCAAGAACAACGAAATCGTTGCGTTGAAGGCCTGCGGCGTCAGCCTGTACCGCCTCTCGGTGCCGGTGCTGTTCGTGACACTCACCATGAGCGGCCTGCTGTTTCTGTTCGACCATACGGTGGTCACCAAGGCGAACATCATCCAGGATGGACTGCGCAACAAGATCAAAGGCAACCCGACACAGACGTATCTGAACCCGAACCGGAAATGGATCAAGGGCAGCGCGGTGCACACGCTGCGGATCTTTTACTACAAGCATTTCGATCAGGAGCAGGGCGTGCTGGGCGGCGTGCAGGTGTGGGACATAAACCCGATTGAATGGAAGCTGACGCGGCACGTACTGGCCGAACGCGCGCACTGGGAGCCGTCCCTGAAGATGTGGATCTTCGAGAATGGTTGGGTCCGCAACGTGGGTGAGAACGCCGACCAGTTCGATCCTTTCACCGGTTCGGTCGCGACCTTCAAGGAGATCAACGAACCGCCGAGCTGGTTCCTCAAGGAAGTCAAGACGTACAAGCAGCTCAACTTCATGCAGCTCGAGGACTACATCGCCGAGCTGCGGCAGAGCGGCTTCAACACGGTGCCGTTGCAGGTGCAGTTCCATAAGAAGTTCGCGGTGCCGCTGTTCGTCTTCGTCATGGCGCTGCTGTCGGTGCCGTTCGCGTTCATGACCGGCAGCCGCGGCGCGATGACCGGTGTCGGCGTGAGCCTGGGCGTCGCCGCGGCGTACTTTGTACTGAACTATCTGTTCGAACAGTTGGGCAGCGCGGGCCAGTTGCCTCCGGCGTTGGCGGCGTGGGCGCCCGACGGCATCTTTGCGCTGGCCGGCGTCTGGCTGATGGCGCAGATGAGGACGTAAACCGCGCGGGTTCGCGGAATCATGGGTACACGCACAGTCTGGTTGGGCGCGCCGGGATCGGGCAAGACCACACGGATACTCCATGCCGTGCGTGGCCATCTGCGGGACTTCCGCGACGACTTTCGCGTCGTCGTGCCTACGGCCACCATGGCCGAGCATCTGCGCAACGGCCTGGCGCGCGAAGGTTTCACACTGCGGGCAAACACGATTGCGACGGTCACGGGGCACGCGCGCGAATTGCTGCCCGGCGTACAGGTCATCGACGCCACGACGCTCGAAATCGCGCTTGAAGAAACGCTGGCGGCGCACTGCCCGGCCTCGTTCGAGCCGACGCGCGAGATGCCCGGTTTCCGGGCGCAACTCGCCCGCGCGCTCGAAGAATTGACCAACGCCGGTTGCGATGCCGGCATCTGGCAGGGTTTCGTCAGCCTGATGCCCGCGGTGCGGCCGTTGCTGCGCGACCTGGGCGGCGTGTGGATGGACGTGCAGGAGCGCCTGCGCGAGCACGGGCTGAAGACCCGGCACGAGTGGCTGCGCGGTGCGGCCCAGGCGCTGCGCGACGGCGCTCTGCCCGGCGTGAGCGCGTTCTACTGGGATGGCTTTTCCAGGCTCGGCGCGGCCGAACTGGACCTGGTGCGCGCGCATGGCGAACGCGGCGACGTGACCGTGAGTCTGCCGGCATGGCCGGGCGCCGCGCGCGGCGGATTGATTACCTTGCGGCGCGAGGGGTTCGCCATCAAACGCTGCGCGCCCGTGCGGAGCGTGCCGCGCAAAGTCCTGGTGCAGCCGGCGACCGCGGACGACGAGGCCGTGGAGATCGCGCGGCGCATCGTCGAACACCATCGCGCCGGCCGGCCGTGGCACGAGATTGGCATTGTCGTGCGCACGCGGGAGCCGTACGCGCCGTTGCTGGAAACCGCCTGCGCCCGTTTCGGCATTCCGCTGCGGCCGTACTTCGCAACGCCGCTCAGCGAACATCCCGTGGCGCGGCTGTTCGACGCAGCGCTGCGGGCGCTGCTGGCGGACTGGAATTGGGAACCGGTGCTGGACGCGGTGCTCTCGCCCGCGGGGCGCGCCGACGCGTGTCCGGCGGCGGGACGCTTTGAATACGCCGTGCGGGAGAAGCTGCCTGGAGCAGGCCTGAGCGAGTTGCGCGAGCTGGCGAACGGCGCGCAAGCGATCGTCGAGTTTTTGGACCGTCTCGCAACGTTCGACGCCTGGCGTACGGAGAGGCTCCCGCCGGATGAATGGGCCGCACGATTGAACGCGCTGAATGCACTGCTTGAGCCACCGCGGCTCGATGGAGATGAGATCCCGCCGCGGCTGGATGAGCGAGACGCGGAAGAGAACCGGGGCGATGCTGGATTGGTTCCGGAGCGGGCTCTGGAGAGCCCGCGCGGCTCTGGAGAGCCGCCCCACGGCACGCTGACCGCGGAACGGATTTCGATCTGGCGGGCACGGGCGGCGGCGGCGCGGACGTGGCTCGACGCCATGCGCGAAGCCGCGGCCTGTTTGCCGGACGAAGCCGTGCCGCTCGCGCGATTCCTCGAGGCCGTCCAACCGGCGCTGCGCGACGCCGCAATCCGCAACCCGGAGTTCCGCCGCGAGGCCGTGCCGCTGATCGATGCGCAGGAAGCGCGCCAGTGGGAGTTGCCCGTCGTCTTTGTCTGCGGGCTGCTGGAAGGCGCGTTCCCGCGCGCGGCGCGTCCCGACCCGATGCTCGGCGAGGCGCTGCGCCGCGCTTTGCGGCGCCAGGGCATCGGCGTGCGCACGCGTTCGGAGCGCGATTCGGAAGAGCGCTTCCTCTTCGATGTGGCGCTGTCGCGCGCGACCTCGGAGCTGGTGCTGAGTTATCCCCGCCTGGACGAAAAGGGCGAAGCCACACTCGGCGCATTTGCCCTGGCGCGCGTGGAGGCGCTTGTGGAGCAGCCAGCGCCGCCGTGCGATCTGGCGTCCGCGCCCGCGGCAGAACTGCCCGCGGCGCGGCCGGCAATTGAAGCGCCGCGCCTGCTGGCGGCGCTCGCCGAACAGCACGGGAGTTTTTCACCGACGAGCCTGGAGACGTATCTCGAGTGCCCGTTCCACTACTTCGCCGCGCACACGCTGCGTTTGGAAGATCCGCCGCCAGCACCGGCCGACCGTTTTGACGCGCGGGAGCGCGGCACGCTGGTGCATGGGCTGCTGGCGCAATATCACCGCCTGCACGACGATCTGCTGGCGATGTTCCGCAAAGACTGGGTGCGCATGCTCGCCCGGCTGCGCGTGCCGGTGGGTTACCGCCTGGAACTCGACCGCATCCTGATTGAACGCAGTCTGCGCATGTACGTGGCGGGCGCGCCGGAACACGCCGGATGGGCGCAATCCATGGAAGAGAAATTCGACCTGCCCATCGCGAGCTCGCCCGCCGGCTCGCTCCTGGTGCACGGCCGCATCGACCGTTACGAAGTGGCGCCTGGCGGCGACTGCGTCGTGTACGACTATAAATTTTCGCGACCGTCGACGGTCGGCACGATCGTCAAGGACGAAGAGAACGGGCGCGGCCTGCAGGCTGGACTTTATCTACAGGCACTGCGGCGCAAGGCGCTGCGGCCGGTGGCGTTCTACTACGTGGCCATCAAGGGCGCCTGCGAAACGAAGGGCTGGAACCAGAGCGAGGATCTGGCAGCGCGGATGACCGAGGCCGGGCAAAACGCCGCGCACGCCGCCGGCGAGATTCTGCAAGGGCGCATCGCCGTGGCTCCGAAAGACCAGCGGTCGTGCGACTTCTGCAACTTCATCGACGCCTGCCGGATCCGCGAGATCGGCTACGGCGGAGCGGTGGAAGAAGAGGCCGCCGGCGCGGGCCAGTGATGCGTGCGCCGTTGTCCGCGGACTGAACCGATATACCACCGCCCCCTCACGGTCGCGACTCCGTTTCCGGGTCGGGCTCCCTTTCGAGATTCATCTCTCTTTGGCCATGGCAATTCTTTCAACAGCGGGGCGGGAACGCCGATGAGTGCCATATGGCGGATTTCTCTATTCCTTTGGCCGGCATGGCGCGCTCAGCGGCGGACTTCGACCGGGCGGCGGCGCAGATTGCGCGTTCCACCACGACGTCCAACCAGACGGAACCCGCAAGCGACTCGGTGGACCTGAGCCAGTCGGCCGTCGATTTGCTCCAGGCGAAGAACGACTACGGCGCCAATGTGAAAGCCGCGCGGGTCTTTGACGACATCGATCGCGCCACGCTCGACATGCTTCATCCGGACCGCCGCTGACGCGGCTTTGACGAGGCGCGCACAAAGACCGCCCGGAGGACCCGCGAACCTGGATAGGATATGAGCATGTCTACGGATCGTGAATCTACATCCTCCAAGGTTTCGCGCCGCAACCTGCTCTGGTCGACAGTGGCCGGTGCGGGCGCGGCACTGATCAGCCTGAATGAAAACGCCGCGGCAGCCCCGCCGGTCGCGGCGGCGCACAAGTCGGTCATCGGGATGGCCTTCGAAGCGAAGAGCAAAGTTCGCCTGGCTGTAGTCGGCTGCGGCAACCGGGGCGGCGGCATGCTGAACGATTATCTGGGTGTCCAGGGCCTGGAAGTGACGGCGGTGTGCGACCTGGTCAAGGACCATGCACTGAAGGCGCAGGCGACGGTCGAGCGCGCCGGCGGTAAACCGCCCGCCGTCTATGCCGGCACGGAACGTGAATTCGAAAAGCTCATGAAGCGTGACGATGTGGACTTCGTCTATATCGCCGCGCCATGGGAGTGGCACGTGCCGATGGCCGTGGCGGCGATGGAAAACGGTAAGCACGCCTGCGTGGAAGTGCCCGCCGCGACGACGCTCGCCGACTGCTGGAAGCTGGTGGAGACGTCGGAGAAGACGCGCCGCCATTGCATCATGATGGAGAACTGCTGCTACGGCGAGAACGAGCTGCTGGTGCTCAACATGGTGCGGGCCGGGCTGTTCGGCGAGCTGCTGCACGGCGAAGGCGCGTACCTGCACGATCTGCGGCGGCTGCTGTTCGAAGACCGCAGCGAAGGTCTGTGGCGCCGTCTGCCGCACCTGACGCACAACGGCAATCTCTATCCGACGCACGGGCTCGGCCCGGTCGCCAACTACATGAACATCAACCGTGGCGACCGGTTCGACTACATGGTCTCCATGAGCACGCCCGAGCGCGGCCTGAATGCCTGGCGCGAGGCGCACGTGCCCAAGGACAGCCCGAAGTGGAAAGAAAAATACATCTGCGGCGACCGTAACACGTCGCTTATCAAGACGGCGAACGGGTTGACCATCACGCTGGTGCATGACGTCGTGAATGCGCAGCCGTACGACCGGCTCAACCTGATCCAGGGCGTCAAGGGCATCTTCCGCGACTATCCACCGCGCATCTACTTCGACGATCCGAAGAAGGATGAGTTCGAATCGATCGACAAGTACAAGGCGGAGTTCAACCACCGGTTGTGGAAGATGCAAGGCGAGCAGGCGGCCAAGCTGGGCGGCCACGGCGGCATGGATTATCTGATGGTCTACCGGCTGGTGGAGTGCATGAAGCAAGGGATCGCGCCGGACATGGACGTCTACGACGCGGCGGCGTGGAGCGCTCCGGGCCCGCTGAGCGAAGCGAGCGTCAAACAGGGCAGCGCGCCGGTCAAGTTCCCCGACTTCACACGCGGGCGGTGGAAAGAGAAGCGCGTCGCAATGGTGTAGAGAGCGCAAAGCCGCGCGGTTCACGAACGATCCGCGCGGCTTCGCTTGGGCTCGGGATTATCTCTGGCCCTAGACGTCGCAGATGGTCAACATCTGGTCGAGCACGGTCAGCGGGTCCTTGCCCTTCGACGGCGAGTACTCGTGCGACAGGTAGCCGGTATAACCGGCGTCGACAATCGCCTTGGCGATGGCGACATAATTCAGCTCCTGCGTCTCGTCGAATTCGTGGCGTCCGGGCACGCCGGCGGTGTGGAAGTGGCCGATGTACTGGATGTTGTCCCGAATGGTGCGGATGACATCGCCCTCCATGATCTGCATGTGGTAGATGTCATAGAGCAACTTGAAGCGCGGTGAATTGACGCGCTTCACCAGCTCGACGCCCCACGGAGTGTGGTCGCACTGATAGTCCTTGTGATCCACCTTGGAGTTGAGCAGTTCCATGCAGATGGTTACGCCCTCGCTCTCGGCGATGGGCACGACCTTTTTCAACAACTTGCAGCAGGCGTCCCAGCCCTGCTCATCGCTCTTGCCGCGGCGCGTGCCCGAGAGCGCGATCATCGTCGTGACCTTGTGTTTGGCGCACAGCGGTAGCGTCTCCTGAAACGTCTTCTCGATGCGCGCGTGATTGGCCTCATCGTTCAGTCCTTCGCCAATCCCTCCGCCGCCGGGGATCATGTTCGGCTTCAGGCCGTACTTTTCGACGGTTGCCCAACGCTCGGGCGCGACGAGATCCATCACCTGCGCACCGAGCCGAGCCGCGCTCTTGCACTCATCCTCGAAGCTCATGCCGCCGCCGAAGACACCGCCGCAGACGCCCTGTTTCAGGCGTCCCTTGCGCTGTTTCGGCGCGGGCATGGCGGATTCGGCGGCGAGCGGCAGAGCCACGCCGGAGACGAGGAGTTGTCGACGAGTCATGTTGTTTGGAACCTCACGGGGCTGGCGAGCCCCTCGGGATATCCTACATGAACGCGAGACCCGCGGGCGGATACATTGGGCAGTGCCGCAGACCGTTTCCGCCGCACCGGCGCCCGATCCCCGAAAATTGAACTGAGATGGGTTTTGCATTGTGGATTGACCGCGATACCGCCTGGGCGCAGGGCACGCATGAGTATCGTCCCATGGGCACGGCGGTGATCGGCGTCGCAGGCGTTTTTGCGTCGCGCGATTTCAACATCCGCAGGAACGCTCCGCCACGCTACGATGCGCGCTTCACCGGACATTTCGCTTCGCTCGGCCAGATGAACGATTTTCTGACGCGCTTTCGCCACCGGTCACGGCCGGTGCAAAAAAAGATCAAAGCATGGAAAAGTTCAGGCGCACCGTACTTTTAGCGGCATCGCCGGCGCGTCCGGCGGCAGCCACGCCCGCGTGGTTTCTTGGAGCCCGGGATTAGGGTGAGTGTGGAAGCCCCTTCCCCGAAATCGATTTGCTCCGGGGGCCATGAAAGGCGCGATGAATCAAGCTGAACTGAGTGTGTCCGAACTTGCCGGGATCACGGGACTGAAAATGGACCCGGCGTGGCAATGCGCGGCGACCGAACACGCCACGGTCTGGTGCACGCCCGGCTGGCAGGCCGCGGGTCTGCTGAACTCCGCGGCCGCGGCCCTGCCGCCGGCCAGCGCGGTGCGCGTCGAGAGGCGTTCCGGTGAGACGCATTGGGAGACGGAATGGCCGCTCGCCTGGAGTCTGCACTGGCTGCGCGAGACCACGCCTGGCTTCCCGCTCGGCCTGCGCCCGGTGCGTGTCCATCCGGCGTCCGGCGCCCCGTCCGCCGTACGGTTGCGCGGCAGCTTCGTGACAGTCGTCTGGCGCGGTGAGAATGGCGTGACGCACGCGCAGGTGCGCAGTCCCCGGGAAGATACGTGGGACGTGGCGGTGGAGGATGCCACTGCGACAGGGCGCTCCTGTTCTGACCTTATGGATGAGGCGTTGCGCGGCTTGACCGGCGCGACGTCGATCGAGTGGCTGCGGGGCGTTTTCGCGGATTCCTGCAGCCCGCGCTGGAGCGAACTGGCTGAACGGATCGGAGCGCGGCCCGATCAACTCGACGACCTCGCAAGTTGCTTTCACGGCCTGACAACGAGCGAAGAGGACGCGTTCTGGCGCGCGGCGGCATCCACGGAGAACTTGGAGAAGCTGCGGCCGTGGCTGAATTTGCTGGCTGCTGGCGAGAGGCACTCATTCGAGGAGCGGGTGAGTGAAGAGTTGAAGCTCCACGGCCCGCGCTTTTGGGGCGGCGCTGCCGGCGAATGGCTCAGCGCGCTGGCCGGCGGGCCGCTCGAAAGGCTGCAGAGTCCCGAAGCCGCCCGGCGCCTCGGCGAGTCCGCAAGCAAGCTTGCGGCGCTGCTGATCCGCGACGACCTGGCAACGATGCTCGTGCGGCTTCGCGCGGTGGCTGACGGGGAATGGACAGACCTGGCGCGGCCGTACCGGCATGCGATCGAAGAATGCTGCGGACCGCTGAGCGAAACGGCCGACGCGGGTAACGTCGCACAAGAGATCAACCTGTGGCTGAAAAAGCTGCACTCGCGGCTGTGCGCCTCGGCCGCGCGCGCTGCGCGGCAGTTGGTTCGCGAGCAACTGGCATCCCGCTCCGCTGAATCCGCATCCGCCGTGGCTCCCGCTTTTGCCGAATTCGAATGCGACGCAACGCCTGAAGGCGCGCTCGCGATGGGCGGGCTCTTGCGCGGCGATTGGCAAGCGTGCTTCGACGGCGCAGGCGGAGCGAGAATCACCGGCGGCCGGCTCTGCGAGGTGATCGGCCGCCGTATTGGCGTCGGGATCCGTCTGCCATTCCTGTCGCGCAAGACCTGGGCGTTGGACAGAGAAAGTCTGGCGGATGCCGCGGTTCGAGAGAGTGGCCGCGCGTGGTTGACGGTCCCTTCACCAGACGCGGACGACGCCCGCGGCGATCTGGAGGAAGAGGCCGCAACGCTGCTGGGCGCCGCATTCAGCTCGCGCGCGGAGTTACCGGCCGACGACATGATCCACATGGTGCACGAGGAGCGGCACGCGCTTTGCGGCAACGAGGGCGACACGATGTGGTTGCGCCTCCTCGGAGCCTATGGCCTGAGCATGCCGCAACGACCGGCCGGGCCGTGCGAAGCGACGCTGCGCATCGAGATTCCCGCGAGGTGGGCCGAGGCGTGGTGCCAGGCGCCGCTGAAGCGCGATGCGGAGCGGTTTGCGCCGTTATCGCTCGCCATGCAAGAGATGACGCGGCACTGGCTGCCGGCGCTGGCCCTGGCCTCACCGGCGTGCTTCGAGACGCCCAACTCGGTTCTGCCGCTGCTGGTCTATGCCGCGACGCGGCCTTGCGTGCACGGCAAGGGCGCAGAGTTCGACTACGGCGCGCTGAGTCTGGGTGCGGTGCAGCGGGTGGCGAGCACGGCCTTGCCGCGGTTGCCCGAGATCCTGGCGCCGCTTTGCACAAGCTTGCGCGAGTCGGGCCGCACGCGCGCGGCCGAACACTACTCGCCGGAGCGCGCCAGGATCGTTGTGTCAGCGGTTCAACGGCAGCCGAAGGCGCTCGCGGCGCTGCTCGCGAACGATGCATTTCTGGTGGAGTACTGCTTCCAAATCGCGGGCATGTGCCGCGAACTGCGGTCGCTCGCCGGGAGGAATCCGGCGCAGGCACTGCGCAGGCTGACCCAGTTTTCCGGCGAGATCGTGCGCTCGTATTACAAGGGCATGAAAAAGGTCCGCTCCGATGAGTCGTTTCGCGGGCTCGGGCGGATCTATTTGCTGGAAGCCACACGCGTGCTTGCCGGCGGCTCGACGGCCAACGGCTTTCGCGCAGCGTTGAGCGTGCGGGCGCTGCCAGTTGCGCAAAGCGAGGATCTGGCAGCTTGAGAAGCTGCTGCGTCAACAGCCGTCAACTAGCCCTGTTTATGGAATAGCGTAGACCGTCTTTGCCCGGCCACCTGCCGCGTGGCAGGGCAGGCTTCAGGCTCGGCGCGGCATCGGCGCCACTGTCCATCTCGGCGCACGCGTGAGCTGGATCCCGTGGTGAATTGGTGAAGTGTGCCGAAGTTTTGGCTGGCCATCCGGGCGCACGCGTGAGCAGGATCGGCTCCGTATCAGGGCACGACTTCAGTCGTGCCGTCCCGTGCGGAAAGAAACTGGGCTTTAGCCCCTGACAATGGCCGATCCTCGCGGTCAGCCGGTGGCGAGGCTCGAACGCACCCCGGTTCATGAGCACGAATGGCGCCCCGCGTTCGCCTGCCGACCGTCAGGCGCGTGCCCTACGCAAAGGATGGCAGCAGCGGCTAAAGCCGCAAATGGCAGACGCGCGGACGGCACGACTGAAGTCGTGCCCTGATACTTTCCACACGCCGACGACATGTGCCACCGATCCGTTACACACGCCGCGCCGCTTCGACGCACAGTCGGATACGTTCCACGCGCCGGCGAGATGCGCAGTCGGGTAAGTTTCGCGCCCCGGAGCGACTCGCCGCCGAGCCGCTTGCCTGCAATGTGGAAACTGCGGGCGCGGGGCTTCGGCCCGGTAAGATCGTAAACCATCAGCAGCCTACGGTATCTCTGAAACTGCGCTAATCCCACGGCAGAGGGTCCGAGCACAGCTCCGGCCCGGCGTGCCGTAGCAGGCCGGCGAGTTCGGGGCACGAAGCGGCGTACGGAACCGGCTCGTGAAAATGGTCGCGCGCAGCGCGTTTGTCCGCGAGCGGCGCGTGACAGCCGTAGGGGTCGGCCGCCCACTCGGCCCGCGTCGCAGCCTCGCGCGCGGCGGCGAGTTCAAGCGCCGGCGGATCGTTGATGGCCAACGCTTCGAAGGGCCGCTCCCAGCGCAACGCGGCGCGGTGCAGTTCCGAAAAACGGCGCGCCTTGAAGCCCCAGCCCGCGACCGTTATCCGCTCCGGCCAGCGTCCGGAGACTTCGTGAAACCGGCAGAGCCCATAAAGCAGATTTAAAAACGAATCGAGTGCATATTGTTCAAGAACGCAGCGCGCCTGCACTTCGGCGTGGCCCCAGAAAGCGGCGCGCTCCGCGATCTCGAAGTAACCGCGAGCTTCGCTGCGCGGACCGGCGGCCAACTCCGTAGCGCCGCCCGAGAGCACGAGCAGGCTTTGCGGATCGGCCGCGGCGAGTTCCACGCCCACGCGCAAGTGCTCGACAAAATAGCGCGGCTCGTCCATCTGAAACGGCTTCAGACACCACGTGGAAGCAGCGAGCGGATCGCCGCAACCGCGCCACACGGCGTGGCCCGGCACGAGAATCATACGGCTGGGTGTCATTGCCATGAGCCGCGGCAGGTCAGAACAGGCTGTCCTGGCTGGCGCGGATGCCACGCGGCTTGATGCCGAAATAGTCGAACGCGCGCGGCGTGCCGACACGGCCTCGCGGTGTGCGCTCCAGAAAACCGAGCTGGATCAAATACGGCTCGTAGACCTCTTCGATGGTGTCCTGCTCCTCGTCGGTCGAGGCTGCAATCGTACTCAAGCCAACCGGCCCGCCGTTGAACTTATCCAGGATGGCGAGCATGATCTTCTGATCGATCTCATCCAGGCCGAAGCGATCGACGTCCAGCAAATCGAGCGCGGCGCAGGCGACTTCGAACGTGATGTCGCCACCAGCGCGCACCAACGCGTAGTCGCGTACGCGACGCAGCAGGCGGTTGGCAATACGGGGCGTGCCACGGCTGCGGCGGGCAATCTCCTCAGCGGCGTCGGCGTCAAGCGGCACCTCCAGCAGATGCGCCGCGCGCCGCACGATCTGCGTCAGCTCGGCGACGTCATACGGCTTCAGGTACAGCACCAGGCCGAAACGGCTGCGCAGCGGCGCGCTGATCAGGCCCTGGCGCGTCGTGGCGCCGATAATGGTGAAGCGCTGGATCGGAATCGAATGCGTCTGCGCCGAAGTGCCCTGCCCCACGACCACGTCGATGCGGAAATCCTCGATCACCGAGTACAGAGCTTCCTCGACATCCGGCATCAGGCGATGGATCTCGTCAATGAAGAAGACCTGGCGGCTCTCCATCTTCGTCATGATGCCGGTCAGATCGATCTTCTTCTGTAGCATCGGACCGCTGGTCTGACCGCACTGCACGCCGAGTTCCTGGGCAATGATGTTGGCGAGCGTGGTTTTGCCGAGCCCTGGCGGGCCGATTAGCAGGACGTGATCCATTGCGTCGTCACGCCGCTTGGCGGACTCAATTGCGATCGACAGGATCTCCTTGACCTTGGGCTGGCCAGTGAAGTCGTCAAGCCGGCGCGGGCGCAAGCTCGAATCGAATTGCGTGTCCTCCGGCATCGCCGACGGCGTGACGATGCGGGACGACGGCTTGGAATGTATCCTCGGATCCGGCATGGGCCTGAAATCTCAGGTTATCGCAGCAGGTCCAGGGAACGCCGGAATAACGGTTCGAACTCTTTGGCGGCGCCGCCTTCAACGGCCTTCCGTACGGCCAGCTCGGCGGCCGCCTGCTGTGCGCCCAGGTTCGTCAGGGCGCTGATCACGTCGGCCTCGACGGGCTCCATGATCGCCGCAGCAGCCGTCTTCGGCAGCGCGGAGCCCCCACCGAGCGTCGCCAGCTTGTCGCGCAGTTCCAGCACAATGCGCTCCGCCGTTTTCTTGCCGATCCCCGGGACCCTCACGAGCGACGGCACGTCACCTGTGCGAATCGTCTGCACCAGATCGGCCGCCCGGATCCCCGACAACACCGTGATGGCGAGTTTCGGGCCGATGCCCGTCACGCTGGTCAGCTTCTCAAAAAGCGTCTTTTCCTCAATTGTCGTGAACCCGAAGAGCGCGATTGCGTCCTCGCGAACCTGCGTATGAATGCGCAGGCGCACCTCCGAGCCCGGCTCGCCCAGCGCCGTGTAGGTCGAGATCGGGATCGTGACGTCGTAGCCGACGCCGCCCGCCTCCACGATCGCCTGGTTAGGGTGCTTCTCCAGCAATATTCCGCGCAAATGTGCAATCATCCGGCTCTCCGTCAACAACCCGCGCTTACCCATCATAGCGAGGCGACTGGAAAAATCGTGCGACGTCGATCGTGTTTTGCGACGTTACCGTGCTGGCGACGGCGGGAACACCAGATCAATCCGCCTGGTAATCAGCTCATCGAGTTTCGTCCCTTTGAACTGTACCTGGAACTCGCGGTGATTGAACTCCCGATGCACCCATTGCCCATCGCACTGGCGAAAGACATAAGTGACGTCCGACGGCGCTACTGCACTCTCCACGGCATCGCCAAAGCCACCGGCGTCGAAACGCGCCTCAAAGGCAAACGCACAGGCAGCCTCATTCGTCACAACAGCGCCATTCATTTCCACGTCGAAGTTGCCGGGGTCACACTGCGCGTTATGCTCCATGCACCACTTGCCGGAAATGCCCGGCCGGATCAGCGCCGAAAACTCGGCACGCAGCCGGTCGCCCGCATAGGGATAGAGCTCCGCCACTCGATTCGTTTTCAGGTCGAAAACCTCAACATGCAGCGGATGAACCGACATAAAATGGGTCTCGTTGTGGCGCCATATCGCGTAGTCGCCGCCCAACACGCCGAGCAGCCAGCCAGGTAATGCCGCTTTCCACTCCAAGCGCGGGGTCAGGACGAACAGGCAACCCGCAGAAGGGTTGATATGCGTCCCGACGTAGATCCAACCCCGCTCCTCGCGGACGCTGAGCGCTGATCCGAAACACTCGCCCACGATCTCCGCGCTGTAAGCCGGCCGATCCGTCGCCCGGAGGTCAACACGTGACAGCTTGGCATGCTCCCGGTCATATCGGACAATTCTCAGCGGGGCAGCCAGGAAACCCGAGCCGTTGTCCTCGTAATAGGCCAGGAGAAAAATCGCTCCGCCGGAAACGGCATAGCTGGTGATCGTGCGTTCAAGCTCGAAAGCGTCGAACTCTGCCGTAGGGATATTGTTCGCTCGAAGCTGGTCTTGCAGGGCCTCCGCCGTAATGCTGCTGAGCCCCGCGGCTACAACGGCTAAAGCGCGCAGACAAACGCCAGACCGCCATCTAGCCATTCCGAGGCGAGCATACCACGGCTGCCGGCAAGGATGCTTCAACCTCTATCCGCAACCGTGTTGAGGTCAGAAGCGCGCATTGGCGCGCTCATGCTTGACGAAAGAGCATAATGCGGGCGGAGACGGCGGCGGTGGCGGCAGTGAGTCAGGTACAGGGGTGGTGGTGGAGCAACTGGCAAGAATAAGGGCCTCAAAGACGCGAGCAAAGCTCCCGCGTCGATGGAGGAGGCGTAGAAGCTCCGCCTGTTTGGGCCGTGTGTGCGGACTGCGGAAAGACTTTGCAGCGGAAGCGCTTGCGAGTTTCCGGCGTAGTTTGCGCTCATGAAGGCGATCCGTTGCGGGGCCGGCAGCGGGCAGAGCGGAAACGGGCACGAACAAGCAGGAAATTTGCGGCAAGAGCGGGGCAACGATTGCGGGCGGGCGAAGGTGTGAATTGAAAAGCGGAAGGAAGGAGCCGCTGAAAGGCGGGCGTAGATAGCACAAAGCCCCGGGGTGACCGGGGCTTTGTGTCAATTCGGGCGACGTCCTACTCTCCCACGCACTCGCGCACGCAGTACCATCGGGGCTGAGAGGCTTAACTTCCGTGTTCGGGATGGGAACGGGTGGGTCCCTCTCGCTATGATCACCCAAAACTTGTGGAGCTTTTCGCTCTCTTCTCATCCGGCTGGCGACCGATGAGGTGAGTTCAGGATCCTGAATATTGACGGACAACCAGAAGAAAGAAGTCTATGTGCGTTGTAAATCTTATGGTCAAGCCGAACGGGCTATTAGTACCGGTCAGCTCCACGCATTGCTGCGCTTCCACATCCGGCCTATCAACCAGGTCGTCTACCTGGGCCCTTATTACCTTACGGTTGGGAGATCTCATCTTGAGGCAGGTTTCGCGCTTATATGCATTCAGCGCTTATCCTAACCGAACTTCGCTACCCAGCTATGCCTCTGGCGAGACAACTGGATCACAAGAGGTTCGTCCATCCCGGTCCTCTCGTACTAAGGACAGGCCCTCTCAAATCTCCTACGCCCACCACAGATAGGGACCGAACTGTCTCGCGACGTTCTGAACCCAGCTCACGTACCGCTTTAATAGGCGAACAGCCTAACCCTTGGGAGCTTCTACACCCCCAGGATGCGATGAGCCGACATCGAGGTGCCAAACCGATGCGTCGATGTGAACTCTTGGCATCGATCAGCCTGTTATCCCCGGCGTACCTTTTATCCGTTGAGCGATGGCCCTTCCATTCAGAACCACCGGATCACTATGTCCTGCTTTCGCACCTGCTTGACTTGTAAGTCTCGCAGTTAACCTGGTTTATGCCATTGCACTCGTAGGAGGATTTCCAAGCCTCCTGAACCAAGCTTCGAGCGCCTCCGTTACAATTTAGGAGGCGACCGCCCCAGTCAAACTACCCACCTATCATGGTCCCTCTTCCGGATTACGGAAGTAGGTTAGAGTCACAGAACAATCAGGGTGGTATCTCACTGTTGGCTCCACCGAACCCGAGAGTCCGGTATCAAAGCCTCCCACCTATTCTGCGCAGACTGACCCATAACTCAATGATAGGGTGCAGTAAAGGTGCACGGGGTCTTTCCGTCTAGTGGCGGGCACCCGGCGTCTTCACCGGGACCACAAGTTCGCCGGGCTGCTTGTTACGACAGTCGCAGGATCGTTACGCCATTCGTGCAGGTCGGAACTTACCCGACAAGGAATTTCGCTACCTTAGGACCGTTATAGTTACGGCCGCCGTTCACCGGGGCTTCAGTTCGTAGCTTCGCTTGCGCTGACCACTCCCTTTAACCTTCCGGCACCGGGCAGGCGTCAGCCCCTATACGTCGTTTTTATGACTTAGCAGAGACCTGTGTTTTTGTTAAACAGTCGCCCTGCGCTATTCTCTGCGGCCCACTTGCGTGGGCACCCCTTCTCCCGAAGTTACGGGGTCAATGTGCCTAGTTCCTTAACAAACAATCACCCGAGCGCCTTAGTATATTCAACTCGACCACCTGTGTCGGTTTGTGGTACGGACTCCTTCGGCCCTTAGCGGCTTTTCCAGGCAGACGAACTGGCGGATTTGCCTCTCCAGTCCTCCCTTCAGCCCAAACAGGAAACCATTGCCTGCTCAGACCTCAGAGCTGCGTCCCCGCATCGGTATCTCCTACGGAGGTCACGGAATATTAACCGTGTGCCCGTCGGCTACGCCTTTCGGCCTCACCTTAGGATCCGACTAACCCTGAGCGGATTAACCTTTCTCAGGAAACCTTAGTCTTACGGCGACAAGGGTTCTCACCTTGTTTCTCGCTACTTATGCTGGCAGAGTCACTTCCATCCGCTCCAGTGGTGCTTCCGCTCCACCTTCGCAGCTGAACAGAACGCTCTCCTACCACCTGTCTTGCGACAGATCCGCAACTTCGGTACCAAGCTTTAGCCCCGTTACATTGTCGGCACCGGACGGCTCGACCAGTGAGCTATTACGCTTTCTTTAAAGGATGGCTGCTTCTAAGCCAACCTCCTGGCTGTCATAGCCTTCCGACTTCCTTTCCCACTTAGCCTGGATTTGGGGACCTTAGTTGGCGGTCTGGGCTGTTTCCCTTTTGACAATCAAGCTTAGCCCCGACTGTCTGACTCCTGCGCTTTCGTTCCCGGCATTCGAAGTTTGGTTGGATTCGGTAACCTGGGAAGGCCCCTAGTCCATTCAGATCTCTACCACCAGGACGGACCACGCAAGGCTAGCCCTAAAGCTATTTCGGAGAGAACGAGCTATCACGGAATTTGATTAGCCTTTCACCCCTACCCTCAGCTCATCCGAGCTGTTTTCAACCAACACCGGTTCAGGCCTCCATCAGCTGTTACACTGACTTCACCTTGGCCGAGGGTAGATCATCCCGCTTCGCGTCTTTTCCCAGCGACTATTCGCCCGTTTCGGACTCGCTTTCGCTACGGCTCGCTTTCACTTAACCTCGCCACTGAGAAAAACTAGCCAGCTCATTATTCAATAGGCACGAGGTCAGGCATTAACGCCCTCCCACTGCTTGTAGGCATGCGGTTTCAGTTACTGTTTCACTCCCCTCGCAGGGGTGCTTTTCACCTTTCCCTCACGGTACTAGTTCACTATCGGTCGCAATCGAGTATTTAGCCTTGCCGGATGGTCCCGGCGAATTCCCGCAGAGTTTCTCGTGTTCCGCGGTACTCAGGAACCACTACAGGAAGATTGCATTTTCGCTTACAGGACTGTCACCTTCTATGGTTGGCCTTTCCAGACCATTCAACTAATGCTTTCTTATCCCGTTTCGCTTACTCCCTCACCCCTCACCATCGGCTTTCGCCAACAGCAAACGGCGGGGGAGTAAATGTGGCCCTATGACCCCAGGCTCTCCTTGCGAATCACCTGGTTTAGGCTGCTCCGATTTCGCTCGCCACTACTTTCGGAATCTCGGTTGATTTATTTTCCTCCGGGTACTGAGATGGTTCACTTCCCCGGGTTCGCTCCATACGCCTATGTATTCAGCGTATGGTCCGCGACGTTCACGTCGCGGGGGTTTCCCCATTCGGATATCTTCGGATCATAGGTTGCTTGCACCTCCCCGAAGCGTTTCGCCGCTAGCTACGTCCTTCATCGCCTGATTGCGCCAAGGCATCCTCACGCATGCCCTTAGTAGCTTGACCATAAGACTTACACCGTACACAGACTTCTCGTCTATGCCTGCCAGCGCCTCCCGACGCGGGCTTCGGCGTCTTGCTTTTCTTATTGCCCGTCAATATTCAGTTTTCAAAGATCCTGCCGCGCTTCCGCGCGTCCTGAAAAGCTCAGGAGAAATACCTTACACTTTTCGATGTAATGTACTGCTTCCGCTCTCTTCAGCTCTCTGGTGGGCCTGGGTAGAGTCGAACTACCGACCTCACCCTTATCAGGGGTGCGCTCTAACCAACTGAGCTACAGGCCCAGCTTACTGGTGGAGCTGATCGGGATCGAACCGACGACCTCCTGAATGCAAATCAGGCGCTCTCCCAGCTGAGCTACAGCCCCTGCTCTGCCCTTCTCCGCGCCTTCCCTTTCCGTCGTCCGGCGCCAGACAGAGAACAGGTTTCGAGGCCGGTTGAACGCAAATCCGGGAGTCCAGCTCACCGGATATATCAAATTTGTTCAGAGATGAGAAGAGAGACCAGGTCCGAAGCGCCGTAGGAGCGCTTCGTTGAACAGTGTGCTCCCTGTACACAGGGCACTGTTCGGTTTTCTCTTAGAAAGGAGGTGATCCAGCCGCAGGTTCTCCTACGGCTACCTTGTTACGACTTCACCCCAATCATGAGTCATACCTTGGGCCGCTGCCTCCTTACGGTTAGCTAGCAGACTTCTAGTACAACCCACTTTCGTGATGTGACGGGCGGTGTGTACAAGGCCCGGGAACGTATTCACGGCGCCATGCTGATGCGCCATTACTAGCGATTCCAGCTTCATGCAGGCGAATTGCAGCCTGCAATCCGAACTGAGACCGGTTTTTTCCGATTTGCTCCCCCTCGCGGGTTTGCGTCGTTTTGTACCGGCCATTGTAGCACGTGTGTGGCCCTGGACATAAAGGCCATGATGACTTGACGTCATCCCCACCTTCCTCCAACTTATCGCTGGCGGTCCCCTGAGAGTGCTTCCTTTCGGAGTGGCAACACAGGGCAAGGGTTGCGCTCGTTGCGGGACTTAACCCAACATCTCACGACACGAGCTGACGACAGCCATGCAGCACCTCGACTGAACCCCCTTGCGGAGTAACGATGTTTCCACCGTCGTTGATCAGCCGTTCGAGCCCAGGTAAGGTTCTTCGCGTTGCGTCGAATTAAACCACATGCTCCACCGCTTGTGCGGGCCCCCGTCAATTCCTTTGAGTTTCAGCCTTGCGACCGTACTCCCCAGGCGGCGGACTTACCGCGTTAACTGCGGCACTGACCCAATGAAGGGCCAACACCAAGTCCGCATCGTTTAGGGCGTGGACTACCAGGGTATCTAATCCTGTTTGCTCCCCACGCTTTCGTGCCTCAGCGTCAGTAGTGGTCCAGAAAGCCGTCTACACCGCAGGTGTTCCTCCTGATATCTACGCATTTCACCGCTACACCAGGAATTCCGCTTTCCTCTCCCACACTCTAGCCTGACAGTTTTCGGCGCACCCTCCCAGTTAAGCCAGGAGATTTCACACCAAACTTGCCAAACCGCCTACGCACTCTTTACGCCCAGTAATTCCGAACAACGCTTGCTGCCTACGTATTACCGCGGCTGCTGGCACGTAGTTAGCCGCAGCTTCTTCTGCAGGTACCGTCATTATCGTCCCTGCCGAAAGAGCTTTACACCCCGAAGGGCTTCATCACTCACGCGGCGTCGCTGCATCAGGGTTTCCCCCATTGTGCAAGATTCCCCACTGCTGCCTCCCGTAGGAGTCTGGCCCGTGTTTCAGTGCCAGTGTGGCCGTGTGCCCTCTCAGGCCGGCTACCGATCGTCGCCTTGGTGGGCTCTTACCCCGCCAACTAGCTAATCGGCCGCGGACTCCTCCCCTGACGCCTTTCGGCTTTCTTCTCTCGAACTTATGCGGTATTAGCCTCGGTTTCCCAAGGTTATTCCCCATCAGAGGGTAGATCATCCACGTGTTACTCACCCGTGCGCCGCTTTACTCACGATTGCTCGCTTTCTCGCTCGACTTGCATGTGTTAGGCGCGCCGCCAGCGTTGATTCTGAGCCGGGATCAAACTCTCATTTAAATTTGTAGAGTTGATCTGACCCGGTCGGAACTCAAGTCTGACTCAAACTTGACTTTGCGTTCAACCAGTCTGTCAAAGATCTGAACAAAGCCAGACGATCCCT